>Ga0310121_10005402_pt1 | contig 11014 bp, 9 predicted proteins | sample CB27_Tmax_986_MG_FD_203504 | JGI IMG/M metagenome (GOLD analysis project Ga0310121, IMG submission 203504) | Marine microbial communities from Western Arctic Ocean, Canada - CB27_Tmax_986 | ecosystem: Environmental > Aquatic > Marine > Oceanic | place: Canada: Western Arctic Ocean | collected...
GGGTGCAAGCAGCGGCCCCGACCGGCTGTTGGAACATTGACGGGCCCTTCTCGTCGTTTAAACTTTCTATCAGTCCGTGTCGTCAGAGGCAAGGCAAGCCCCTGATGACAACATCCACTGACTTGCTTTCTAACGGAGAAGTCGCCATGCGCAGTGTGACCCGGTTGCTGATCAACGTGTTCGTGTTGGCAGACTGTGCCAATGCGGCCGGCGCACCGCAGGACCCGGTGGCGGTAGCAACGCCTGTTCCGCTGGAGGTGATCATCAGGCACAACGCGCTGCAACCACCGGTTGCGGCCGAATCCCGGATTCCGCTGGAGATCATTATCCGGAATGTTTCCCGCGGACCGGTCAACCTTCCCTGGTCAAAGTTCATCACGAATTTCATTGTCACGGAATCGACGGCCCGGGACGGGACGGTCGTGGCCGTGCGGCACACGGGAGCGTCGTTGGGGACGGGCAAGTATCCCGGCGGAGATCTGCAGCCGTCCGAGGAGATGATCGTGAAGGTGTGGCACGTGTTTCCGCGGAGCGGGCAGCAGCGCTTCAAGTGCATTCTAAAAACCTCTCGCAAGCAGACGCCGTGGTTTTCGTTTTGGGAGGGGCAGGTGGAATCGACAACCACCAATGTCACCGTGGAACCGCGGTAGGACCAATCGCCAAGGGGGCCGGATGTGGGCGGCCAACTTCATTTCCGCCCGGTTGCGGTTATAATTTGGATTCCGTTTCCGGTTCCTGGTGACCAGCGAGAGCAGGTAGGTCATGTTGAAAGTCATCTACGGCTTGCTGGTTGTGCTGGTGTTCGCTGCGGCGGTGGCTGCCGGGCAGCCGGTACCGCTGATCCTTGATACGGACATGGGCAACGACATCGACGATGTCATGGCGCTGGCCACGATCCACGCCCTGGCGGACCGGCAGGAATGCGAACTGCTGGCGGTCACGATCACCAAGGACCATCCGCAAGCGGCAGCCTTTGTCGATCTGGTGAATACTTTCTACGGTCGTCCCGACGTGCCGATCGGGGTGGTGCGCGATGGCGCGGTGGGCGATCCCAGCACCTTCACGATGTTGGCAGCCCGGCAGGACGGCGCAGTGCCCAGGTACCCGCACGATCTGGTCTCGGGCGCCGCTGCACCCGAAGCGGTCGACCTGTTGCGCAAGACACTGGCCGGTGCGGCGGACAACCGTGTGGTGATTGTCCAGGTTGGATTTTCGACCAACCTGGCACGGTTGATGGATTCGGTGGCCGGTCCGGCCAGCCCGCTGGATGGGATGCAGCTGATCCGCCGGAAAGTCGCCCGGTTGGAAATCATGGCCGGCAGCTTCCAGCAGATCGGTGACCAGCCGCGCTACGTGGAATACAACGTGAAGCAGGAGATTGCGAACGCCAGCAGGATCCTGGAAGGCTGGCCGACGCCGCTGATTGTCAGTGGCTTTGAAATCGGCACCGCGCTGCCCTACCCTGCCCGCAGCTTCCAGCACGATTTCCGTTACGTGCAGCACCATCCGATTGCGGAGGCCTACCAGCTGTTCAGTCCCACGCCCCAGGCACGACCGACGTGGGATCTGACCAGTGTGCTGCACGCGGTCCGCCCGCAGCGCGGCTACTTCGACCTTTCGGTGCCCGGTCGCATCAAGGTACACGCAGACGGTTACACGGAGTTCATCCGGGACAGCGGCGGGAACCGCCGGTACCTGGTGCTGCAGCCTGCTCAGCGCGACAAGACACTGGAGACGCTGGTGAACCTGGTCAGCCAGCCGCCGGCCCGGTAAATGGTCCCGGTAAACGGTGCGGCCCGGTGTGACGATGGACCTTACCCGCGCAGCAGCAGCATGATCGCCAGCACGATCACGGCCACGGTCACGACGGTCTTGACCCAGGCGTGGCCCTTGAGCACGGTCATCCGCACGCCGATCTGGCTGCCGATGACGGTGCCGACTGCCAGCACGCCGCCCAGTTTCCAGTTGATCTTGTCGTAGATGGCAAAAATGATCAGTGCGAAGGCCGTGTAGATCAGGATTGTCAGCACCTTAACCGCGTTACCGCGGACCAGGTCGAGCCGGGCCATGGTGGTGGCGGCCAGGATCAAAAATCCGGTCCCCGCCTGCACAAAGCCTCCGTAGATTCCCACCAGGAAAAAGCCCACCATCAGCGGCACGACTTGCGGGCTGTGCTCTTCTTGTTCGTCGGTTTTCTTTTTTTTGAGCGGATCCCACAGGGTCCACAGCGTGACGCCGATCATCAGAAAGGCGAGGATATTTTTGAAGGCCTCATCGCTCATCGTCACGGCGGCCCAGGCACCGATCCCGGCCCCGAAGGTGGCCGGCAGCGCGGCCCACAGCAGGTATTTCCACTCCACGACGCCATGCCGCTGAAAGCCCCACACGGCGCCCACGTTTTGGCAGAAGATGGCCACGCGGTTGGTGCAGTTGGCCACGGTGGGCGGCAGGCCCAGGAAGATCAGCACCGGCAGGGTCAAGAACGAGCCACCCCCGGCAATCACGTTGAGCGTGCCGGCCACGACACCGGTGACCAGCAGCAGCACGTATTGCAGCCAGGGCTCCACGGTGACGATCCTCTCAGTGGAAGTGAACTAAAACGGACAGAGAAGTTAGAGCGTAGCGCCGGCCGATTTGCAACCGTTGGTGTGGTGCGCCGGCGCAGCGGTCGGTCCGGGCAGCAGTTGTCGTGACGCTGCGGCCGGACTACCGACAGGCTATACTGGCCAGTGGCGAGGTGGGCCAGTGGGTCCGAAGATTGGTTTGTGACCGTGGTCCTCAGAGCAACGAAGAAAGAGAAGTCCCGATGGGCAACTTGGCAAGAGGTTTGGTTTGTTTCGTTGTCATCGTTGGTAGCGCCGCTTCGATCTGCCGTGCCGAGCAACTGGCGGACCTGGCCGAGCTGGCCAAGGGCTGGCGGGGCGAGATCATTGCCGCGGTGCCGCAGACGTTTGTCGGTTGGGATATTGAAATCGGGGACGCGGACAACGACGGGCGGGCCGAAATTCTGACGACCGGTGGGCCCGACAGCCGGCTCTACTTGTTCAAGCGTGTCGCCGGTCAGTGGCAGACGCGACTGTTGCAGGAGAACCTGGGCCAGGTCTTTCCGGCCATGGGCCTGGTGGTCAAGGTGGTCGATCTGAACGGAGACGGCAGCAACGAGGTGGTGGTCGGTACGGGCCAGGAGGGTGGCAACCCGCCCGCTTATCTCTACGTCCTGCAGACCGACGGCCACCGGATCACCCGCCAGTTGGCCTACCGTGCGCCGCAGAACGAGAGCAGTTACACGCACAACATCGCCTTCTGGGACTTGGACGGCGACGGGATCCTGGAGATCACCTCGGCTTACTGCGGTGGTGGCGAGAACATCCGTTACGATCTGAATCACGACCTGACCGAAATCCGCAGTCGCCGCATCTACCACGCCTCGGGCAGTGGCGAGGACTCGTGGCTGGTCGATATCGACAACGACGGCCAGGTGGAGTACATCACCAGCAACTCGTTCCGACCGGCCAAGGCCAAGGTCGAAATTTTCGAGATCGACGACGCGGGCGAGCTGATTCTACCGCCGCGGGTGGTGATCGACGGCTACGACGGCAAAAAATGTTTTTACTGTTCGCTGGAGACGGGCGATGTGGATAACGACGGCCAGATCGAGCTGATCGTCGGTTGGAACAAAGAGCGCTACGACTGCATGGGGACCTTGCTCGGTTACAAGGTCGACCAACGGGGTGCCCGCCCGGTGTACACCTTCGCCTACGAAGACAACAGCCTGGACAACGGTATTTTTGAGAAGACGATGTCGATTGCCGACGCGGACAACGACGGCCTGAACGAACTGGTGACCGGTACCGACGGCGAACTGGAACCGATCTTCGGGGGCCGCGGTATGGCGCACGTGTTCATGTTCGAAATCGAGCCGGTCGCCGGCGGTCCGCCGCGCATCCGCCGCACGCTGCTGGCGAATTTTGATCGAGGCAAGGCCGAGTCGACCTGGACGGCGGTGGGCGACATTGACCACGACGGGTTGAACGAGATCGCGATCTGCACGGCCAACGGTTTCCGTCGTGGGGTACCTTATGACGAGTCGGGAAAAACTACACCCGACCGCAGCGACTGGCGTTCGCACGTAATCCTGCTGGAGAAAGTGCCCGACTAGCGGGCAGGAGTTTTCTTGACGGTCGCTTGGCCAATGGCCCGCGCGGCGGTCGCTGTCATCAGAGGATGGTCAGCCCTTCGGCTTCGATTTTATTGCGCCAGAAGGTGGGTCCTATACGGTGCACCGATTCGCCGCTACTGTCCACCGCGACGGTGACCGGCATATCGACCACATCGAACTCGTAGATGGCTTCCATGCCCAGTTCCGCAAAGCCGACCACTTCGGCATGTTTGATAGCCTGCGAAACCAGGTAGGCCGCGCCGCCGATGGCGATCAGGTAGGTCGACTCGAACTCTTTGATGGCCTCGATGGCCACCGGTCCGCGTTCAGCCTTACCGATCATTCCCATCAGGCCGGTCTGGTCCAGCACCTGGCGGGTGAATTTGTCCATGCGGGTGGCGGTGGTGGGGCCGGCCGGTCCCATCGCCTCTTCGCGCACCGGGTCGACCGGTCCCACGTAATAAATGAAGCGGCCGGCAAGGTCGACTGGTAGCGGCTGGCCCTTGTCCAACAGTTCGACAATTTTTTTGTGGGCCGCGTCGCGGCCGGTGAGCATCTTGCCATTAAGCAGCAGGGCATCGCCCGGTTTCCAGGACTTGATCTCTTGCTTGGTGATCTTCTGCAGGTCGACCCGTTTGGCCTGTCCAGCTGCGTCGCGGGCAATTTCTGGCCAATCTTCCAGGCGGGGCGGTTCCAGCGTGACCGGTCCACTGCCATCGAGTTGGAAGCGGACCCAGCGCGTGGCGGCGCAGTTGGGGATAATAGCCACCGGCTTATTGGCGGCGTGCGTAGGAAAGTCCAGCACCTTCACATCCAGCACGGTGGTCAGTCCGCCCAGTCCCTGGGCACCGATGCCCAGTTGGTTGATTTTTTCGTACAGTTCCAGCCGCAGCTCTTCGGCCCGGTTCTCTGCCCCCTTGGCTTGCAGTGCTTGGATATCGATCGGTTGCAGCAGTGCTTTTTTGGCCAGTGCCATGGCTTTATCGGCGGTGCCACCGATGCCGATGCCCAGGATGCCGGGCGGGCACCAGCCGGCGCCCATTTTGGGAACCTCTTCTAAGACCCAATCGACGACCGAGTCGGACGGATTGAGCATGGAAAATTTTGACTTGGCTTCGGAGCCACCCCCCTTGGCGACCACGTAGACTTCCAGCTTGTTGCCGGGCACCAGGTCGTAGCTGACAACGGCCGGCGTATTGTCGCCCGTATTTTTCCGCGCCCCGTCCGGGTCGGCCAGGATCGAGGCCCGCAACTTGTTATCCGGATGCAGGTAAGCCTGGCGAACACCCTGGTTGATCATCTGGTCGACCGACAGCTCGGCATCCCATTGGATGTCCATGCCGATTTTCAGGAAGACGGCCACGATACCCGTATCCTGGCAGATGGGTCGCTGACCGGTGGCACACATCCGCGAATTGATGAGAATCTGCGCCATGGCATCTTTAGCGGCCGGGTTAAGCTCTCGCTGGTAGGCCTGGTTAACCGCATCGATAAAGTCTTTGGGGTGGTAGTAGGAGATGTACTGCAGCGCATCGGCAATCGACTCGATCAAGTCGGCTTGTTTGATAACGGTCATGTCCTGTCCCTCGGCTGTTCTGGCTGCAGCTCTGCTTGGATTTTACCACGTACGCTCGTGTGTTACAGCCTGGCGCGTTTGTTTTCTGATCCGGTGGTTTGTACGTCGTGACCCACGTTGTGAACCATTATTGCTGTATGGGTGCGCCATGAAAACGTTCTACCCTGCCGTTAGGCGGTTTGGGACTCGATCAGTTGGAGGTAAAATGTTGTTAAAGAAGTCAGTCCATAGGAGCAAGGTGTGCTGCCATGAGTTTGGGTTTGACTCCGTTCGATGCTGGCTTTTCGAATCTGGGATTTTAACAGACGACAATTTACAAGTCAGGCATTGGTGACAGTCAGACCTTGTGGAGCAAATTTAAGAAAAAGAGTGAATTGCTCATTGTGGGCGGTGAATAGTTAATATTTTACAAGGCGCGCGAGCAGCTCTTCTGCAAACTTGCGACCACCGTCCTCCAAGTCTCCATCTAACGAAAACGTAAGCGAGCGAACGCGGACCTCACCGACGTACTCGTCAAGGATTGGCTCAACGACAGTCGGATAAATCAAAACAGCATGCTTGCATGATTTGGACCCGGCGTAGGCTACGACCTGTGCGATGTCATCAGAGCTGGACTTGTATGCCTTGTACTTCGTATCAAGAACGCAAACCGGCTCTGAAGTGTCGGCGCGGTACAGGACCAGGTCAACTTCGAAGTACCAGTTCTGATCGTCTCCGATATAGACTCGTTCTTGCGACTCGATCGACCATTCCGGTGGGAGATGAAGTCGTAGCCATTCAGCGACAAATTGCTCAAAGAGCCGATCCATGTTGACGAGAAACGGGAGCATCTTCCGGTTGCCGACGTTGTGACTCGGACCGGTATTTTCAAGAAAGAATCGGCACAGTGCGTGCAACGGCTGATAATCTTCGTTCAGCCGGTGGTACAGTCGATCGACGCAATCGTGAGGTCGAAACTGCTTCAGATCAACCGTGCCCTGAAGCGTGCGATAAGCACGGCGTACCGCGGGAAGTGATCGCTCCAGAGTAATGTCGCTGCGTGTGATTCGAAGTAGCGTCCAGGCGAGGATTTGATTCTCCTCGATGTCTGGCGTGTGAAGCTGATAGTGACAATGAAGTTTGACGTCCCAGGGAGATTGAACCGTTCGCTGTACATCCATTTGCCCTCGGACGTAGGGCAAATCGTTGGATTCCGGCACGTAGGAACGGTACAGGCCCCGGCGGGCACGATCGAGAACGCGTTTTGCCAGTACGTTGGCGAGTCGTTCGTAAAAGTCCTCAAGTGAACTCGATTCGATTTCACCATCGAGGAAACGAAAACTTTTGAGTCGGTATGCGTATTCCAGCATCCGAAACAGATTCAGAATCTCGACTTTCGGCTGTAGCCAGAACACGAAGTCCTCCGCGACCGCGAAGTACCCTACCCAGCCCTGTGGAACCAGTTCCCACTCGTGGTCAGTCTTTGGAGAAGGAAACTCAACGGAAATAAGTTTGCCGTGTTCGCGCCAGAGTGCTTCGCCAACATCGCTTGGGATCGCGTCCTTTGGAAGTCGCGTTGGCTTGTGCTCCTTCAGAGCGATCGGAGTTCGCTGCGAAATCGTCAAAACGTCAATGACTCCTTGACTGCGTCCCACTGGTATTGCTTTGCCTTGTCAGGTTGATCGAAGAAGTATTCTTCCAGATACGGCTCGATTTCCATTCGCCAGATGTCTTCAATTTGTTCATCGAGGTCCTCCCGGAGGAAGTACGTGATGCCCACTTCGTAATGACGGTCACCAATGGCCTTGTTCAAATTCTGAAGTACGCCAGCGAGGCCCTCGACATTCCAACCAGTGCTCTCATGGAAGGCGGCAAGTAGTTCGTAGTCGGGGTAGAGTGCCAGAAACGCGAATCGCCGTCGAAGTGCGTGATCGACAAGAGCAATCGAACGATCCGCTGTATTCATCGTGCCGATCAAACGGACATTCTGCGGCACCGTCAGCTCACCACCACCGGCCAGTGGGACGCTGCGATCACGGTACTCCAGCAAGTACATCAGCTCGCCGAAAACCCGAGAAAGGTTTGCACGGTTGACTTCATCGACGATAAGGACACAACGTCCTTGACACTTCGATGCCTTCTCACAAAAGTCCAGAAATCGACCCGGAACAACAGGATACGATAACTTGCCGACATCCGTGGTTTGCGGCCGGATTCCCTGAATAAAGTCCTCGTAGGCGTAGGCCGGATGAAACTGCACAATTTCCGAGAACCCATCACCGCCTCCGATCAAATTCTTAGCAAGATGCTCTGCGATAAATGTCTTTCCCGTACCGGGAGGCCCGTACAAGACAGCTTGACCCTTTCGCTCGATGGCGTTGACCCATCGCTGCAACAACGCCTCGTCCATACCGGTTTCTTCCGCAAGCATGGTCAGACTGTAAACTGGATGGATGCCCTCGATCTTTTTCTGTGGCCCCGCTTTCTTGGCGGGTGTCTTCATAAGTGCGTCGAACTTGTCACGATCCAGTTTGACAAGCGACATGCGCCATCCATTTTGTTCGATCGCACGCGGAGTCGTATCGTCCCATCGAACCGGCAGTCGGTGTGCGTGGTCCTCACCTTCCACGAAATAGTACGGACCAGTGACCGTGCCAAAACCGAGCACCGTGTGGGTTCCTTTGTTAGCGACAATGCGATCCCCTTCCTTGATACGCGATAATTTCCAAGCCTGATTGCTGCCTCGCTTTGTCCACGTTGGAAACTCGGCAATCAACTTGTCGCGCCGGTCCTCGTATTCGGGTTTGCTCAGTCCCGATAGATCGCCAAGCTCAGACCATCCGATTGAGATGTATTCGCTGTCGCGACACGGTTCCCAGTATTTTGCCTCTTCACCAGGAGCAATCTTCCAGAACTTTGGTTCAGTCAAAGCGTACTTTTTGACTGCTACGAGCCAGTGACAGAACATGTCGAAATAATCGGAGCCCGGCAGGCTGTCCGAGCTCCTGCCTTTCGCAATAGCGGACGCCAGAGCCTCGACGATATTGTGAGCAGATTGATTGGCAGCAGGGTAGTCCTCCAACGAAGCACGATGATCGGTACCGCAGAAGTAGTTGATCACGGTACGCGACTTGTTGTTGATGAGTATAAACTCGTCTGGGCATATCGAGTTCAAGATGGGGCTGAGCATGCCCGATTGGAAGCCTTTCGAATATGGCAGATGAGAGAATTCGGCACACGCATCGGGAAGCTGATCGGGATGTTCAACACATCGCTGAGTGAACGACAGGATCGCCTTGCTGATGCGCGGCCAGTCATCTGACGACGTCCAACCGGCTCCCTCAAACCAAGCCTTGATGTCCTTGGTAACGGCGGGCGCGACGTGAAGCCACGCCTTCTTTGCGCGGTTGCCCTGTGTGTCGTTGTGTGGTAGCAACAGCAGCAGAACCCTGTCGGTAACATCTTCGCCTGCTGCTAACGCAGCGACAAGTTGTTCATAGTGGCTTGCGCCCGTGTTCCGGCCACTCTCGTAAAGCGCAATATGCCGTTGACCATCCTTTGTTCCGGGATAGTTTTTGAAGAAGGTGGAGAGCAGGTTGTCTAGTTCGGTCTGCTTAGCAGGTAGGATGGTTTCGTTCATCAAAATGACTTTCAGTATTACAGGCGATGCTTCAGTCCCGTTCTTTCATGTATGAGACGGGTGCAACCCGACGGCAGTGGATTGTCGTTTTGTTTTCTTCTCAAAATGCCCGTTCGGCCAATCCGTATTCATGCAACCGCTTAAAGTGTAGGGTTAGCCGTTCTGCGAGCCAAGGCTTGCGGATATTTAACCCGACTTCAATGTTCCTCTCCTGTCCAGCCTCGGTGAAATTTGCTGACGATACGAATACGTACTCGTTGTCCACCACGACGCATTTCGCATGCAGCGACGAGCGGATCGGCGTCGCCTGGCCCGAATAGTCGATGCCAATGTGAACGTCAAACTCTGGCTTGTTCATTAATCAGTGACCGTACTTTCTTACCCGAGGCGTACGTCACGCCTCGGATACCAGACACCGGCAACTCGTCATCGGCATACTTCTCTTTGGCTAAGACGTTGGCCAGCGTCCAGAATCTCTCAATACGCAGAATGCAATCGAGGCGCTTCTGATACTGCACTCGCGGGGGATCGGCAACGCCCACGTCGGCCAGAAATGCGCCAGCACATAAGACGCTGAAGTACCGTGGCCGATCGGCCACGTTGGTCAGGCCCGGGAGGATCTTGTCGGCAAGAAAGAGGTAGCCTCGCTCGAAACCGAGCGGATCCAGGCTGCCACCAGGTAGATCTGAGGGATCGTAGGCGGTTTGGAATACTGGGAACTCAAGTAGATCGGAATTGGATGTGATCGTTGCCATGGTCATCTAATCCGCCGCTGGCCTTAGGTCGTCTTCGTAGTTGTCACGAGGTGGTACCAATCGATTCAAACGCGAGGCGAGGCAAAGGAAGTTACTTGCCGCGAACCAAGTGGCCTTTGCCGGTGCCTGGATGAGCCGCGTGGTCACCAATCAAATCCCGGTACTCTTTCGGGACCTTTCTAACCAGTTCAGCTCGAGGAGTTTCCGCGCACTTCTTCACCGCCAACTTGAGTTTCTTGCTGACCCTTGTGCCGAAAAATTGGCGACGGATTGCTTTGCCTAGTATTTCCCCGAGCAATGACGGGACAGCATTTCCAAGCTGGTTTTGGATGTCCGTACGCCCGCCGACAACGTCGTAATTATCAGGGAAAGTTTGCAATCTACACAGTTCACGAGTGCTCAATTTGCGATTCTTCCAGTGAAAGGGACCAACGGCACTTCCCGGTTGAGCCTGAATGGTCCACGACGGCAATCGCTTGGAAAGTTTCAGGAGAAAACTCCAATAGCGCCTTCGCCATCCGAATAACGGCAGGCCATCACCTCGATCTGTGTGGAACAAGTAGTTTTGCCCTTCAGGGATCGAGGGCAACAGATTTGCCCATCGCCCACCCATAGCCAAATCCTCCTCTTCAGGCGGCTCAAGATCTCCGATAGCATCCCATGCAGTGCACCATTCTGCTCGGCCGTCGTCAAATAGTTTGCCCGCTAAGGATTCCGGCCGCGCGTGTGTTTCTTCTGGGAAGACAAATTGCTTCCCGTCGCGTGATCCGACAAGGAACACTCGCTCGCGAATCTGGGGCACCCCATAGTTGGCCGCGTTCAAAACTTTCCACGAAATCTGGTAGCCCGTCCCAACCTGTCGATTGATAGCGGCTATTGTATCCGTTAGGAGCCGCAACCCTTCG
>Ga0310121_10005403_pt1 | contig 11014 bp, 13 predicted proteins | sample CB27_Tmax_986_MG_FD_203504 | JGI IMG/M metagenome (GOLD analysis project Ga0310121, IMG submission 203504) | Marine microbial communities from Western Arctic Ocean, Canada - CB27_Tmax_986 | ecosystem: Environmental > Aquatic > Marine > Oceanic | place: Canada: Western Arctic Ocean | collected...
AATACAAATGTAGCAGAATATCTTATTAGCAGGTAGCTAACTAGCATGTGAATGCTTCTGCCAAACAGGAATAAGATAGCGGTATGAAACACAAAGGCTTCACTCTAATAGAACTGATGATCGTAGTAGCGATCATTGGAATACTGGCCGCAGTAGCGATACCGTAGTATCAGAACTATGTGGCCAGAGCGCAGGTGGCTGAGGGGTTAATTTTGGCTAGCGGCATCAAGACGGCGATAGCCGAGTACTACAGTACGCACGGTACATTTCCCCCGGGTAGCTTTGCCACAAACCACGATGTTCTGGGTATCGCCGCGCCGGGGGACTTGAGCGGTAACTATGTTTTGAAAATTGAGGTTAAATCCGACGGCAAGGCACAAGTTTTTTTCAAGACCGTGGCAGATGGGGCGCACAGCGCAATAGCTCTTAAAGCATTTTGGTTGATACCAACGGATAATGGGGGTTCTATTTCTTGGCGATGTAACTGTGGCATGTTCGATTGGGCCTCTTGTAAAGATGGAGGAACGCCGAATCCTTTAACTCGGCAGATGGACGAAAAGTATCTCCCATCTTCTTGTCTGTAAGCTAAGCGGTAGATCTAATCGAAGCAAGTCCCCAGTGAGTTCTATCGTACATCACTCGCTGTGATTCCCATGTTAACGGGGCATACAACGTATACCCCGCACACACTCATCCTAATCGTGCCTCTTTAGAATCCACCATCTGTCCATTCATTGGTGTAGATCACCCATACCAGCTGTATCAGCGTTGCCACCATCTTTATAAAAGGCCAGCTGTACCACAGAATCAGCCCAGTTATCACTGTCAGGATAATCCAGACTGCTATTGAATACTCTCGCCACCTAGCTGTAGTCATGCTGGCTGTACTCATACTATTCCTCTCGCCTCAATCTCTTTTTGAGCAACCACCATGCAGGTATAAGCGGTAAGCACCATAGGACTGCTGCAAGAAAAGTTAAGTTGAATAGATGACTTACTGTTAAGGCCACTAGTAAATACACTAAGTTGTATAGGAGGTTTGACTTCCCGATGTTCCAACGATCAGTCACTTTTGTTGGCTCGTTGCTCATATCTGCCGCGCCTTTCTAAAATCCACCATGTGTCCATTCATAAGCCTTGTGGAAAACGCATCCAGAGCGAGGTAGCTACTAGTACATAGATCAATCCGAATCCTGCAACTAAGTAAAGCAGGTCTGTAATTACAACGATCACTATTACCTTGCCCCAAGATGCGTTCTTCTTAGTGCGGTATCGCCTGACTAGGAAGTAGAGAATCAAAAACTCAAGGAACCAAGCAATGATTATTACAGGGCTGGACCAGTCAGGTGGATTTGCATAGCCAAACTCCAGAACCCTTAGCTTTTCCCAGAGTAAAGTTCTGAATATGAAACTGAGCAGATAGATAATCATGCCTCACTCCTTATCGTCGGAATGATGTGTCACTCACACGTGCCTCTTTAGAACCCGCCATCTGTCCATTCATTGGTGTAGATCACCCATACTAGCTGTATCAATGTTGCCACCATCTTCATAAAAGGCCAGCTGTACCACAGAATCAGCCCAGTTATCACGGCCAGGATAATCCATACACCGATCGTATATTCTTTCCATCTCGGTGTAGTCATGTTGACTGTACTCATACTATCCACCCTTACGCTCCCATAGCCTCTTGCCCAACCACCAGCCCAACCACCATAGAGGAAACACCAGTAAGCACCATATACCTGCCACCAGAAAACGGATCTCATACACTTCAGTAACTATCATGGCCAGCACGAAGTAACATAAGACGGGTGCAACCCTTTCTTGCTTGATATCTACATGAAACAGTTTTCGTCTTGTTGGCTCGTTACTCATACTATTCCTCTCGCCTCAATAGCTTCTTGACCAACCACCATCCAGGTATAACTGGTATGCACCACAGCACTGCTGCAAGGAAAGTTAAGTTGAATAGATGACTTACTGTAAGGCACAGCAGCAAGAACACCACATTGTGTACGAGGTTCGACTTCCCGATGTTCCAACGATCAGTTGCTTTTGGTGGTTCGTTACTCATAATCGGGCCTCGTCAGTTGCACAAAGCCTAGATACTGTTTTGTGCTGCAAGCTTTAACCTTAACCCAATCTCCCCACCAAATCCTCTGCTCTTAAATGCGTATAGCGCATCAACATCTTGGTGTCTTTATGCCCAGTAATCGTAGCCACCTCTACTGGATTTAATCCTTTCTCAAATAGCCTTGATGTGGCTTCATGGCGCAGGTCATGGAAGTGCAGGTTCTGAATATCTAACCTTCTACATAGCCTTCTGAAAGCCTGAGAAAGGCTGTCAGGCAACAATGAGAATAGGGGAGTCTCTCGTATTGGGGCAATGTTTCCAGAGATGCTTATTTGCTCTCTAAGGCTCACTACAGCCCTTGAGGAAAGCGGTATGGTGCGGGGAGTATCTGTCTTGGTCAGAGGAATGAGGAGGGTTTGAAGGGTGAAATCGATATGACTTCTCCTGATTTGCAGAATCTCCCCTCTACGCATACCTGTTTCTAATGCAATTATGATGATCCGTCTTAATTCGCCATTTGATGCTGATAACAGTCTGTTCTGTTCATCGGCCTCTAGTCGGCGTGAGCGAGCATTTGCAGTTCGAGGAACAGATATCGCGGTTACAGGGTTCGTACTGACAAATATTTCCCATTCTTTCGATGCATGATTTATTGCACTGCTTAATACAGCCAACTCTCTTCTTAGCGTTGCTGGGGAAATAGTCTTTAGACGGATATCTCGGTACTGACGAACATCCGATGGAGAGAGATCACAAAGTCTTATCTTAGAGAAATTCTTTCTGAGGGTTCTCGACTTATAAATCTCCCTACGATTGCCCTTATGAGTCGGTATGACCTCAAATTCATATCGTTCCAGCAGGTCGCCCACAGTAAGTGTGCTTGGAACAGATACTGAAAGCCTCCTTTCCATGTCTGCTTCGGTCGCTTTCGTCCATTTTCTTGCCACCGTAATACTGCTGAAACTCTTTGTGACAGGCGGGTATCCGACTTTTCGGATTTGAACGTGGTAGGTCTTGCCTCGACGTCTGATCGTAGCCATTTTTAATCCTCACTGTGCCAAAAGTGTGCCAAGTAAGGATTGCCGACGAAGCGTGAAACTATTTGTCTATGCTAGACCTTTGAAAAAGAAGGGAAGAATTGGTGGAGCCGAGGAGGATCGAACTCCTGACCTTCGCATTGCGAACGCGACGCTCTCCCAGCTGAGCTACGGCCCCAAAGGGAGGGTGAAGTGTCCTCCTATAACGAGGACTATAAACTTCCAGTCGCTGGCAAGTCTACTTCGAGCGGGTTTATTAGATGAGCGATCTAGAATCGATCAATGACTGCCATGCCAATTTCTTCGAAAGAGTTCATGTTTGGTAGTGTAAACGTCGAATCTTCCAGACTAATTGTTCTCCCAATTAGCTTCTCTGGTTCCAATTTTCCGGATTCGATCATTGCTAGCATTTCAGGGTATTTGTGAAATTGCATTCCAAAACTACCAAGTATTTCAAGTTCCTTGAAAATTATTTGACCCATGGCAATAGGCGATTCTGAATCATTGCCGTTCATCAGACCTACTTGTATGTGTTTTCCTTTTTTTCTAAGGCATTTAATTGAGTTGATACACGTTTCAGTACTTCCTAAAGCATCTATGGATACATGTGCGCCACCGTTTGTTAATTCGAGAACTGCTGATGCAACATTATCTGTTTTCTTAGCGTTTAACGTCAAAGAAGCTCCAATAGTTTTGGCAAAATCTAATTTCTCCTTTGTTATGTCAATGGCGATCGTGCGGGCCCCCATAGCTTCGGCAATCATAATTGCTGAAAGGCCAATACCGCCGCACCCATGTACGGCTACCCATTGCCCCGCAGACACCTTTCCTTGGGACACGACTGCCCGAAAAGAGGTAGCAAAACGACATCCGAGGCTTGCTGCGGTTGCAAAGCTAATCGATTCTGGTAGTGCAACAAGATTTGTATCTGCAAAATCGATGGACAGGTATTCGGCGTAAGAGCCCCAACGCTTGAATCCTGGCTGATAGGTATTGTTACAGAGGTGGTGATGGCCAGAGGTGCATTGAGTGCAGTTTCCGCAGACACCCATAAATGGCATCGTAACGCGATCGCCAATTTTCCAAGTTGCAGTCTCTTTGCCAACTGCCTCAACAATTCCGGCAAACTCATGACCTGGTACATGCGGTAGGGAAATATCTGTATCGTGACCCATCCAGCCATGCCAATCGCTTCGGCATACACCGGACGCCAGTATACGCAAAACAGCGCCGTGCGGTGCAGGACTGGGGTCAGGTAAGTTCTGTATCGTCAGAGCTCCCTGGAAATTTTCGTAGACTGTTGCTCTCATTTTTAATGCTCTCCTTTTATGAATGAGAATTACCCAATCATTTAACTTAAATTTATGTTGTTACCTAGTCGGTAAGCATATTAGTTAGAAAGTGAGAAGCCGTAATATTTGTTCTGCGAGACGTGCTTACAGATGTCTCGATATTTGTCAGCACCACCTACATAGGGCATGAATACTCTTGGCTTGCCAGGTATGTTAGCTCCCATATACCAGGAATCGCTATGAACATATAAGGTATCTTCTGCAACTTCATTGACGTGGTGTACCCAGTTTTTCTCTGCTTCATGAGTGGGTTCTATCAGGCTGAATTTATTTTCAGTCATATATTGGAGACAGTTTGTAATCCAATCTACATGCTGTTCAATTGCAAGCAGCACATTTGAAAGCACTGATGGGCTACCAGGGCCAGTAATCATAAAAAGGTTAGGAAATTTCGCCATAGAAATCCCTAGGTATGTTTGGGGCCCTTCTGCCCATCTTTCAGTAAGTAATGTCCCATCGGAGCCCCGAACATCAATTTTCAGCATAGGCCCAGTCATTGCATCGAACCCGGTCGCAAGTACGATACTATCTAGCTTGAAGAAGCTCTCACTAGTTTCTATACCTGTAGCTGTAATTTCCTTAATTGGGTGGGACTTAATGTCAGCGAGAGTGACATTTGGTTTGTTGAATGTTTCGTAGTAGTTGGTATCGACACATAAACGTTTCGATCCTAGAGGATAGTTTCGTGGACAGAGTAGATCAGCTGTAGCCGGGTCCTTGACCACTTCACGAATTTTCTTGTGTACAAAAGCGGATACCACATCATTACTATCACGATTTTTCATGATATCGGCGAAGGCATTCCACATAATGAGCCCACCATATTTCCAGCGCCGTTCCAATTCCTTTTGTTGTTGAGAACTCGTGAGATCGGCAGCATTCTGGTCACTATCCATATTTATGACTCCAGAAGATGATTGCTGGGCTTCGACTCTCAGTTTTCTATAGTTGTCTTTCCATTGTTGCTGTATTTCTTTGGTTAGTGGTTTGTTCCATGCAGGGATGCTGAAATTTGCTGTGCGCTGAAAAATAGTCAAATGTTTAGCCTGTTCAGCTATTAGTGGAATGGCTTGTGTCGCCGATGAACCTGTTCCGATCACGCCGACTTTTTGTCCTGTGAAGTCGACTTTTTTGTGAGGCCAGAAGCCAGTGTGGTAGCAGTTTCCTTCGAAAGTTTCTAGGCCAGGGATAGAAGGTGAGTGAGGGGTTGATAGGCAACCTAGTGCCATGATTACGAATCTAGCTCTAAATGTCTCATTCTTTGATGTAGTGACCAACCATCGATGATGGTTGTCTTCAAAAGTGGCCTTCAATACTCTGGTGTTAAATCGAATATCCTTCTTAAGGTCAAACCGATCAGCTACATGTCTGGCATATTTCAGAATTTCGGACTGAGAGGCATACCGTTCCGTCCACACCCACTCCTGCTCAAGCTCTTCAGAGAATGAGTAGGAATAACCCATGCTTTCAACATCACATCGTGCACCCGGATATCGATTCCAGTACCACGTCCCACCGACGTCACCTCCGGCTTCGAATACAATGGTTTGTAATCCTAGTTGTCTTAGTTTGTAGAGTTGGTAAAGGCCAGCAAACCCAGCGCCTATGACGACTGTATCCAGTACGGGGGTACTGCCAAATTGCTTATCTTTCTGATTCGAAATCATCTAATTTCTGGCTGAGTGTTGTTATTAATAGTATTATTACTGAAGATATATCTGATATATTTTCACGGTATACCTTAAGTTGTTGGTTTACGTCTAGAATTAATTATCAATTCAAAGGTATTGATCTATTGTTATTAAATCTCACACTGAGAGATAAACAATTTTGTTATCTAAATAAGGAGATAAAGTCCAAATGATGTCATCTAGATTTGTAATAGCTCTTGGAGCTATAGGTTTGTTGGCAGTCGGAAGCACTCAAGTAAGCGCGAGTGGGGAGCTTAATGTGCTGACCTGGGAAGGTTATACCGATCCAAGCTTTGTCGAGCCATTCGAGCAAGCTTCGGGCTGTAAGTTGACCGCAACTTATGTGGGATCCAATGATGAATTTCCGGCCAAATTGGCAACAGGTGGAGGAGTCTATGATTTGGTTTCACCGTCGATAGATACGACTTCTATCCTTAGAAAGATGGGTCTCGTTGAAGCATTGGATAGTTCTAAACTGACTCATTGGAATGATTTATATGAGGCTTTCCGAGACCACTCAGGAGTTTCGCATGAAGGACAGGTATATGGTGTGCCTGTGGCTTGGGGTTCGATAGCCTTCATGTATATGAAGGACAAGTTTTCAACACCACCGACCTCTGCGTCGGTCATGTGGGACAAGAATTTGTCTGGAAAAATCTCTATGTGGGACGATAAAACCTCGATCTATATTACAGCGCGTATGCTATTTGGCAAAGAAGTAAACGTATATGATCTTTCGGACGACCAGCTCGAAAAGGTCAAGGAAAAACTGATCGCACAGAAGCCCTTAATTAGAAAATACTGGGCAACCGCTGGCGAACTCGTAAATCTTTACGCTAACGGTGAAGTGTGGATTTCAAATACGTGGGGTGGTTATCAGTCCGCGCTACTTGCTGAGCAGAATATAGAGATGGTTGAGTTCCTTCCTGAAGAAGGGGCCGATGGCTGGGCGGATGCGTGGCAAATGGTTAAAGATACTCCAAATGCAGACTGTGCGCTGAAATGGCTTAACTATGTAATTAGTCCAGAAGGGCAATGTGGTGTGGTCGGGGTAACAGGCTACTCAGGATCGAATCCAGTTGCGCTAAAGACATGTTTGAGCGACGATCAATTCATTGCTCTTCACCAGGATGATTTTGGCTATATTAATTCCCTTGATCTTTGGCAAGAGCCTGCACGCGTCGACAAGTACATCGAGATTTGGAATGCGGTAAAAGCAGCTCAGTAGATAAAAGCTCGCTATATATCTGTTCAACACGCCGGGTGGTTTTGCCACCCGGCGTGTTGGTTTCGTGAATATTATTTGGGTAGTAGTGGATAAAGAATTGCAGTGCATTTAGGGCAGAATACAAAATGGCTACTGTCTTAGAACTTAGAAATCTGACAAAAAAGTTCGCTGGTGATGTGACTGCAGTCAATAACATTTCCATGTCGATAGAAGGTGGGGAGTTTGTTACGTTGCTTGGGGCTTCCGGTTGTGGCAAAACAACAATGCTTCGGATGATTGGCGGTTTCGAGCATCCTGATGCTGGATCTGTTGTGCTTGACGGCGTTGATATTACAGATGCACCGCCCTATGAGAGACCGGTCAACATGATGTTCCAGGACTACGCTTTATTTCCCCATATGACCGTCGAAAGTAACATTGGCTATGGTCTTAGAATTTCAGGAATTGAAAGTCGACAGGTGCAACATGAAGTTGACGAGATGCTGGAATTGATTGACTTACCAGGGATGCAGAACCGGCTACCTTCGGAGCTGTCAAATGGCCAGCAACAAAGAGTTGCGCTCGCACGAGCGTTGATCCGTAAACCAAAAATATTGTTGTTGGATGAACCGATGTCGGCATTGGATGCAAAACTTCGTCAGTCCATGCAGATTGAATTGCTTTCACTACACAAGAAAATTGGCATCACTTTTTTGATGGTTACACATGATCAAACTGAAGCCATGGTGATGTCTGATCGAATTACAGTCATACGCGATGGTGCTATTGAGCAGATTGGAACACCAACTGAGCTCTATGATCATCCAGTTACACCATATGTTGCGGATTTTCTAGGCCAATCAAATATGATTCCGGCAGTTGTCCAGCGTAGTACGGCAGACAGATTGATAGCAAAAGTAGGTAGTAACGAGTTGGATGTAACCAATGCAACTGTTATCGGGACAATAGATAGCAACGTAACATTATGTATACGACCTGAAAGAATACGTTTATTGGAAAGTAGCAGTGAAGTAGATACAAGTTTGGAAGTAATCATTGGCGTTGTGGAGCAGGTTCTTTACAGCGGTAACTCACTTCATTTCACCATCTCGCTAGATAACAACCAATCTATTCACGTGCATCACCCATTAAATACTGTGTTTGACTCTTCGTCGATTGCCAGCATAGGGGACACCGTTCGCTGCGGTGTTACCTCCGCTACGATTTCTATATTTGCCGGTTAAGTTTAGGTCGGGTAATCTCAAGTGAAGCACAGTACCAGAACAATTCGAGATTTCTGGTTACTGTTTACCGGGCCCGCAATTTGGTGGTCGTTAGTGCTGTTAGTACCGTATGTCATCATGTTGATGATTAGTTTCTATACCAGGGAATTTCCTTTTCACGTTCCTGATTTTCAGTTTGGTAACTACCTAAAGCTAGTTGAAGACCCGCAGTATTATCTGGTTATCTTCCGAAGCCTGAAAATAGCTTTTCTCGTTGGAGTAACTGCTTTTGTTATTTCCTATCCGCTATCCTACTGCCTGGCTAGAAAGATAAAGTCCAACCGGGTTCGTCTACTGCTTTACGTTGCGACAATTGTCCCACTCTGGGTATCCTACCTTCTGCGGGCATATACCTGGAAGACAATCCTTGGTAGTGAAGGAATACTCAACTCATTCCTAATGTGGACAGGTATCATCCAGGAGCCGAGCACATTGTTTCTATATAACCAGTTCGCTATGGTGATTACCATGGCGTATATCTTCACCCCTTTTATGGTTATGCCGGTTTATGCATCTCTTGAAAAAATCCCGCCGTCACTTATTGAAGCCTCCAAGGATTTAGGGGCAGGGCGGATAAAAACGTTTCTAAAGATTACCCTTCCGCTGTCTATGCCTGGCGTATTGGCAGGGTTTACCTTTACATTTTGTTTGTCTGCGGGTGATTTTATCTCACCAGCCTTGGTCGGTGGACCTTACTCGAATATGGTCGCGAACGTAGTCGCGACCCAATTTGGAATAGCAATGAATTGGCCACTGGGTTCAGCTCTAGGAATGGTGCTGTTATTTATAGTTCTTGCGGTAATTACTTTATCTGATCGATTGGAAAGAGCGGGCCGCATCAACCTGGCCTGACTGTTCAATGGAATCAACACGTCTGTATTAACTGATGAATAAGGTAAGCCAAAGACGTCGTCGACTGGATTTAGGCAATACTGCACTTGGTATTGCCGCCGCATCCGCGCTGGGATTCCTTTATGGCCCCATTATCACGTTGATGATATTCAGTTTTAACGACAATCCGATTACTAGATTGCCGCTGACAGGATGGACGTTAGACTGGTATTACAAAGCATTGACAAATTCGGATCTACTTGCGGCACTTTGGAATAGTGTTATCGTGGCAGTGGCTGCAGTGATGATCTGTCTCGTGATTGGTATACCTACTGCGTTTGCGCTGGATCGATTTAACTTTCGAGGCAAGACGTTGTTCCGTAGGTTGGTTATTTTACCTATCGCTCTTCCAGGCATTATCACAGGTGTTTCTATACTTGCGTTCTTTTCGATGGCGGGCGTAAAACTTAGTCTGTTGACTGTGATTATTGGCCATGGCACTGCGCTTACCGCTATCGTTGTGACCAATGTTTTCGCAAGGTTGCAGCGATTTGACCGTCGAATTGAAGAGGCATCAGCCGATATTGGTGCAAGACCATGGCAGACCTTTGTTTACATTACTTTGCCAAACATAAGGTCTGCAATAATAGGTTCAGCGCTCATTGCTTTTACTTTGTCATTTGACGAGATTCCAGTCACTTACTTTCTAACAGGCCGAGATAACACTCTGCCTATGTATATATGGTCTGTGATCCGTCGCGGTATAACACCGGAAATCAATGCAATTGGGACAATTATCGTAGCCCTCTCGATTGTGTTGATCTTTTTGTCAGTCCTTCTTATTCATAGTGATGGTGGGACTAGAAAGAACAGGCGCTAGAGCTAAGACTTCTCAATTTACTGATATCTCCAAGTGATTTATGTCGACACATTACCCACGTTATGAAAGCCTGTCGCGCCTTGCTAGTGAGCTTAGGTCACAAAAGCTGGCAATTGCACATGTCGGAATTTTCGATCTAAACGCCTATTTTCGTGAACGCCGTATACGTATCGACAAGCTTGAGAAAGTGTTTGGTGAGAATGGCACATTCGTGAATGTGTTACCAAGGTGGGACACTGGAGAGAAGGTCCAGCATCCTGGTCCGTTCGTCGGTGAGCACGTCAAGATAGATCTTGGGTCTTGTCGACCCTACCCGTTCGAAGAGGACGCTGTGCTATTGATTGCCGACTATGAAGGAATTTCCCAATCATGGTCCCCGCGTGAACTTCTGTGTGCGCAGTTGGAAAAGGCGGCTAATCTTGGATATGGAGTAAGGGCGGCTTTCGAATTTGAATTCTTTGTATTAGACGAAAATGGTGAGTCTTTGAGAGAAACTCACTTTTCTGCGGCTAGAAAGTACGCACCGGAAAATCACTGTTGGGCTGGTGAAACAGGGGCTGTCTACGCAGAATTTATTGCTGCACTAGAGAGCGATTTGATTAAAGGTGGGATAGAACCGCTGAGCGTAGGCTCGGAACTCGGGCCGGGTTGTTTCG
>Ga0310121_10005404_pt1 | contig 11010 bp, 11 predicted proteins | sample CB27_Tmax_986_MG_FD_203504 | JGI IMG/M metagenome (GOLD analysis project Ga0310121, IMG submission 203504) | Marine microbial communities from Western Arctic Ocean, Canada - CB27_Tmax_986 | ecosystem: Environmental > Aquatic > Marine > Oceanic | place: Canada: Western Arctic Ocean | collected...
TCCCGCCTCCAGAAACGGCCGGCGGTGCGTGTGCTGAAAGGCGGGCGCGCCCGCCTTTCAGCACACGCACACCTTCAATTAGCGGCTTTTGCTGGTAGACTCGTGGGAAATCAAAATTCCTATCAGCTTGCCTTTCCGAGATGCCGATGTGCGGCTCGAAACGATGGCCCAGGGCAAGATCGACTGGAACGACTTCGCGGGGCGGATAACCTACATGGTGCAGCAGGAAGGCAAGCATCAGTACCTGCAAGATCTTTCTCACAACGTCTCTCGCGGGCTTGCCGCGAATGCCAGAGAAGGGAAGGGGACCGGCGGAAATTGTATCCCGCACGGCTACCGTGTTGAACGAGTCTTCGACGACCGCGGCCGACTCGTTGACTACTACCTCGTGGATGTTCTCAGCGGTGACTGGGCAAAGAGTCTGAAACATGATCCACATAACCTCGCGCGTGAAGATAGGTAAAAGCGAGCATTAAAACGCCTATCAGTTTCGATGACGAACGTACGGGTCTTAAAGAGGAAGCGTTCGTTTTCGCTGCGGTGGAGAAGGGCCCCCTGCCGGACGACTTGTATGAAGAGGTCACCTCTCGCATTGCGCCGCTGAAAGACTGAGAATGGGCAAATAATATGGCTGTCCTGACGATCTATCCCTATCTGCTCGATGAGACCTGGGTGTTCGATGACGAACGGACGGGTCTTAAAGAGGAAGCGTTCGTTTTCGGAGCGACGGAGATGATCTCACGGTTGGTTGAGGTGAAAGAGATCTCGCACGCATCGAGGGGATTTGCCATGCGTTTTAGCGACGAACCTTTCGGCCACGACGCCGTTTTGACTTGGCTGCGCTCTGACGACGAACAGCTTGGTTTGGCGGGCAACTGGTATAAGGGCGTAGTGGCGGGAGAAGAGATGGAGAGCTGGCTGTGCCCGGCTTTGTTTCTCTACTTTCAGTCGGCACCAAAAACGATTTATGTGAAAGCTGAACAGCTGCCTGACGGCGTCAACCCGATCTGGGATAATGACGGGTCGGAAGGCAGAAGGTTTGTCGGGCCGCAGTGACGCTAGAGGATCGACAACACGGCTGCCTTGTGGGACTCGCTATCGGCGATGAGGTTCTGACCAGATCACCTGGGATGGATTGAGGACCTGCGCGATGCAAATCTGGGTGGATGCCGACGCCTGCCCCGGCGAAATCAAGGAGCTGCTGTTCCGCTCCGCGAAGCGAACAAAGACGAAGGTAACACTGGTCGCCAATCAGCCCATGCGCACACCACGTTCCGAGTTCGTTGACAGCTTGCTGGTCCCCGGGGGCATGAACGTCGCCGACCGACGCATCGTGGAGCTGGTTAAGCCGGGCGATCTCGTAATTACGGCGGATATACCGCTGGCTGCTGAGGTGGTCGCAGGCGGCGGGCAGGCTCTCAATCCTCGCGGCGAACTTTACACGGATGCCAACGTCGGCGAGCGACTTGCTGTTCGGAATCTACTTGATGCAATGCGTGGAGGAGGTCAGATCACCGGTGGACCGGCGAACTTCAACGCCAAGGATCGACAGGCGTTCGCTAATCAACTAGATCGCTGGCTGACGGCGGCGAAGGACTGAGTCACTGTTGACGGAGCGGAACCCGTGAATCAACGCAACTGATAGGAAATTTGATTTTCGCCAGGAGTTTTACTGGGAAAGTAACAGAGTAACAGCGAAAGCAGGGCCCAAGGCCGCCATGGGCCCTGCTTTCGCTGTGTGTTGGCGCTGGTGACGGGAGATGAGGTCCACCGATGGTCTTCTGTTGCTCGAATTACCCAAGCGACTCAGCAGGGACGACCGTTTGTTCGACTGTCTTCTGGTCGCCTATGTGGTTGACAGGAATGGAGGACATACGATGACGGTGATAGTTCACAAACTAGCAACGGACCTCAAAAGAGAACTCCGACAAGCAGACGAGCTTTGGATTGCGGTCGCATTGATAACCAAAGAAGGACTGAATTACGTTCTTGAGAACGCCCCAACATCATGTCGCCAGAACTACGTAGTCGGTATTGATCTGCCGACTGACCCGAAAGCACTCAAGACCCTACACGACCTTGAACTGACAAATGACTTTGCAGTTGGCCTCTTCCTTCGGAAGGAATTTTATCATCCGAAAGTCTATTTGATGAGACACAACAAGAAATACACAGCGTTTCTTGGTTCAGCCAACTGCACTTCAGGAGGACTTAACAACAACATTGAAATATCAGTTAAACTTAAAGACCAACAATGCTGCAAACACCTACTGACTTGGTTCGAGGGATTGCAGAAATCCGCAAAGCCTTTGACACACGCTCGTTTCTTGACACATACACGGCTGACTACGAAACACGACGAACAAGAAAGAAAGAGGACGAGAGGAAAGCCAAGCAAGAGAAGCAAAGGGCCAGTAGAGAATCCGAGGCAACCTTAGAAGAACGGTCTAAGTTCTTGAAAGTTTTACGGAAGTATCGTGCATTCAAGGATTATCATCTTGTAAAGCGGAAACGAGACGAGGTTGTAAACGCACTCCGAGACAGTCTGGGATACCCCGACTTTAGCGACATCGACATTGACGGCTTCTTTAGCATCTGGGAGTTGGGACATATCATTTCATTACCAAAACCGACGATCAAGCGTCAACTCAGAAAGTTTTCTCGCTTAATGACGATACTTTGTGACGACCGTATTGACATCGCAACAAGGTACGACAAAGCGCTACAAGGACGTTTGAAGATCAGAGGAGTAAGCGAGGGGCTTATTTCAAAGGTTCTAACCGTTCACGACCCGCAGAATTATTTCGTAAAGAACGCAAAATCAGACATAGCGTTGAAAAAGTACGGTATTCAAATGCCAAGAGGACTAAGCAGGGGCGAAAAATACAAGATAACTTCCAAGTTTCTGAAGCACATCTGCAAAGAGGCGAAGATTCACAACTTGGCAATCCTTGACTACTACTTGTACCTTGAGGGGCGTGACAACGAATAGCGAAGAACTAGGCACCCGTTGAGCACAAAATAACATCAAGAACAATGGTCGCTCACCACATCGCTGAAGCCGAGGCCAAGATTACGGAAAGCCTATAGCAGTCACGCTACTAACAACTCTCTCCACCCAGCGCCCAAGTGATGGAACACCGCTTCGCTCATCCACACTTGCCCATTCGCTTTCTCGACCTGCTCGTAGGCCCATTCCGTGATCCGAGTCGAAGATGCAACGTCGTGCGACAGGTTCGCATCACGCAGTCGTTCGTCGAGTTCGGGCAAGCGGGAACGGTTGCGCTCTACCCATACTTCCAAGTGTGGCTCTGCCGCAAGGTAATCCGATTTGGAATTATTGCACTTGCGATGAGCTAGGACGAAGTTGTGACCTAAATCGGTTGGGTATCTAGACCAAGGAATAAAGTGATCTACTTCCATGCTGCTTCGCAGATCGTTATGGCAGTAGAAGCACTTTCGTTCTTGGAAGTCCAGCAAGATGTGTTTGTACGTTTCCAGCGAGGATCGTTCTTGATTGAACAGGAAGGTGCCGAGATCGGTCAGATTGCCAAGTTTATTGGCGTTCAGCTTTTGGACAAAGCGGACCCACGCTCCCTGAATCAGATCACGCAAGAGGCCGTAGAAAGCACGCAAACAGAAAGCTACGCCGGGATTCAACGTGATCGTCTTTCGGCTCTTCATTCTGTCGTACAGAAAAGAGACAGTTTCACCACCTACATTTTGAAGATACCGGAGCGGCTGGTCACACACAGTTCTCCTCACGTCTTTGGTAAGCGATCCCCATCGGTCCTCAGCTCGCTGCCTAAGCCGAAACATCGAGCCACCAAAGTCCATTTGGGCCTTCAGGATGTCCGATATCACCGCTGCTTGCTTACCCTTGTTCTGTAGCAGAATGATTCCGGTACTTTGCCCGCCTATTTCAAACGGACGGCATTGCTGCCAATAAAGTTCTATAAACTTCTCGGCAATATCATGGGTATCCAACTCCAGCGCCGCACCTGAATCATCGCCCTTCAGAACGCACAGGTCAGCGATGGCACGAAGGAGCGCAAATTTGTAGCTGGCCGTGAATTGACCTTCCACCAACAACCGCTGGATGTTGCGAAGGAAGATAACTTGCTCGTCCGGTGTTGGCGGCATGGCTGTCATTCGTCACCCCAATAACGAGCCTTCTCTGGGATCACCCAACGAATACCGCCTCTTGGATCGGCCACGTCGTCTGTCCATCGAGGAATGACGTGAATGTGGGCGTGCATTACCGTTTGTCCTGCCGCTTCGCCGTCGTTGACTCCGACGTTGAATCCGTCCGGTCGAAGTTCCTCGTTAATTCGGCGGCGTGCCTCTGAAACCAATTGCCACAGCGCCGCCTGCGTGTCTGCCGGGAAGTCGTACAGGCTGGCATTATGTTGCTTGGGAACCACCAATGCGTGACCCTGTGAGATCGGATAAGCGTCCCGTAGTACGAAGCCCGAATCGTCCTCGAACCAGATTCGCTCGCTGTCGGGCTTGCAGAAAGGGCAGGTGTCTGTCATGTGGTGTTAGCCTCGGCCTCAACTCGTGATTGACTCATTTCTTGAATTGTCGAATCATCATCTCCACCCAAGGCCGCTTGTCCTCTGGAGCGATGGCAGTGGATGGCGGTACTTGTTGGTTGTGCCCTCTTGCAGCAACCCATAGATCACCTGTTTCGAGGGAATGCTCGGCAAGCACCTTTCGATCAATGGGTCAAGTTTGTCACTCATTCCCCATGCCAGTACCAGCGGCGTCTTCCTGCTCTTGGGAAGTTTGAGCGACAATTCGTCGGTTCGGATGTCGGAAAAAACAGAATGCGAGTCAAAGTGTGATTCTCCCTCCAATCGCTGAAACTGCTTGATGAATTCTGCGCTCTTGGGACTGCGGAGGTCGGACAGGTTCAGCACTCGAACGTGCCGCCATCCCCGAAAGTGCATCAACCGCATCACTTGGTACTGCGCCGTGTCAGGTTTGGTCGGAACCAGCGAGATCGGCAATTTGTGGATCGCTCTCGCACGGATTCGGTTGTTGACCTGGGTCAACGGCTTTGACGAACCGGGGTTCATCATTATGAAGACGGCATCGGGGCGAAGCATCGACAACTCTGAATGTTCCTTCGGGGCGAGGGTCTTGCTCGCAATCTCTAAGACGCTTCGACATTCGACGAGTTCCTGGTTGGCGACGTTTGGCGCTGGGTCCAGCCAGAGGAACTGGTGGATACGCAGTGGTCTTACCACGACGGCGCCGACGCCTATCCCGATAGCTGCCTCGATTTCGCGTTTGTCGCGGGAGTGGCCCGGGCATGGCAGTCTACCAGCCGCGTGATCGTGCGGGTCGAGGACTTCCCGGATGACGAGACGACGAGTGACCACAGGCCGGTGGAGCTGAACGCCACCGGGAATGACCAGGAAGACGCACAGTAGCGCCGCGCTGATTAACAAGGCGCGAAGAGAAAAGCTCTTTGATCGGCCATCGCGGTTGAAGGTTTTCATGTGGATGGTGGCGCCTTTAAATTAATCATGACACTTCTGCGCCAACGGCGTAAGATAGGAGAGAGGGGGCGGTCAGAATCTGGCTAATGCTGACCTCTGCAAACCGTCTCCTAAGCGTGCGCATTCTGCGGCAAAACTGTAAAGGGTCAAACCATGGGAAGACCAAAAACACCAACAGCGAAGCTGAAAGTAACAGGCCAATATCGCACGGACCGTCACGGATACCGCGAGCATGAACCGCGACCGGAGGGCTCTCCGCAGAAGCCGAAACGGCTTAAGGGCGAGGCGGCTGAATTCTGGGACCGCACCGTCCCCGACCTGGCCTCCGTGGGGATCGCCAAGCGTGTTGACTCCGAGCAGCTAGCACGAATGAGTGAGTGGCATGCGAGCTACGTCGAGGCACTTGAATCGGATTGTGATCCCTACCGACGTATCGTCATGAAAGCTTGTTGCCAAAAGCAATTCAACGCCATCGCATCCAAGTTCGGACTAACGCCAGTTGATCGGGCTCAATTGTCGGTCGAGCCGATTCGCAAAGATGATCCATTCGAGCAATTCCTGAAAGCCAGGCTCACTAAATGAGCGGAGACCTGGTGTTTGTATGAGAGGACTCGCGGCAATATCGGGACTTGTGCTGATTGGTGTCGGCACCTGGATGATTGATCCTGTGGTGTTCTACATAACGATCGGTTCGATACTGCTTACCGTCGGAGTCGGCGCGTCCATTTGGCTGGCTGCTGGCGGTTCCGGCAACTGATCCTCGGTAGTTTGGCGCACGTCGTGCGGATGGTAACTGCGGCGGGCGGATGTTTGGGCCAATGGATCAACGTCGGCGGATTCCGAGCGCCAACAATCCCAGCACGGCCAACATCCCTGCCGCTGGCTCGGGCACTGTGGCAACCGACACGGTGTCGCCCCAGTTAAAGAGCACGGCATTTAGGTGTTCGAGGCCGACGACGGTGCCAGCCGGGGGACGTTCGTTAAACCATGGACCGAACAATGCCGAGCCGTCAACGTTCCAATTGTACAAGACAAGATTGAGGTCGAAAACCGTGACCCGGTTGTCACCGTCATAATCGCCGGGCTGAACGGGAACAACCGCAATCCCCCATGGGAAGCCAACTCCGGAAACAACTACTTCTCGTCCTGAACCATCAGCAAGATTAGCACGTTCAATCCGATTGATTTTGCCAAACGCCCCTGAGTCGGTCCAGTACATCTTTCCTTCTGATAGGTTCAAGCTAAGGGTTGTGGGGGCGTCCAATCCAACTACCAAGTCTTCGACGGACGTCCCATCCAGGTTAGCCCGCTGAATCTTTTCCGTTGTCGCTTCAGGCCAGTATATTTTCCCAGCGAGAGGATCTACAGAGACGCTGTATACCGCATCCAAGCCTGTCACGACATCTTGCACATTGGACCCGTCAAGATCGGCCCACTGAATCTTGTTGGCATCCAAATCCGTCCAGTATATCTTGCCATGCAACGGATCAACGGCGATACCCACTGGATGCGATGGGCCCAACGCAATCAGTTCTTCTGCGTTGTTTCCATCAAGATCAGCTTTACGTATCTTCCCATTTAGGAGTGTCGAATCATCTACTTCGGTCCAGTACATCTTTCCATTGACTGTGTCTACAGCGACACCCGCAGTTCCCCCCTGCACGTCTGTGATCACTGATTCGACCATCGTCCCGTCGAAATTGGCCCGCCCAATGCTGTGCGAACCAGCATCGGTCCAGTACATCTTGTCGTTCTTCAGATCCAGGGTCATCCCACGTGGATCACGTAGGCCAGTGATCACCGTTTGAATTCCAGTTCCGTCAGCGTTTGCTCTTCTGATGACGTGGCTGCCTGTTGGGCCGTCAGTATCAGTCCAAAATATCGACCCCGCCTGTGCAGAGGACACCAGGCAGCCAACGCTTACAAACACAGTCGACACCAAGGTATCCTTAACGAAGTTGCGTACGCTTGACTTGAGGTTTATCGGAGTCTCCTAACCGTGGTTACGGGGATGGTTGTCCCCTGGGTACTAACGAAATCTGCGGCGCATAGATTGAGTCGCACACACCAACGAAAAAGGGTGTTGAAAATCTGTCCGCACGCAGACTCTAGACACCTTTTTGCGATTCGGATTGGCTTTGCCTTGTTAGTTCAGGTCCCTGAATTAGACCTTCCCTAGAAGTCGTGATCTTTATACGCGATGCAAAACTACGTCGTCGAAGGATCCCAAGAACCAATGGTACCCACAAAGCGTCATGCCGTTCTACTGCAGGGAGCCGCATAACGTCGCAAGGAAATGCAACAATTTAGGAAATCCAATCCATCGCCAGCCCCGTCGCCCATGACCTGGCGTGGTCCAAAATGCCCGCAGCGGTCAAAATCGGCATCGTGGCGATGGTCCGCGCGGCTGGCGGTAGATAGCTCGCCGCGCCGAACGAAGCGAATCACGTCGAGCAACCAACCACCGTTGTGACACACTGGCGGGTGGAAGTGAATCCGAAGGCGAATCGGCATGGATAAGGATCGCCACCACGTTGGGGGGAAGGGGGCGTCGAAAGACAGGATCGCTTCGACTCCCAAACCGTAGCCACCAGCGTGTCGCTTTTTCGCAGGGTTTTCTAAAATGCGTTTTAGGAGGATCGACTATGGGAGCCAGAGGACCATTGCCCAACCCGAATTCGGAAGCAACGCGGCGCGGCATAAATTCGCTATCCACGCAAAATGACATATCCGACCCCGGCGACTGGGACGTCGAAACGGAGTTAGCAGAGCACGGTGATTGGCTCGGCCAGCACGGCAAGTCAATGTGGCGAGACGTAGCCCCAGTCCTGAAGCAAGCCGAGATATTGACCAAGCTGGACCTAATCGCATTCTCGCTAATGTGCCATTTCTGGGATACGTACCAAACAGCGGATGAACAGCTAAGGAAAACGGGATCGACGTATACGACGCCAAGGGGGCGGACGGAAACGCATCCGCTGGTAAAGATCAAGAAAGCAAATGCTGATTCGTTTCTTGGCCTGGCAGCACAATTCGGCATGACGCCAGCAAGTCGCAAGCGGAACGGTTGGGTTATCGGTGCTGACGACGAAGAATTGGACCCGTTTGAAGAGTATATGAGGAATCGCTGAGCGAATCACGGATGAACCACCGAGTCGAGTCCGACTGCATGAATTCAGGCAGAGCCGGCCACTTCTGGCGCTCAGACCAGAGAGTCTCGCCTATAGCCCGCCACGCACAGGATCCCGATCCCAAGGAGCAACGCCGAAGAGGGTTCGGGAATGGCCAGGAGGCCGCCGCTCGAGAGCGTCCATCCCGTCGGAGCGACTACGCTGGAGAACCAGCTGCTGGCCGTGCCGTTGGACAGGTCGATCAACTGAAAGGTGTCCGACAAATCGGGTGTGAAGTTGTCGAAGGTGATTTGCGCTGTGCCGTTAAGGGCCACCGAACCAATCAAAATCAACTGGTCGAACTGGCTGGAATCCGTACCCGCAACCTCAAACGTGGTTGTCGCAAACTCCGACATCACCACATCCTCCAACGTGATCGCGCCCGGGCTGCTGCCGATATTGACGTTGCCAAACAGGGTCGCGTCAGACACCGTGCCCGAACCGGAAACATCGCCATAGAGTGTAAGCCCCGCCCCGCTGCCCGCGATCGCGCCGTCCGTTCCCAGGGCCACATCACCGAACAGACGCCCATGGCCGCTGATGTCGCCGATTTCATCGAGGTCCAGGCCGAATATTGCAGCTTGAATCTTTCCGCCCTGCATATTGATGCCGGTAGCGGTGAACGTATCGGACGTGACCGAAAGATTGCCACCCGTATCGACCTGGACAGATCCTGATACCGCAAGGGCATCCTGAACTTTGACCACCGCCCCGTTGACCACCGGCAGGCTGGGCATGGCAGACGGCAACAATGCCTGATGCAGGTTGGCACCGGTGAGGGTTGCGCCCGTCAGGATCGTGTTGGTCAGGGTCGCGCCGGTCAGGATTGCGTCCCTCAGGTACGCGCTGGTCAGGTTCGCGTCGGTCAGGGTCGTGTTGGTCAGGTCCGCGCCGGTGAGGGCCGCCCCGGTGAGGTTGACGCCCGGCCCGATCAGATACCCTTGTGTAACTTGCCAGTTGGTGGGCAAGTCGTTGGGACTGCCAACAATTCCTCCCGATCTGACGCCGGTCAGGTTCGCGCTGGTCAGGTCCGCATCGGTCAGGTCCGCGTTGGTCAGGTCCGCGTTGGTCAGGGTCGCGCCGCTCAGGTTGGCTCCTGGACCAATAAGATATCCTTGTATTAGTTGCCAGTTGGTGGGCAAGGCGCCCGGAATGCTAGTGATTCCTCCTGAGGAGACGCCGGTCAGGTTCGCGCCGGCCAGGTTCGTGTTGGTCAGGTCCGCGTAGGACAGGTTCGCGTCGGACACGAACGCTTCGCTCAGGTTCGCGTCGGTCAGGTTCGCGCGGATCAGTTTCGCGCCGGACAGGTTCGCGCCGGACAGGTTCGCGTCAGACAGGTCCGCGTAGGTCAAGTTCGCGCCGGACACGAACGCTTTGCTCAGGTTCGCGTCGGTCAGGTCCGCGTAGGACAGGTTCGCGAAGGGCAGGTGCGCTTTGCTCAGGTTCGCGTCGGTCAGGGTCGCGCCGTACAGGTACGCGTCCCACAGGTCCGCCCAGTACAGGTTCGCGCCGGTCAGGTCCGCGTAGGTCAAGTTCGCGTAGGTCAGCCACGCTTTGCTCAGGTTCGCGTAGGACAGGTTCGCGTTGGCTAGGTTGGTGTCGGCTTCCAGGTTATTCCCGCTGTAGTCATGCGTGCTGCCGAAAGTATTCAGGATCGGATCAACGACAGTCCTATCCTTTTTTCGATAACTCGCTGCCTGGGCAACAGAACTAGTAAGCAACGTCACGGCAATAACGATCAACGCAAACCTGTACATTAGCTGTCTCCTAGAACGAAACGGTTGACTGATAAAGGTTTCAATTCCCATCCCACTTGGGGACAGTTAAATAGGACTCAGGCCAATAAAAAAAGGCGTCAACCCTCTGCATGAATCGCAGAGCACTGGCGCCTTTCTTTCACTTTGGTGTATTGTCCGGCTCATTAGGCTAACCTCTCCTCTCAAATGTAATCGAACCCAGGGGGGCTTTTCAAGCATCTGGGCTATTTATTGTGGCCAATCAGCACTGTTCTGCTGGTTTGTCCAAGGAGGGGCTGACCCCCCCCCGTTATTTGCACCAGAGTGAGCGAGAGAATCGGGGTTCCACGGTCTCGAAATTTTCAATGCTGACCTCGCCCTCTAAACGCAACGTCCAGCGTGCAGTTATCCTCGCGCACCGGCTTTCTGATTTGGAAAAACTGTGGTGCACGAAGCTTCTAGGGCCTCGAGGGTGCAAATAAACAGCGTCAGTGTGGAGCTTTCTTGGGCACTACAAAACGACCAGACCCAGGGGCCTTGCGGGCGTGGGCGGCTAGATGCACTGGACGTGACTGCGTTAACCGTTCTTTGACAGCT
>Ga0310121_10005405_pt1 | contig 11010 bp, 8 predicted proteins | sample CB27_Tmax_986_MG_FD_203504 | JGI IMG/M metagenome (GOLD analysis project Ga0310121, IMG submission 203504) | Marine microbial communities from Western Arctic Ocean, Canada - CB27_Tmax_986 | ecosystem: Environmental > Aquatic > Marine > Oceanic | place: Canada: Western Arctic Ocean | collected...
CGTTGGGATCGATCTCCAGATCGACTTCCTCAGCCTCGGGCAACACCGCTACCGTGGCCGCCGAGGTGTGGATCCGCCCTTGGCTCTCGGTCGAGGGGACACGCTGAACGCGATGAACACCCGACTCGTACCGCAGTCGACCGTACGCGCCGATTCCACGCACTGTGAAGATCACTTCCTTGATCGAGCCCGGTATGCCCTCGGACAGGCTCATTACTTCTACAGACCAGCGGTTGCGCTCCGCGAATCGGCGATACATGCGCAGAATATCCGACGCGAACAGGCCTGCTTCATCGCCGCCCGTACCGGCGCGGATCTCGATGACCGCCGCGCGATCCGCGAGTGGGTTGGGCGGGATGAGCAGTTCACGCGCCTGAAGCGCGAGCCGCTCTATGCGCCTGCCGAGTACCGAGAGCTCCTCTTCGGCAAGCCCCTTCATTTCGGGATCGTCGGTCTCCTCCAGCAACTCGGCCGCGCCGTGATGGCCTTCTACGGCAGTGCGCAGCTCACGGCTGGCGGTGACGATCCGATCTAGATGCGCTCTCTCACGTCCGAGATCCCTCAGCCGCTCAGGGCTCGAGAGGACTTCCGGGCTTGCGAGCTCCGAATCGAGCTCTGGAAGGCGCAGTTCCGCCTCTTCGAGGTGCTGCCGCAGACAGGGGTCGACGTTCGGGGACTTCATGAGATGGGCCATGCTCAGGAGGGCCCGGTCACCTCACTTATCGGCGACCGTCCCGTACTTCTTTTTGAAGCGGTCGACGCGGCCTGCGGTGTCTACTAGACGCTGTTTGCCGGTGTAGAAAGGGTGGCACACCGAGCAGATCTCCACGTGGATCTCGTCCACGGTGGACATCGTCTCGAAGCGATTACCACACGCGCAGACGGCGCTTGCCGCCATGTATTCGGGATGGATGCCCTGCTTCATGTCCTACTCCAGCACCTATGTGGAACGGACCTGGGCGCTGACAGGCCCGGCCCGATTGACTCGCGGGGACATTGGCACACGACGCCCCAGGTAGTACAGCCTGGGAAAGCTAAATGCCTCGGGCAGAGGGGTCCAGAGAGGGGGTCCGCCGTGACAGCCAAAAAGAGGCGAGCGTCAGGAGCAGAGCCGCGAGGGCCGCGCCGTTGCCAACGAGGTCACCGTACTTCACATAGAAGGTCACGACGTCGGTCGTGTATATGGTATCGCTACGGACGTCCGCCTCGAAGAGCGAGGTGGCGTTGTACACTCGTCCCACGGGATCGATGAAGAGCGAGATCCCCGTATTCCCTGCGCGCGCTACCCCAACGCGGTTCTCGATGGCGCGCATAACCATGTGAGCGGGATGCTGCCACAGCGCGGTCGTACGTGCATAGAGCGGCTCGCGACCGTACCAGGCATCGTTCGTGATGTTCAGTAGGACGTCGGCGCCTTCGCGTCGGAAACTGCGCGCCGCCGCCGCATACGTAGACTCGTAACAGATCAGTACCCCGTAGAGGTGGTCTCCCGCCGCGGCGAGCGGCCAGCCTTTCCCCTTGCCGTAGGTGCCGAAATGGCGGAGCGTCGGCAGCCAGCTTCTCGGCAGCAGGGGCACACGCTCGACCATCGGAACCAGGTACCGCTTGTCGTACTGGAAGTCGGTCAGACCCTGCGGCTCCACCAAAAACGCCGAGTTGTACGGGATGAAGGTCCCGTCGTCGAGAAACTCATGCCCGAAGCCACCCACGAGAACCGGGGCGCCGACCTCGCGACTGTAACCCTGCACGCGCGCTACGACGTCGGCGGCGTCCGGATGCGTTAGGTAGGTAGTAAATGTGACCTCGGGCATCACGACCAGCGCAACCGAGCCAGGAACAAGCCTCGGCATCAAGCGGTCGAGCGACGCGAAGGTGCTGTCCAGCCCAGCACTCTCGTCGAGCTTGATGTGTTCCGGAATGTTCGGCTGCACGACCGCGACCTCACCGACTGCCCGCATCCGCAGAGTGTTCGCCCGCCAAACGCTCCACCCCATGGGCAGCACGAGAACCGCCGCGAGGATCGCGCCCCGGGGGCGCCATCCACGGCCTTCTCCCAGGCTTAGCACGATTTCCGCAACGAGCCCGTTCACCAAAGCGAGCCAGAATGTCAGTCCACGCGCACCGATGATCTCCGCAAAACCGATCAACTCCGGAAATCCCGACAGCGACGACCCCAGGCCGAGCCAGGGGAACGCCAGCGTGTCCGGCAGGTGCGCGCGGAACCATTCTGCGGCAGTCCACGTGATGGGGAGCGCGAGCCAGAGCGGGACACCGACCGTGTGCACGGCGCGGTGCAGCATCCAGCCGAAGAGCACGGCGACCCCGGTCAGCGCCACCCAGGAGCCGAGGAACGCGAGGATCGCGAGCTTTGATAACCAGATCAGGGCGACCAAAATCCAGTAGAAGAGAATCCCGAAGTACACGGCTCCGAACACCGTCGTCCCGCGCACTGCCGCGCGCCGTCCTTCGCTTCCCGAAGGGAGGCCGCACACCCAAACAGCCAGCGGCACCAGCCCGACAAACGGGAGGATCAGCGGATGCAGCGGCGGGAAAGAGAGCGCGAGCAGAACCGCGGAAACCGCAGGAAGCAGTCGTTCGCCCGCCCTCGGCGAGAGCAGCATCTTCAAGCTGGCAAACCGGCCGCCGCGCGTGGAGGCCGGCGTACCGTCGTTCACTACAGCGCTACCGCGTGGCCCGCTTCAGCGGATTCATAGGCGGCCTCGATCAAACGCATGAGCCGTACTTGCTCCTCAGGAACCTCAATAGGGCTGCGTCCGGAGACGCCGCGTACGAACTGGTCGATCAGGCGTCTATATGCATTGGTATATGGGTCCTCGCCTCCCCGGGACCGAGGCTGGCGCGGCGTGACCTTGAGCGGGCGGCCGCCAAGCTGCTGGTAGACCTCCAGCGGTGGGAACGAGCCTGAACCCTCAGTGCCCATCACCCGCGCGTAATACCGATCCTCGCCAGCGAAGAGCCGGTTGCTGACCTCGATCGAGAAGATGACTCCGTCCCCACTCTGGAACATCAAAGTGGCAGCGTCCTCGACCTCGTAATCGCCTCCGTGTGCTACGCACGAGACAGTTTGGATGGTGGGTAAACCGCCAATCCACAAGCAGAGGTCCACTGCCGGCACACCCAGATCCATCATCGCGCCCCCGCCGGATGAGGCCTTGTTCTGGCGCCATGTCGAGCGCAGGAACGGCACGCGGCGCGTGAGCCAACCCCCGCGTACCGCATATAGCTCCCCCAACTCGCTGCCAGCGACTAAACTTCGCAGCGTAGCGACCTCCGGGCGGAACCGGTGCCGATGTCCGACCAACAGGTAAGTCTTGGCCGTCTTTACCGCCTCGATCACCCGCGCGGCGCCCACCGGCGAAGTCGCGATCGGGCGCTCGACGAACACGTGCTTACCCGCTTCGAGCGCTTGAAGCGCCATCTCTTCGTGTGTGTCGTTCGGCGTGCACAGGACTACGCTGTCGAGGTCGTCCCGCGTGAGCGCCTCCTCCGGTTCGATCACCTCGGCGACGTCGAAGCGGTGGGCGATCGTATCCGCTTTGGGAGCGTCCGTATCGGCGAGCGCAACAAGATCGACGTCCTCGCGCTCCGCTAGAATCGGGACGTGCACCACCTGACTGATGGCCCCAGTCCCGATCACGGCCAAGCGGATGGGTGCCGCGCCGTCCGTCACCGATTCAGCTCTCCTGGCACGTTTTCACCAATCATGAGCTGGGCTCCGAACCTCATCTGGAAGTATTGCAGATCTCCGAGTACCTCGTACCGTCCCTGTCCGTTGAGCCGGAACTGGTCGCTCACCGGATACTCGAGGCCAGCATGGAGGTTGAAGCCCGCGGCCACCGAATCCAAGAGGTCCTCGACGAAGGTGCTGTTGATGGCGGCGCCATCGCCGTTCATCACGTGCGCGGCAATTCCTAGTCCACCGAACGACAGGAAACCCCAGGGAATCGACCACACTACATGGGCGTCGAGGGCCACCGCGACATCGCTCCACTCGATCTTTCCCAGGTCGACGCTCGGAGCCGCACCACCCGACTGGGCCTGAACGAGACCGGCGACTCGCGCCTCGAGCTCTTCGATCTCGGCCGCCTGAAACGGGGCCTTCCAATACGTGATGCTGGGCACGATCCTGAGCCCTGGCCCGAGGTATCCCATGTCGATGCGCAAGCCGTAGCTCTCCGTGCGCTCCACGCGGGAGGGGTATGAGTAGCCCCACTCGAAGCCCAAGCCGCGCAAAGACAGGTTCTCGTAGTCGAAGTCGGCTATCTCCTGGCTCATGGCCCCGTTAGACCCAGCGGCAACGCCCACCACCGCAGTCACGATCACCCACATGCTAGACCGCATATTCCTCCCTCCTCGTCACCTGTCCGTGATCTTCGCGACCAAGTCGTAGCCGAACGCATCTACGATCTCGACCTGCATCATGCTGCCAGGCTCGATCACCTCCACCGCAATGAGGTTGGTAACGCCGTCCACCTCGAGCGCCTGAGCGACCGTGTGCACGACCGCGACGAACTCCTCGTCGTCCGCGAGCCGGTGGTCGACAAGCGCGGTCGGGCGCTGACCGACGAGAGCGAAGTTATTTTCGAATCGGCCGCGCTGGTGCCCTCCTCCACGGAGTAGGTGAAGGCGCCCACGCGCTCGAATCGGATCTCTTCCAGCAAGTCGAGCATCTCTTTGAAGTCGTCGTCCTCTTCACCAGGGAATCCAACGATCACCGTCGTACGGAGCGTGAGGTCCGGGATCGCGTCGCGCAGCCATCCCACCCGCTCCCGAATGGGCTCTCGACGTTCGGGCCTGCACATGAGCTGGAGCATGCGATCGCTCCCGTGCTGAATCGGCATATCGAGATACGGCGCGATCCGTGCCTCACCTGCGATCAGCTCGACCAAGTCGCATGTGATTCCAAACGGATACATGTAGAAGAGGCGGTACCAGGGCACATCGGTACCGTCGATTAGCGCGCGCAGCAGCTCGGGGAGCAGCGGGGCTTCCTGGTCACGGCGGCGGGCGTCTCGCCCGTACCACGTCGTGTCCTGCGATACGATGTTGATCTCCTTCACTCCCCGAGCGCTGAGGCCGGCAGCCTCGCGCACCAGCTCGTCCACGGGCTGCGACCTGTGTAACCCCCTCATGAGCGGAATCGCGCAGAACGCGCACGTGTGGTCGCACCCCTCGCTGATCTTCAGGTACGACGTGTGCGGAGTCTCAGTAGAGAGCACGCGCAGTGAGCGCTCCATAATTGGCGCTGCTTCAGGGTCGGGCAGCAGCCCCCGCGAGCGTAACTCGGGCACGAGCCCCTGGAGTTCCGTCAGGCCCAGGAAGAGATCCACCTCGGGGATCTCTTCCTGGAGATCTCGCTTGTAGCGCGCGACCAGACACCCCACGACGACCACCGCCTCCAGGTGCCCGCGCTCGTTGAGATCACAAGCCTCCAGGATCGTCTCGATCGACTGTTCTTTGGCTTGCTGGATGAAGCCGCAGGTGTTCACGATCACCACGTCAGAGCCATCCACGTCACTTGACACATGGGCTCCGTGGCCTAGCAGCACCGCCATCATGCGCTCCGAGTCGACGGTGTTCTTATCGCATCCCAACGTAATCAGCGCGATGCGTGGCCCGTCGAGTGATCCGGCAGCCACCAACTCGTGGTGTACGGGCGCAACATCCGGCGAGACGTCAAGCCGCACCGGGTCGGGCGTGAGCGAGAAGACCGGGAGGTCGCGCGTCCGACTCACGCGCTCGCGGCTCTCGTCGTTCCTTGCCTGAATGCGTGCAAGCCCGGGCCACCTACGCCGTATGGCGTGGGTCGCGCAGCCCACCTCCCCTTCTTGATCACCCTTCTAGTCATCTGGAAATGACCAGCGCCCCGGGCGGCGGCGTGAACGTGAACCAGTCGTCGTCCAACGCGATCGGGTCGAGATCAACGTGCTCGAGCGTGATCGTCCGCACGGTGTCGTTTTCGTCCTCGATGCGGATCTGACGGAGAACGGGCTCTCGTTGGTCGATCCAGATCACCGCCGCCTTGTACGAGAACCGGGCGCGCGGGACCAGTCGGAGCCGGTGTGTCTGGCGTCCCGAGACTTCGTCCACCGCCTCGTATGTGACGTCATACTTGGTGGCCGGATCCTCTAGGAACTCTTTGTGAACGTCGTACGCGCCGGCCCCGTCCGCCACCGCGAACCTGATGACCTGTTTCGGGTCTAGGCTCGGGTAGTAAAGCCAGACCCACTCTCCATCGACAACCACGAGATCACCTTCAGGGTCGGAGAACCGCATGGCGAACCTGTTCGGGTGCGCCCGACACATCTGCCCGGTCCCGGTCCGCTCATCGCCGAGCAACGGCACGGAAAGGTGCTGCGTGAAGTCCGCACAGAAGCGGGTCACACGCTCGTAGTGCGCGGCGGTCGCCTCGAGCAGGGAGAGCGGCTCCACCGCCTGCGCAAGAGCCGACTGTGGGCCCATGCCGACTGTCGACAAGGCCAGTCCGGCCACCCACGCGACCGCAAAAAGCATCAATCACGGCCCCAGCTCATGAACGCTTCGAGCTCGTCAATCGACATGAGTACCTCGCGCCCCTTCGACCCAACCGAATCTCCGATCACGCCGGCATCGAACAGCTGATCCACAATGCGGGCGGCACGGCCGTAGCCGATACTCAGGCGTCGCTGCAACAGCGACGTCGAACCGGTCCTGTTCCGGATGCACACCTCAGCCGCAGCCTGAAAAAGTTCGTCCCAATCGCCGGCCATCTCGTCGTCGGCCACGGTGGCGTCCTCGAGTTCCTGAACGCGCAGCTCTGCGAGGATATCGGTCTCGAGACCCGTGTCCGGGAGGTCGCCCTCTCCCTGATGACGCTCGATGAGCTCCCTGTACCACCCCATGAGCCGCTCGGTGTCCTCCGTTGAGAGGTAGGCGCCTTGGATCCGGACCGGGTCGCTCTCCCCTGGCGGGAGGAAGAGCATGTCTCCGTTGCCGAGCAGCGCATCGGCGCCGTTCATGTCGAGGATCGTGCGCGAGTCTGTCTTGGACGCGACCCGAAACGCGATGCGCGTTGGGAAATTCGCCTTGATGAGACCGGTTACGACGTTCACGGACGGACGCTGGGTCGCGACGATGAGGTGGATGCCGATCGCGCGCGCTTTTTGGGCGAGCTGGGTGAGCGGCTTTTCGACCTCGCTCTGTACCGTCATCATGAGGTCAGCCAGCTCATCCACCACGACCACGATAAAGGGCAGAATTCCTTCTTCGTAGATCCACCGCTTCTCATCCCCTTCGGGGCCTCTCGGATCCGAACGCTTCACGGTGACCCCAGCCCGGACCTTCTTGTTGAACTCGCCGATAGAACGCGTGTAATTGGCCTTCAGCAGCGCGTAGCGGCGCTCCATCTCGATCACCGCCCATTTCAAGACCCCGGCGGCATCCCGCGGGTCGGTGACGACACTGTGTCTGAGGTGGGGGAGCCGCGAGTATACTGACAGCTCTACCATTTTCGGGTCGATCATCAGCAAGCGTAGCGTCTGGGGGGTGTGCCGGTATACGAGGCTCGTGACGATCGTGTTGAGGCATACCGACTTGCCTGACCCGGTCGCGCCCGCGATGAGCACGTGCGGCATCTTCTCGAGATTGGCGACGTACGGCCGGCCGTTCAGGTCTTTGCCCAGCGCCAGAGGCAGCTCTCCCTTCGCCTTCTTGAACTCCGGAGCCTCGAGGATGTTGCGCAGGTTCACGATCTCGGGCTGCGGGTTGGGGATCTCGACACCGACGGCGCCGCGGCCGGGAATCGGTGCGACGATGCGCACGCTTTTCGCCTTCATCGCGAGCGCTAGATCCGAGTCCAGGTTCGCGATCCGATTCACCTTCACACCGTCCGATGGCACGACCTCAAATTGCGTGACCATCGGCCCTGTCGTTCGCTCGCCGAGCGTGCACTCCACGTTGAACGTCTTCAGCTTGTCGATCAGCACGCGGCCAAGCTGGTCCAGCTTCCGATCCATGCTGTAGTCGTCCCGAGCCTCGGGCTCCGAGAGCAGATCCATAGGCGGGACCTCGTGCTCGATTTCGGTCTCGGTGTTGGGGTCTGCGAGATCCAAGCCGTCTTCGGACTCGTCGGCTTCGACGTCTCCGTTCAGCTCGACCGCTTCATCCCGATCGCCCACGTCCTCCTCAAGCTGGTCTTCCACCTCATCGGGGTCGGGCATCGATTCGAGTTCAGCCTCGGCCTCGAGCTCGTCCGCCTCGAACTCGTCCGCCTCGAACTCGTCCGCCTCGAGCTCGTCCGCCTCGAGCTCGTCGGACCCGTGGGGTAACCCCATCCACTCCGGTTCGAGGCCGGGCACCGGCACCGTCTCCGCAGCCCGCTCTGTCGCTGCCTGCGCCCGTGCTTCGGCGAGCTCCTTGCCCTTGTCCGCGAGCACTCTAGCAGTACGGCCCGCCGCTTCACCCCCCGCCACTACACCCCTGCCGACAGAGCCCAAGGGGTTCCAGCCAAGCGTCCCGACCGAGAGCACGATGACTCCGGCGCCGAGGAGCAGCAGCGTGCCGATGACCCCGACGATATCGACCAACGGGCCTCCGAACACCGCGCCGAGCCACCCGGCGGCGCTCTCCGGTCCATCCATGAGCACCCAGGCCGCAATGGGACTGAGAAGGAGCAGTCCAGCCACAAGCACGGAGAGCCTCGACGTCCAGTACTCCGATAGCCAACCGCCGACGCGGAGACCACCAAAGCTCAGAAGCGCCGGCACGATGAACGCCGACGCGCCGAAAAATGCCTTCAAGAGCGTGCCGACCGCAGCTCCTACCGGCCCAACGATGTTGCCCGAGGGGAACCACGCTCCTGCGCGCCCGCCGATGATCGACACGGGGAACAGAGACAAGAGGATGAACAGCGCGAGGGCCAGAAGCCCTACCGCAATAATCTCCTGTTTCTGTTCCCGAGTCAGCATGTCGGCGTTATCGAGCCCCCGACAGGGTGATCGCCTGATCGTGCATCATGGGCACGATTTCATGCCGGTCGACTTCTCCGCAAAGCTCCAGATCCCCGGCCAGCCCGATGTCGACGATCGAACGGCCCCCGCTGGTGCCTTCCAGGAAGGCCCGGTCCGGGTTGAGCTTCTCCGCGAGCGCACACGCGGCGAGGGCAGCGTCGCTGAGTTCGAATGTGCCAGTCCTGCCCGCGATGACTCGACGGATCAGGTGCCCGGCGCACACTGCATCGTCGATTGAAAATCGGTCTCCCTGACCCGCGCAGAGCACCGCTAGCGTTTCGTCGATCGCCACAGCGGCGGCAACGGCGCTGAGGTTGGTGAAAGCACACACGAGCACGCGTTGCGCCTCCGACGCGGAGGAAAACGCCCGCGTGCCGTTCGTCGTGCTCATCACGAGTTTCCTGCCGTCGACGACCGCCGCCGTGAACTCGGCCGGTGAGTTCCCCAGATCGAAGCCATCGACCTTCACACCCTTGCGCTCGCCGCACAGGAGTGTGTCTTCCCGCCCCAAAGATGCGGCAAGCTTCGCGGCGTCTTCGGCGGAGGTGGTAGGGTAGACGCCTACAGCCCCGTTTGCGAGCGCCTCGACTATCGTGGTCGTGGCCCGCAGGACGTTAATCACGACAGCCGTCGTTTCGGCTAGCGCCGCTGGATCGACTTCAGCGCGGGTGAAACGGACATCGACTCTCATGCGTCGGCTTCGTCCGGGGCCATCATGCGTGCGACAAACCCCGTATCCACGTCACCCCTTACGAAGGCCTCGTTGTCGACGATTCGCCGGAGAAACGGCAGCGTGGTCGGAATTCCTTCGATGATAAATTGATCCAACACGTCCCGGGCCCGGACAATCGTCTCCCGGCGCGTGGCACCGCTCACGATCAGCTTCGCGATCAACGAGTCGTAGTGCGGCGGCACCTCGTATCCCGCATATATGTGCGTATCGAGCCGAACACCTGGTCCGCCAGGGGGATGGAACGTCTCAATCCTACCGGGCGCTGGTGCAAAGTCGCGCGCGGGGTCCTCGGCATTAATCCGGAATTCGATCGCGTGACCGCGGTGTCGGAAGTCAGCGCCGTTCGTGGGGAACGCAATAGGCTCCCCCGCCGCGACGCGGATCTGCTCCCGCACGAGGTCGAAGCCTGTCGTGACCTCGGTCACCGGATGCTCGACCTGGATCCGAGTGTTCATCTCCATGAAGAAGAACGAGCCGTCCTGATCGAGCAAGAATTCGACGGTGCCTGCACCTAAGTAGTCGATGGCCTTCGCCGCGAGCACCGCCACCTCGCCCATCTGTTCACGGACTTCCGGCGTCAGCGCAGGAGACGGCGCCTCCTCCAGAAGCTTTTGGTGACGGCGCTGAATCGAGCACTCGCGCTCGCCGAGATGAACGACCGTGCCGAACGTGTCGCCAAAGACCTGGAACTCCACATGGCGCGGCCGGAGGATGCACCGCTCCAGGTATACGGCTGGATTGCCGAAACTGACCTCCGCCTCGGTCTGCGCCGCGGGCAACTGCTTCTCGAGGGACTTCGCGTCCTCGGCAATACGCATTCCTTTGCCACCGCCGCCGCTCGACGCCTTGATCATGATCGGGAAGCCGATTTCTGTGGCGACGGCCTTGGCCGCCGCCACATCGTCGATGATGCCGTTCGAGCCCGGAACGGTAGGCACACCACTCGCCATCATCATCCTGCGGGCCGTCGCCTTGTCGCCCATCGAGCTGATCTGGCCCGGCGTCGGCCCAATAAAGGTCAGGTCAGAGCGGGCGCAGATCTCGCTGAACTCGGCGTTTTCCGCCAGGAATCCGTAGCCAGGGTGGATTGCCTCCGAGCCCGTGATCTCGGCCGCCGCAATGATGCGCGGGATATTCAGATAGCTGTCAGCGGCCGGCGCCTTGCCGATGCATACGCCCTCGTCCGCGAAGCGAACGTGAAGCGACTCCCGATCCGCTTCGGAGTATACGGCGACCGTCTGCACACCGAGCTCGTGACACGCCCGAAGG
>Ga0310121_10005407_pt1 | contig 11009 bp, 14 predicted proteins | sample CB27_Tmax_986_MG_FD_203504 | JGI IMG/M metagenome (GOLD analysis project Ga0310121, IMG submission 203504) | Marine microbial communities from Western Arctic Ocean, Canada - CB27_Tmax_986 | ecosystem: Environmental > Aquatic > Marine > Oceanic | place: Canada: Western Arctic Ocean | collected...
GGAAGGTTTTCACAGGCTTCTTCAACTACAAAATGAATTTTGTTTACGTCTAAAGATTCTTTTCTGCCATCACGTTTGGTGATTGAAATGTTCATTGTGCTGGCAGTTGTCATTGTATATGTTTTATTCTCTTTTTTCTGTTTGGATTTTATATGCGTATTTATCGTATCCTGTATTATCATGTCTGATTTCAATTTTCTATTTTTTTTTACCTACCCATACGGAATAAATCAATCCGTCGTTTTGTTCTTTCATTTTATACTATTATATAGATAAAAATATTTTTTGTCTACCAGTCATACGAAATTTTTTATGTGGACAACTTTCGGTTTAAGTGTATGTTATACAATTATTGTAGTTTGGTATTCGAGTGTAGCATTGGTACTAGTGTCTGTTGTAGTATATCGTAATAATACTGTTTCGTTACCTACTGAAGAATCTTGGTTACCCGTTTCCGCTGATAGAGTTACTCCAACATCAGCACCGCTTTCTGTAAATGTATCGTCATATTGTACACCGTTTGTTGATGCACTGATAACAACTTCACCTGTTCTGTCAAGTGTTCCTCTTACTATTTTATATTTGATGATTAGTCCTTTCCCTGCTAGTGCAGGATATTCGTTTATCGTAGTGGCCGACGATGTGTTGTTTGTTAAAGTTGCTTGTTTAATTGCTTTTGTTGTTATTCCAATTCCTTGTAAGTCTGGAGCGGCATTTAAATTTGTACCTCCGTGTGCTATTCTTAAATCTGTTCTTTCAAAAAAGTCTAATACTGAACTGCATTCATCTCTGTCAAATTGTATTGTAGGAACTTCATCAAGTGCTCCAATACCGCCAAAGTTATTTGCTATATTTTGTCCGTACCAATTACCTTGTGAAATAATATTTCTTATATCTCCTGTAGCACCTGACACCCAAATAGCTTGTTGTCCAATATTGCTCCAACTGTTACCATTAAATTGAACATCTCTTGGACCTACTGTTAAACCATTTGCAGATCCATCAGTGTCTTCTCCAATTCTAACACCGTAGTATCCAATTGTAAAATCACAATTGTGAAATCTTACATTTGTAACGTCGTAATCTAAATCAACTAATCTAGCATATTTTGTAAATTGACATTGATCAAATACAATATTAGATGAGCTGTAAGTATTTGTACTTCTAACTGTAACACCTTTTGAGTTAGCCGCATCTGCTCCTGCTACCGCATATGTTCCTACGAATTTACAATTTCGTATATACACGTGAGTTGCACAATCAATTGACAATCCACCGTATGCTTCTCCATTTTTAAAACAAATTCCTTCTATTTGAATTTGTGTTGGTGTAGTTGTAGTAATTGCTCCAAAGGCATTTGCGTTATTATCTTCTGTTACTGCCACAGGTGCGTTTCCACCTGCTTGATAAAATACAGTTTTGCCAGGACCTTCTCCTCTTAAATGTGCATAAGGTGGTATCTTGATTGATCCTGATATGTTATAAGTCCCTGCTGGAAAAAGTAAAACTCTATGTGCTCTCACATCTGCTTGATCTGTGTCTGAATATAATTCTTCAAGTGCTCTTTGTATTGCTGGTAAGTCTGCTGTTGAACCATCACCTGTTGCTCCAAAGGCTTTTACTGAAACATAGTCATCTAATGTTGCTTGTAATGTTCTTGATATATCACCAGTAGCACCTGTTAGTATTGGTGTAGAACTTCCTAGGTATCCTTTATAGACATAAGTTAATGCTGTTGTAAATGCTGATGATCCTGCTGTTACAATTTCTGTATTTCCTACTGCAGGAGCTCCGTCAGCCACAGTTCCGTTTCCTATATATAATTTTTGCGAGTCAACAGACCAACCTAATTCTCCTGCCGCTAATTGTGGTAAATCAGTGGCTTTTCCACGTCTGTGTTGTATTCGACTAATTTGAACTATTGGCATATGTTGTTATTTATTAAAGGATAGACTTGTAGTATTGTTCCAATTTACTGTACCATTGTCCAACCCAATGATCATAATTGTCTATTTCAAATGTTTGAAATTCGTTATTCTGTGTGCATATAAACATACGTCCACCTTTGATTTGCGTGTCATATTGTTTATTATGTGCTTCAGAGTATGCAACTAATTGAAGATAGTAATCCTCAACCCATTCTTTTTTCTTTAATCTACGTGACTGTTTGAAATCCATTATAGCCGGCTCACCTTTATATACTCCAACAAGGTCGGTTGTTCCTGCGTAAAGTTCTTCATAGTACAGTGATACTTCTGATCCCCATACTTCACTAACATTTTTTAATCCATTATCAATAATAACATTTGCCATTGCGTGTGCTTTTTGATGTATAAGATTAGAACCAGGCTTTCTTTCAATACCTTTTACGTGTTTTTCTAATGAGCCGTGCATAACTGTTCCTATGTTAGCTGACTCTGTTGTAATTTGTTGTGCTTTTGCCTCACCAATTCTTTTTCGCCATGCGTGTAAATGTGTCATATCTTTTGTTGCAGATAGAACAGTAGTTACTGATGGTACTTGTCTGCCGTCTGGAGTTTCATAATGTCTCTTATGATTTTTGGTAACTTTAGCTAGTTTACCATATGGGTATTTTTGTATGTAAGGAATACCTTTGCTTTTAAGAACGTCTTCAGATATTTTCATTTTATAAGTTTAGTTATTTTTTTTGCTAAATGTATTATAAATTACATTACTGCGTTTGTCAATGTTTCTTCGAGATACGGTAATAGTTGTCGCCAAGTTGTGCGTCCTCTGTGTTTATCCTGTGTATCGTTATATCTTATAAAACTTAATTGTAGGCGTTTTCTTTCTAGTACAGTTAAATGGTCTTGTCTTAAATTTTTTATTTGTGTTTCATAAAAGTCTGTAATAATAGGATATTTTTTAAATTGTTCAGAACTTATTGCAAGTTTATCAGCAACACTAAATCTATATAGTTCTGGAGCAGTATCGTAATTGCAGATACGAGGATACCAAACTTGAGACATCCAAGATATATCAACTATATTTTTTCCACCCTGTCCTACAAAGTTACCATCAGCAAAATCTATAAAAAAACTTAACATAGTATCTAATTGATGTATGTTCAACAGTTGTATAGCAGGGCTAAATGTTATAGAACCATTACCTAGTTTAACAGCAAGATTTTTATAGTAGTTTAAGTTCTCAACAACTTTATCAAAGTTACTAGGATATCTAATATACTCCGTAATATTTCCTATGCCGTCTAGACTTGCCCATATTTTCCAGTATTTCATTTTTGAAAACCATTGTGTCATTTTAGGGTTAGTGTTAGTAAGATTAGTTACTATGGTTATATCTTTGTTTTGTAGTGTATTGTTTTTATAACAATAATCTAACAATTCATAGAACTCTGGTATAACAGTTGGTTCACCGCCAATGATTGTCAAACGTGTGATATGTTTACTAACGTATTCAATAAGTCTATTTTTAATTTTTTCATTTTGAAACCATGTGTATTCTACAGATAAATTGTTAGTCCAGTTATTAACATTTCCGCTTTGTTTGTATACCCATTCTAAAAAGTCTTTGTCTTTTTTTCCTATTTCTAATATTTCTTTGCCTATTTGATTTGAATAGTCTTGTCCACACATCTTACATTTTAGATTACATACATTGCCAAAATGTAACTCCATTGAGTTTGGCATTGTGTCCATAGAGCCGTCTGCATTAACATTATTAATATTTTCTTCTTCGTTGTTTTCGTTCCGCATAGATTTATATCCACGTGCTTCTTGATCAATACATTTAGTACAGGCCTTTAATAATTCTCCATTTTTCATTTTAAGTCGTACATCTTTCATATAGTCATTGTTCCATATTTTTTGTAATGAATCATTATTCATGTGTACTCTATTACCTTTTTTATCTGTAACATTTTCCATAGTAGCACAGCATAATCTTACTGAACCAGACATATGAACGTACTGATGTTGAAAAGGAAAAGCACAATAAGTTTTAGTCATTAGTTTACTCCACACGTATGATAACAAGTTTGTAAACGATATGCATCTTCTTTACCTTGTATACCATTTGCTAACTCGTTAAAGAATTCACCTTCTAGTATGTCTTCAAGACTAGCATGATTAATATTAATTTTTGTATAATCTTTTATAATATTTTTTGCTTCGTGTATTTTTAAATCCCCTAACCAACAGCAAGGACTAACATCTCCGTTTGCGGCTATGTATATTTCACTGCTACCGTTATGAAAAGAAAAACAATTAATTTTTCTAGTCTGAAATGTTTCATTTATGTTAGCTTTTTGTGTAATGTGTAAACCAGGAGCCTCTGTTTTTTTAGCAACTTTTTCTAATTTATAATCATTTACTTGTATTGATTCTCTTTGTATCCAATTACCATCACTATCAAAATCATCCCATCGTGTCGTATATTTTCTTCTAAATGATTCGAATCCTAATTTTTTTGATAATGCTTCTGCTTGTTCTATTTGATGTTCGTTATGTTTGAATATTAAAAAATCCCAATTTGCTGTTCCACCTGCAGACATAAAAGCTTCTACGTTATTCATTAGTCTATCCCATTTAACATTTCTACGATATAAATGATTTGTATCTTCTAGTCCATCGATTGAGAATATAACTTCAACATCTAACTTGGCTAATTCTTTCCAAAAGTCAGTAGCTCTTGCTCCACCATTTGTGTTTATTGATAAATGAGCATACCCACAACTTTTTACATATTCGTAAATTTCTAAACATTCAGGATTTATTGAGCCGTCTCCTAATACACCACACGAATAAAATCTTTTTAATTGAGATAATACTTTAGGTCCTATACTATTTTTTATTGCTTCTAATGTAGTGTGTGAATTGTTAGTAATATCTTTTATTAAATTTAAATTGAAATCAAATCGAGGACACATTGGGCAGGCCGCGTTACAATAGTTTGTAAGCTCTGCGTTGATAGTTTTTAAATTACCAATATTAATGTATGAGTCCATACACTTAATTATCTTATACTATAATGGAGTACTATTGTCTACGTTTCATTGCAGACTTGGCCATCTGCTTAACTTTATCTGTAGAGCCTTGATTGTCAAAATCCATCTCTGGATCATCTTCTGCTTCTTGATCTGTTTTAATTACTATTTTTTCATTGTCAAAATCTGCTACAACATTTTTAAGAACTTTACCATTGTCGTGTAATTGTTTGAATAGATCATAACTGAATGCTGGATAACCAGTATTTCTCATTATCTCTGTTACAGCGGCAAAACTTATTTCTGCAGATGTGTTTTTATCATCAGCATCACCTTTAAGATTTAATAGTGTATTAACCAATGCACTTTCTAATTGCTTATCTGTATTTTTGAATTCTGTGAATCGCATGGAATTACTTCCTTGCTAGTTTTGAATATATTCTATTTGATTGTTCGAATACTTCTTTAGACTCTCTAGTTTCTCTACCTTCAGGTTCTGTTCCACCTGCTTCAGCATCGCTGGCACCAAACTCATCGTCATCACTGCCTACGTCTAAGTCTAAGTCATCTAATCCAGCATCTACATCTGGTTCAGTATTCATTGTGTCGTCAGCACCCATAGGGTCTGTTGCAACTTCTTCACCTGTAAGTATTCTAACACCGTTGTCAAGTTCTTGTCTTGTTGTTCCTAGTGTTGCTTCTGCTTGTTCAATAGCTGGTTGAACTTTTTGTAAGAAAGCATCTGATTTGTCAGCACCCATTTCATCTCTAATTCTGTCTGCAAGTTCTAACATACTTTCTGTTTTCATTGTTGCTAAATCTTCTAGATAGCCTGTAACTTTGTCCATCATATCTTTAGCCGCAAGTATTAATTCTGATTGTTCTTCAACACCTTCTTTAGTTACTACACTACCAATTAATTCTTTTTTATCTTTATCGTTTAATCCTGGAAGTCTAGTAATTTTATCAACTGTTTTTTGTGTTTCTGGGTCACCTTTAATTTGATTTCCAACCCCAAATTCCTTAATTTGTTGATTAACAACGTCCAACATCATTTGATTTTTTTGATAGTCATGATTTTTTAATTCATGTCCAAAATGTTCGTTTTGAGTAATGTTGTGAATTTTAGTTCTAATTTTATTTGCAGTATCTTCTAGTTCTTCCACAGTAAATCTGCTTAAATCCATCGTTTGATTAAAACGAGATTCAAACTCTGATAATAAAGATTCTGTTGTAATCGGTTTTGTTAGCTCTATGCTCTGCATATTGTTATTTATACATCTTTACTTAAAGGTAGATTGGAAAATATCCTGGATATATCCTTTATATTGGTCTGCTAGATCGTTTGCAGTTGCCAATTTGAAGTGATGTACTTCTGCTTGTGGTCCGTCTTTTACTTTAAGGGCTTCTTTTATCATTCGTTTGGCGTTAGTTATATTGAATAGTTGTGAAGCAAAATGTGTATCGTACTCTAGTATTTTGCTTGGAGCCTCTTCGCCATCTGCTAGATTATGTGCTATTAATATCGCAGATTGTTTTAAATTAATATCGTCATATAGTATCTTGGCTTCTATCATATCAGCGATGACATATACGTATCTAGTACCTGTATGTTTTTTAGGAACGATTGCTATACTACCAATTAAGATGCCTTTGGAAAATTGTTTTGGTAAATGACGGAATGGTCTTCTTGCTTCTTCTTTGTGCGCCAAGTCCACAAGTTTATCCTTGAGTCCATACGCCTCAATTTGTTTGACTAATTCACTAAACGGTACGTGTTTATTTTTTTTTGGCATTATTACTAACAAATCTTATATGTCTATTTACGGCATATTGTACATCGTTGTCAAGTTTTTTTCTTACAAAGATACTCTTAGATGCTAATACTTTAGCCGTTACTGTTTCGGTTATTTCTAGATCAGAGTTGCGAAATGACTTATGATTTTTATATTTGTTAATAAAGAGTTGTTCAACGTTGTTAATCCAAACCTGAACACCTGGTGCTATTTTTATAAACATTTTGTTGGTAATATTTTTTAATTCAATTTTATTAAGAGAACTACCATAGTTGAAAGTAGTCCTGCTATAACTGTACCTGCCGCGGCTATAACTGTTTTGGAGTTGGATTTGTGACCTGTTTTTATGTCGGCGTTAATGTTACCTAGTCGTACTTCAATTGCAGATAGTCGGTCATGTAGACTTTTGTATCTTTCGGTACACAAATCAACGTGTGCTTCTAGGTTTGTTTTTTCCAGTTCCGTCGCCATATATTTTAATTCCTTTTTTATATCGTATAGATAGTTTTTTAGCGTCTGATGGTCTGCCTGTGTCATGCCTAGAATGCCTTTATATGCCTTGTGAGCCTGTATGTGCCTTAATCAGTATTATTTATTTAATTCGCCTGCGTATGAAAAGTACGTGTTTAATGTTTTTGGATCTTGTGTAATAAAAGTATTTGTAGGAAAAGTTACAGTTTCCTTGCAAAAATTCACAATAGGAACAAGTTCAAAATCACCACTAATATATTCAGTAGGGTTATTAGTATTACCATATATGCCTTCTTGTTCTGTACAGAATTTAAAATTCCAGGTGTTTTGTTTGCCCTCATAAGCATTGCCATATCTTAAATTGCCTAACACTTGATTTATTTTTTCAGGAGGGGTTTCCCAAGTAATGTTTGCTCTCATTTGTAATAATTGTAATACTGTTGCAAAATTTGAATTTTGATTTCGTGCTAAGGCAAGACTTTCTTTGTCGTGTACTACTTCTCCGCCTGGGGTTTTAAATGGAAATGCTTGTTTTAAATTACCATTTTCAGTTATATCAATCAGGGTGTGAATTCTATATTCGTACATCGTACTCTTTTTGATATTTACTTACAGAAAAAGGGCGAACAAAATAAATGCCCGCCCTTTTAAATGTTTTACTAAAAACTCGTATCTAGTTGTTATTATACTGCTATTACAAGAGTTTTTGCTGTTACCGTTGCCGCAGAAACGTCGACTGAATCGTATGTTCCTAAAGTTCTGATAAGAGCTTGTAACGTTGCTACTACAACTGGATCAGAACCTTCAACCATGAAAGTTTGTTCCGTGTTACTGTTACCTAGTGGTCCTGCCGCTAGTATAGTACAAGTCGTTTGAATTGAGTCTAATACTGCTTTTTGAACACCAAGTGGTCCAGCTGAACCGTTTACTGCATTGATATAATCAACTGTAAAAAGCTGAATATCTTTACCTATCACATTTGATGGTACAGTAGTTGCCGCTGGATTTACTTTTACTTGTCCTGCCATTTTAAATCCTCCTTATTATCTGATTTAATGACTATGACATCGCTCAGATGTCAAGTTGTATATATTTAGTGAATGATCTGGTAAATTTAGTAGTTATATTACTTTTTTAGCCATATTTCGTCAGATCTTATTCTTATCCTCGAAGAATAGCTCAAACGACTGAGAATTTCTCTTACTTTCATACAAGTGTTTGGCCGTTTGTAGCTTTTCATCTCAATAACAACAACGGCATTATTTCTTTTAATAGTTTCAACTGCACCTTCTAAAACTTCAACTTCAAATCCATCAACGTCAATTTTAATAAAATCTATGTTGTTTAAATTAAAACTATCAAGTGGTTGGCATTGTACATTGCCAGGTGTATGCGTCATTACTGTAGAATTAAATTCCTGTGATGCTGTATGGTCTTTGTTAGACAATCCAATTTCATGTAGTACAACGTTATCATTTTTTATATTCATATTGAAGCAATTAATAAATGTTGGATTAGGTTCAAAACAATGAACGGTATTAAAACGTGTGGCTAGTGTTCGTGTCCAAAACCCAACATGACTACCTATGTCTAGGCAGACATTAAAATTTTTTACAAATTTTAGTGCTCTATTTCTTTGTGCTGATTGAGTTTGAATAAAATTCTTTTCTAAAAAAGGTTTACTATGACGGTTAAACTGTACCCAAAAATCATTGTTCATAACTATTTCCAATCGTATCTTTTACCCCAAATTTTATAATCAGTATGATTTTCTAGAATTTTAAACCTATCTGTCTTACTTAGAGTTGGTGCTTCAACTGTTTTACGATAGTTATGTATATTGGGATTGTCCTCAGGAATAAGTCCAATAGTGTCCATATAAAAATTTTTTATATCTTTATAATCATAAATTTGCGTATGGCTAATATCAGTTTGTTCATACGTACCGCTAATTGTATGATATTGAGGAACATGAACAGCATTCCATCGTTTATGATGCTTACTATGTACCCAGTACCAGTCTTTGAACTTTAGTTCTATTTGTTCTACGTGGACCCAGTGTCTCCAATAACTTATTGCTTGGTCTACTGGATTTCTCACAATAGCATAGGCTTTTTGTAGAGTAGGACAATGTTGTTTAATATAGTTGAAACCAACATGATGGGTCTTGTTGTATGGAGGACGTTTGAGTCCATACCAACCTATTCTTTTGTAGTTCCACTCAATACTAGATCCACCTGTCTTTGGAACGTGAACAAAAGCCTTCTGCCATCTAGGACATACTAAACTCATTTAAAAATTATCGTCTGTTTTTTGCTCTAGCATGAATTACTTGTAAAAGTTTTACGAAGGTGTAACCACCTTTAGCTATGTCGTCAATCATTGTTATAATTGGTGCATAAGCAACCATAATAGGAGCCGGTACTGCCTTGCCTTGTTTAACCATGTCAGCGGCAATCTTTGCTCTTCGAACGTTAGCGGCACCAACTAATAATCTGTATGCCTGCATCTCGTTTGGAGAAAGTTCTGAACCAGGTACTGTTCTTTCTGCATCAACAACGTTATCTAATTCTAAATGATGCTTGTCAGTAAATGCTTGGGTTTGTCTTTGCAAGTCAGTTCCTGGTAATTTAGCCTTTAATGCTTGTAGTAATCTTGTAGCAGTAGCCTTTTTTCGTTTACTATCTAAAGAAATAAAGTCACTAATGGCACGTCTTAAGTTTTTATAATCTGGATTAGTAATACCTAATCCTGTTTCAAGTTGTGTTAAAAATCTATATTCGTCTTTAAAATCTTTAAGATATCTTCTTATAGAATTTACAGGAACAGTTTGTCTTTGTCTTAATGCCATTGCCGCATTTTTGTTTGCTAATTTTTGAACAATTTCAGTATTACCTGCAACTATGGCTAACATATTATGAAGATCATTTGCTGTTGTACGTACTCTATCAAATGAACCATAAGTTAATGTTTGTGCTGAATAGCTTTTTACAAAACTCTGTGTTTGTGAGAAGTTTTTTAATAATGTTAATGTAAGAAAGCTGAGATATATTCTTTCTGTAATCTCTTGAAATGTATATCTTTGCAAGTCACTTTGTCTTCGTACGACTCGGCCTTCAACTACATACTGTAAAAAGGATGTTATCATATACATATTTATAGATAGATGCAACGTAATTTTTTTCTAACTGATCTAATGAAAACTGGTAATCACCAGTCTTATGAACAGTTTTTAGATACACACTCTTTACGAGATCAAAAAATAGACTATACAGGAGAGTATTATACCCTGCACAACTATGACTTAGATTCATATGATAGGAGGTTTGTTTTAATTGATAGGACTATTGCTAATAATAGAGTATGTGTTAATTCAGAATATCAAGAAGAGTTATTAAAAAGAGTTAAGCTATTGCACAGTCAAGGGTTTAAATTTATAATGGCATCACCTTGGGAATCACATGAAAATATTAATGCTGGTAACATATATCCAAACAATATAGGAGAAGTAGATTCTTTTAATTGGACAGGAGGTGTTAGTTGGTTCTGGTGGTATATGTATGATAAACATTTAAACAATAAGTTTAAAGTTACTCATGATCATTTTGGTAGTTATTTTTACAAAAAACATGACTTCTTATATTTGAATAAGCAACCAAGAGAACATAGAGTAAAATTATATAATAAATTTTTAAAAGAAGGTGTGCTATCAAATAGTTTATATACTTTTTTAGGATTAGATAAGCCAGTTAGATTAACACAAGAACATGAACTAC
>Ga0310121_10005408_pt1 | contig 11009 bp, 10 predicted proteins | sample CB27_Tmax_986_MG_FD_203504 | JGI IMG/M metagenome (GOLD analysis project Ga0310121, IMG submission 203504) | Marine microbial communities from Western Arctic Ocean, Canada - CB27_Tmax_986 | ecosystem: Environmental > Aquatic > Marine > Oceanic | place: Canada: Western Arctic Ocean | collected...
GAGACCTTTCGAGTCCGACCCCTGAAAAACAGGGGTCCGCTCCCTCAAATCTTCCCGAATCGTGAAAGTCGGGTTAGATTGCTCGCATTCACGCTTGCCCCGGAGTTGGCGCGCGATATGCTCGGCCCCGTCGTGGCGGGAACCGCCTGATTGAGACACAACCTGAACCAGCGAGATAATGAAAGTACTGAAAGTAATTGCGATCGTATCAGCGGCAGCCGGGATTCTGGTTGCGACGGCCTGCTCCGGCTCCGGAGCGGCGCCCACGCCTCCACCGTCCTACGTTGCGCCTGCAAAATAAAATTTAAGGGTTTCGAAATATCAGGCATTATTCTGCTGTCATCGAGACAAACTTGAAACACATAAACTTCGATATGAAAGTTGCTAAAATTGTTGCCGTCGCTGCCGCCTTGGCAGGCCTTGCCCTTTCGAGCTGTGCTTCGGACCCGGGTCCGCCGCCACCGGCGCCTCCGTCGAACGTGGTGATTGGCAAATAAGCTAACCGGATTTCCCTCCTGAGCCCGGGGCTGCGATTTGTGGTCCCGGGCTCACTTTTGTCTTGTGGTGGCCGGGGGGCTCCCCTGAGATTCCGCACGCGCATCACACTCTACGATGAAGAAATTGATCAAGATCATGGCGTTTGCCGGGGTAGCTGCCGCTGCCCTGGGTCTCACATCCTGTGGCTGTTGCACTGGTGAGGCGAAGGCGCCGCCGCTGCGTCCCCTTCCCCAGTTCCAGGAGCTGCCAACGATTTCGTACGGCAAGTAGACAGGACCTGCTTCCCCCGGGGCAACCGCCGCGCCGCGCCCTCGCGCCGGTCGGAGTTTCTGGCAAAGCCACGCAAGAAACTTGGCTTTTTTGTTGTGTATGGCCCCTCCGGAGAGGAAGCTAAAGCGCTCGCTTTGTCGAAATCGACCACAACGCCATGAGGGAGGGCAGGCAAAAATTCAGTGCGGGAGTGCGTTACTATCACCGGCACGCCCAGGCCGGGGACCACTCCAAGGCATCCCTGGACTGGAGGGAACACCGCGTTTTTGTCGCGCGCCAGCGGCGGAGGCGCTTCGTGGTCTTTGGGCTGATCCTCCTCATCACGTCCGGGCTCGTCGCCGCCACCTTTGCCCTCTTGCTGCGCTGACGCGCTCTCTTAGCTGAGAGTTGCTTTTCAGGGGGGTGTAGGTTGAGCTAGCGGCTGTTGCCCCCCGCGCCAGGCCGTATGAACCGTAAGCTCATCTTCCACCTCTGTATCTTGGCAGCGCTGGTCTGCCTCGCTGCCATCGTTTGGATCGGCCTGGGCGATCCGGTCTCCGATCCGACCGCTGAGGAATGGGCGCGGGCCGAGGCGGAAGACCGGGTGTACGAGGATCAGATATCGGGGGAGCGAAGAATCGAAGGCTGGAAACCGCCGGGAATTTCGCAGGGCGGCAAGCTCATGCTCGGCATCGCGATGCTGGTTCTGGTGGCCGGATACGGGGCGATCGTGTTCGTCACCCATCTGCTTCCCGCGGTGGTGAACCGCTTTACGCACCTGTTTTACGGCTCGGACGAGCAGGTGGAAATGGATACGATGCACGATGCACGGGCCCTCTTTGCGCAGGGCGACTTCGAGGGCGCGATCGCGGCCTACCGGGAGGTGGCGGACGAGCAACCCGAAAACCGCTTTCCGTGGGTGGAGATTTCCAAGATCCAGCATGACAACCTGGAAAACCCGGACGCCGCGATCTCCACCCTGCGCCTGGCCCTCGAGAGCCACGAGTGGCGTGTGCACGACGCGGCCTTCTTCATGTTTCGCCTGGCGGACATGTACGAGGGTGACAAGGAAGACCTGGTGACCTCCATCAGCATCCTGCAGCAGGTGGTCGAATTGTTCCCCGAGACGCGCCACTCCGCCAATGCGATCCATCGTCTGCGCGAACTGGACGCGCTCTAGCTGATTCGAGGAACCGGGAAGACCGGCTGGGAGACCGTGATGGACACTGTTTCGCGTTGGTTGGCGAGGGTGCCGTTAGCTGCGGTGGCGGCAGGGTGCGTGGTGGGAGTGCTGTCGGCCGAAGCGGGCTGGGGGCCGGGCTGGATGGCGGGACCCGCTGCTCTCGCGGTGATATTGGTTGCCGTGGGGCGGTGGAAAATGGCCTCGGGCTTCGCAGCCTGGGCGCTGCTTTGGTCGATCCACGCCCCGCGCCTCGCACGGCAGGAGAGCGCCGCGGAGTGGGTGAGGCAGAACGGCCGGGCCAGCGTGGAGGTGGAAGGAACGGTTCTGAGCCTGCGGGATCGGAGCGGGTTCCTCCCCCGGGGGCTCTTCCGGATCGACGCCGGGGCCCGCCATGACCCCGCTCTGCAGCGGGCGGTGGTGGTGGTGCGCAATCTGCCGGACGCCGTGAAGCCGGGCGATCGTCTGCTCCTCCGGGGCCGGGCCGTGGTGCCCTTGCCGGCGCGCAACCCAGGGGAATTCGACCGGGGGGCCTGGATGCGGACTCGCGGGATCGCGGCCGAGCTTCGGGCCGATACCCACGAGATCGTGGCCCGCCCGCGGCTGCACCTGGCGATGCACCGCCTGGCGTGGGACCTCCGTCTCGAAATGCGGGATCGTATCGTGGCGGGCCTCGACGAGAACGGGGACGGAGCCTCCCTGATCCGCGGGCTGGTGCTGGGCGACCGCTCCGCCGGCGGGGCGGAACTGTTCGGAGCGTTCCGTGAGAGCGGGACGATGCATGTCTTCGCGGTGAGCGGTTTGCACGTCGGGCTGGTGGGCTTGCTGGGATGGATGCTGATGAAGCTGCTCCGCGTCCCGCGCACCTGGGGGCTGTGGCTGGTCCTCGTCATCATGTGGAGTTACGCGTTCATCACGGGACTGCGCCCGCCCGCCCTGCGAGCCTCCTTCATGGCCTCCGTCTTCCTGGTGGGCTTCGCGGTGAAACGACAGCCATCCCTCGCCAACAGTCTTCTCGCCAGCCTGCCGCCCGTCCTTCTCCTGGATTCCTTCCAGCTCAAGCAGGCCGGCTTTCAGCTCTCGTACGCGGTGGTGGGAATGATCATCCTGCTGGCGCCCTTCCTCTACCGGCGCCTGCAGTTCACGGTAGACGGCGATCCCTTTTTGCCGCGCCTCCTGTACTCGCGCCGGCAACAGTGTGCGCAGACCGTGCGGCAAAAGGTGATCGGTCTGCTGGTGGTGTCCCTGGCGGCCTGGCTGGGATCGATGCCGCTGATTGGTTTCCACTTCGGGATTGTGACGCCCGCCGCGGTGCTGGCCAGCATGCTGCTCGTTCCGCTCGTCTTCGCGATTCTCTCGCTGGCGATCCTGGGAGTGGTGGTGGGGCTGATCGCCGAGCCGCTGGAGGCGGGAGCGAATCGTGTCAACGGCCTCTTGGCCCGGAGCGCCTACACGATTGCGCGGGGATTCGCCGCGGCGCCGGGCAGTCACTTCGAGTTGCAAGGGCGGGGCGCCTGGCCGGATGGAATCCTGGTGTTCGACCTGTGGGATGGAGACGCCGCGATCTTTTGCGGGGCGGGAGAGGGAGTGCTGATCGATGGCGGGGCAGAGGACCAGTTCCGGCGCGTGGTGGTGCCGGCTCTGGGTCAGGCCGGGGCGGAACCGCGCTCCCTGGTGCTGACCCACCCCGACGGAGGGCACGTCGGCGGCCTCGTTCCGGCCCTGGAACTGTACGGGGTGCGCCAACTTCTCCTGCCGGTGCGCGAGGCGGGCAGCCCGGGTTTTCGCCAACTCCTGAAACGCGCGGCGGACCGGAAGTGCCGGATCGAGTTAGGGGTCGAGCGGGAGCGCTATCCCCTCGGAGAGGGAGTCGAGTTGGAGGTGCTGCGGGTTGCGGACCGGGAACACGGGAGTCGGGCCGACGACCGCTGCATGGTGATGCGCCTGCATTGGCACCGCTGGCGGATTCTCATCACGGGCGACGCGGGGTTCGAAACTGAAAAGGAGCTGCTCCAACGGGGCGCCGATCTCGAGAGCGAGGTTTGGATCATGGGGCGCCACGGCTCCGACTTCACCGGCACGTGGGAGTTCGTGGAGGCCGTGGCACCACGTCTCATCGTGGCGGCCGAGGGAAGCTATCCGGCCGCCGAACGCATCCCGGCCTGGTGGGCAAGCGTTATCGAGCAGGCCGGAATCGATCTCTGGCGTCAGGGAGAGACCGGAGCGGTGATGATGGAAGTGCAGGAGAACGAACTGGTGCTGAGGAGCTTCCTGGATGCAAAGAGGACATCGGTCTTGAGGAGGTAGGACCGGGGCGACTTGTGCTTCGCAGCTCGCAGCTCGCAGCGCGAAGAAGGAGGGGCGGGGTTGGATGTTGAAGGGGCGAGGTTGATGCCCGTGGGTTGGAGCGAGGAGGGCCCTGGGGGGCCGGGAGAGGAAGGTTGGAGAGCCGAACCGCGTTGGGTGGGCTACTGCACCCGCGCAGCCGCGGCCCGGAGGCGGAAGACCGCCCTTCCTTCCGCCCGCCACAGTGCTTCGAAGTCGGTGGGCGGATAAAAGAAGGCCTCCTCCGGCCAGTCGAGGAGCTGGAACCGCCCAAAGGTTTCGAACTCCTCTCTGGCCCACTGGAAGTACCCCTCGTGATCGGTCTTGAAGAGAATCTCGCCTCCGGGGATGAGGACGTTCTCGAGAGCCGCGAGGAATTCCTGCTGTAGGAGCCGGCGTTTGTGATGCCGGGCCTTCGGCCACGGATCGGGGAAAAGCAGATGGAGGCGACTCACCGAAGAGGGGGGGAGCAACCACTGCACCGTGTACTTCGCCTCCAGCCGGAGGACCCGCACATTCCCGAGGTGGAGAGCCTGGGACCGGCGGCACACTTTGCGCATCCGGCCCAGGAGACGCTCCACCCCCAGAAAGTTCCGAGCGGGGTGCCTCTGCGCCATTTTCAACAAGAAGGAGCCGTCGCCGCAGCCGAGATCGACTTCGAGAGGCGCCGCCCTTGTGAATAATTCCTCGGGGCGAAGCCGGCGGAAGTAGTCGGCGGGGAGGATTTCCCCGGGTTCCGCTTCGCGAGAAAGGAGGTTCACAGGGGAAAACTAGCCCTATCCCGCTCTCCCCGAAGTCCGAATTCTCTTTCCGGCACCCGATCGGGAGGGCCCCGGGCGGGGCGGGTTGGCGCTTGACCCGCTTTCCGCGGCCCCTGACTCTACCGCCCAACTCACTCCGGACGCGCCGTGGATCTGAAGGAAATTCGCAAAATCGTGGAGCTCATGGACGAACATGGGCTTTCCTTGTTCCATCTGGAGAAGGAGGATTTCAATCTGAAGTTGAAGAAAGGGTCCGATGCGGAGGCCCTTCGCGAGGCCCTGAGGGGGATGACCATCGCCCCGCCCGCCCTCCTCGCGGCCAGTTCCGCCTCCGCCTCCGCACCGGAAGAACCCCCCGAAAACGGTCGCGCCATCACTTCTCCCATGGTGGGAACCTTCTACCGCAAGCCCGCACCCGACGCGGAGCCCTTCGTCAACGTGGGCGACACGGTCAGTGAGGGACAGGTGCTCTGCATCATCGAAGCGATGAAAGTGATGAACGAGATCACGGCGGAGTCGACCGGGACGATCATCGAGATCAGCGCGGAAGATTCCACTCCCGTGCAGTACGGCGACCAGCTCTTCCGGTTGAAGTAGCGGGTCGCGCGGGTTTCTCCGCAGCACTGATTCACCCACCACCCTGCGATGTTCTCGAAAGTCCTCGTAGCCAACCGCGGCGAAATCGCCCTGCGGATCATCCGGGCCTGCCGCGAACTCGACGTCGCCTCGGTGGCGGTCTACTCCGAAGCCGATGTCGACTCGCTTCATGTCCAACTCGCGGACGAAGCGGTGTGCATCGGCCCGGCTCCCAGCCGCGACAGCTACATGAAGCCGGACCGCATCATCGCGGCGGCGGAAGTGACGGAAGCCGATGCCATCCATCCGGGCTACGGGTTCCTCTCGGAAAATCCCCGCTTCGCCGAGATCTGCGAAAGTTGCAAGATCAAGTTCATCGGGCCCTCGGCGGAACTGATTCGCTGCATGGGCGACAAGAACACGGCCCGCGCCACGGCCCTTAGTCACGGCGTGCCGGTGACGCCCGGCTCCGACGGCTTGTTGGGCAGTGACCGGGAGGCCCTCGCCACCGCGCACGAGATCGGCTACCCGGTCATGATCAAGGCCACCGCCGGGGGTGGCGGAAAGGGAATGCGCCCCGCCGCGGAAGAAAGCGAGTTCCTCGCCCAGTTCCGGGCCGCCAAGAACGAAGCGCAGGCCGCCTTCGGCAACGGCGATTGCTACCTCGAGAAACTCGTCCTCAATCCGCACCACATCGAGTTCCAGATCGTGGCGGACTCGCACGGCAACGTGGTGCAGCTCGGGGAGCGGGACTGTTCCATGCAGCGCCGCCACCAGAAGATCCTCGAAGAGTGCCCGAGCCCGCTCCTCACCCCCCAGCTGCGCAAGGCCATGGGGGAGGTCTCGGTGGAACTGGCCCGCAACATCGGCTACCAGAACGCCGGCACCATCGAGTACCTCGTCGATGAAGACTGCGTCAACTTCTACTTCATGGAGATGAACACGCGGATCCAGGTCGAGCACCCCATCACGGAGGAGGTGATGGGATGCGAACTGATCAAGGAGCAGATCCGCGTCGCGGCCGGAGAGCCGCTCTCGTTGCACGTGCGTGACGTCCGCCCGCGCGGACACAGCATCGAGTGCCGCATCAACGCCGAGGATCCCTTCAACAACTTCACGCCCAGTCCCGGGACCATCGACATGTGGTACGCGCCCGGTGGGAAGGGCGTGCGGGTCGATACCCATGTCTACTCCGGGTACACCGTGCCGCCGTATTACGATTCCATGATCGCAAAGTTGATCGTCACGGCGGCCCGCCGCGACGTGGCGATCGCGCGCATGCGGCGGGCCCTTGCGGAATTCATCATCCGCGGCATCAAGACTACCATCCCGTTTCAGCAGGTCATCGTCGATCATCCCGATTTCATCGCGGGGCGTTACGACATCGGCTGGGTGAGCCGCTATCTCGACGAACGACGGGGCGAGGCCGTCCTCTGATGGATCGCGACGAGAGACTCCGGGAGGCGCGGCTCTACGGCATCGTCGATCTCGGCTATGTCGCGGAAGCGGATTGCGAGGACGCGGCGCGGGCCCTCCTGGCGGGCGGGGTGGACGTCCTCCAGCTGCGGGCCAAGAACTACGGGAAAGACCGTATTCTCGAGATCGCGAAAGGGCTCGTTCCCCTCTGCCGCGGGAAGGAGGTTCTCTTGATCGTGAACGACCATGTCGAGGTCGCGCAGGAGGCCGGTGCGGATGGCGTGCATCTTGGGCAGGACGACGGAAGCCTGGCCGAGGCGGGCGCGAAACTCCCGGGCGGGGCGATCCTCGGTCGCTCCACCCACAGCCCGGCCCAGGCCTTCGCCGCGGTGGAGGAGGGTGCGGACTACATCGGATTCGGGCCGCTCTTTGCCACCCCCACCAAGCGGGGCCGTCCCGGTATCGGCCTGCACGACATCGCGCAGGTGGAAGAAGAAGTCGGAGCCAACCTCCCGGTCTTCTGCATCGGTGGAATCAAGCTCGACAACCTGTCCGAAGTTCTGGCCGCCGGGGCCCGCCGCATCGTCATGGTCTCCGGCCTCCTTCAAGCCGAGAACATCACGGCCCGCTGCCTCGAGGTGCGGGAGCTGTTGGAGATTTAGTGTCCAGTATCCAGTGGACAGTGGACCGTATACAAAGGCCGGAAGTCAGCTCTGCGGCGCACACTGAACACTGGCCACTGAATACTGAATACTGAAACCTGAACATCGAACTCCTTGCACCCGAGCCTATTCCCGACCCATTCTTCCCCATGCCTGACTCACTCCCCGTCGTCGTCGGTGGGACCATCGCGATCGACAACGTCAAGACGCCCGCGGCCGAAGCGAAGAACCTGCTCGGCGGATCCGCCTCCTACGCTTCGCTGGCCGCCAGCTACTTCACGAGCCCCGTCCACCTGGTCGGAATCATCGGCGACGACTATCCCCTCGAGCACCTCGCCATGTTGAAACGCCACGGCGTTTTGCTCGACGGCGTGGAGCGTTCCGATGGCGAGTCCTTCACCTGGAGTGGAGAGTACCACCAGAACATGAACGACCGCACCACCCACGACGTCGCCATCAACGTCCTGGAAAACTGGCGAGTGAGCCTTCCCGCCGGTCCCGCCGGATGTCCCGTCGTGGTCCTCGCCAACATGGCGCCCGCCAACCAGCTCCAGATGTTGGAACAGTGCACCGACCCGGAGCGCTTTGTCCTGGCCGATACCATGGACCTCTGGATCGAGATCGCGCGCGATCCCCTCGAGCGCGTCATGAAGCAAATCGATCTGCTCGTCATCAACGAAACCGAGGCCCGCGAGTACACCCGCACTACCAATCTGATGGAAGCCGGCGCGATCCTGCGCGCCAAGGGGCCGGCCTATGTCGTCATCAAGCTCGGCGAGTTCGGGGCGGTTCTCTTCGGCCCGCCCGAGACCAATCACGGCCTCTTCCGCTGCGGCGCTTTCCCCTTGCGCGAAGTCTCGGATCCTACCGGGGCGGGCGACACCTTTCTCGGCGCCCTGGCCGGCTACCTCGCTTCGCTCGGCACCACCACCTACTCCTTTTCCCAGATCCGCGACGCCGTCATCCGCGGGACCGTCATGGCTTCTTTTACCTGCGAAGAATTCTCGACTCGCCGCATCGAGGATCTCGCCGAGGGCGAACTCCTCAAACGCCTCGAAATCTTCCGCGAAATGAGTTGTTGGTAGGTTCCGCGCAACCCCCGATCCGGACCCGCCCTGCTCCGAAAATCCGCAAAAGTGGGTTTTTCGGCCCTCCCCGCCCGTGACAGATTCGTTGAATTCCCCCCAAGACCCCTCCAACCCCGGATCTCAAGGGGAAACGCGTTTAGCAAGCCCTTTACTGCAAACGAGTTATGTCGGACCCAGATGCTTCAGAACCACGAAGTTGTTTTTTTCCCGTGATTCTCAAAAAAAAATTGACCGCATACGCCTACGGTAGATAGCCTGCAGGTGGATTGCCTGCGGGAACTACGAACACGACCAAAAAAACAAACGACCTTATCACTCCAATAGCCATGAAAGCAACCACACTAAAGACAGCGGCAATTCTTGCCGGCTCCCTCAGCTTCCTGGCCGGTTCCGCCTTCTCCCAGTCGGCAGTATCGGACCCGGGCGGTTACCGCACCCAAAAAATCGGCGACGGCTTCAACCTCGTCGGCGTCAACCTCCACAACCCCGTCATCATTTCCGGCTCGATCGACACTGAGACCGGTGCGGACGTCGGTGACAGTGCCGTGGATTACACCGCGATCCTCAACGATCCTGCCGCGACCTACATCTTTGAGGTCCTTGATGGAGACCAAATAGGTGCCATCGCCGAAATCACAGCCGTCGCAAACGGCTCGGTGACGGTGGACGGTGCCGGAATCGGTGCCGGAATCGGCGCTGCGTATTCGATCCGCCAAGCTCCCACCCTCATCGATACCTTCGGTGATCTGAACCCCGGGTTCAGCGCGACCACCGCGGACGTTGTCTACATCCCGACCGGAATCGGCGGCCAGTATGACCAGTTCTTCCAGCACACCACGGGAGTCTTCCGCGCGCAGGGTTCCATCTCGAACCCACCCAAGCCGGTATCGTTCCTCTACTCGGACGGTCTGCTGATCGAGCGCAAGGATGGTCCCCTCGACCTCATTATCACCGGCATGGTGAAGAAGGTCGGCACGATCGTGAACATCCCAAATGGGTTCGGCGCCGTGGCGGTCTCCGCTCCGGTGGGCAGTACCCTTCAGGACTGCGGTATTGCCGCCTCGCTGAAAACCGGCTTCTCCGCTACTACCGCGGACGTCGTTTACGTCCCAACCCTAACTGCGGGAGGGGACGCAAATCCGGGGGTCTACGACCAGTACTTCGTCCACACCACCGGGAATTTCCGGGCCCAAGGCGCCATTGCTGATGCCGATCCGGTTCCGATCGATAATGGACTCCTGATCGAGCGCAAGGATCCCGACACGGCCGGCTTGATCGATGTCCCCGCATTCTTCGCCAACCTCTAATCAGATCTAGGGAGCGGGAAGGGAAAGCTGCCCTCGCAATTGTCCCGACCCGCTCTTAAAAACTCGTACCACACACAAACCACAATGAAATACACCATCCTTGCCGCAGCCTCTGCTGTCCTCTGCTTGGGATCCGCCTTCGGTGCTGGCATCAATGCCACCAACCTTGCGATTGGTCCTGGCGACACGATCGTTACTGACAACGCCGGGAATGCAGTTGTAACCCACTCATTCCTCTCGACTTTCGGCGGTCTGGCTGGAGTGAGCGACGTCCCAGGATTAATATCGGCCGTGTCGGATCCTGGCTATACCTCCATCGGCGATCCGAACGCTTATCTGGGCACTGGGGAACCTGGGCTCTTCCTGGCCTCCTACAACGACGTGGGCGGAAACGGCGAGCCGATCTACCTCATCTTGGCGGATGGTCCCGACCCCTCCGCCGCGAGCTGGGTGGGACTCATCAACATTGGTGAAACCCTCGATGCTGATGCCGCTTCCCCGGACTCGAATAACTACGTCTTGGGGGACCCCAAGGGGGCTGCCCAAGTGGGCGCATTTGACGGCGCGCTAGTCTTGGCTGACTGGTCGACCAGTGGCGGCTTCGTCAACGAGGGGCCCTCGTTCCAACTTGGCTTGGTTCCGGAGCCCTCCAGCAGTCTCCTCGCAGGCTTGGCTGCTCTGGGTCTTTTGATCCGCCGCAAGCGCTAACTTGGCACCAATTCTAAGGTCGTTTTTTCAGACTGCCGGTCGAAAGACCGGCAGTTTTTTCTTTGTGCGCCCGGCAGACAGCACACACGTGCCCGGAAGGCGTTGGGATTCACAAGGAAATTCTCATGCACCTGATTGCCTACAACGTCATCCGTCTGTTGATGCTCAAGGCTGGTAACGTGCACGGGGTGAACCATCGCCGCATCAGCTTCAAAGGAGTGCTTCAGGTTCTGGAAGAG
>Ga0310121_10005410_pt1 | contig 11008 bp, 4 predicted proteins | sample CB27_Tmax_986_MG_FD_203504 | JGI IMG/M metagenome (GOLD analysis project Ga0310121, IMG submission 203504) | Marine microbial communities from Western Arctic Ocean, Canada - CB27_Tmax_986 | ecosystem: Environmental > Aquatic > Marine > Oceanic | place: Canada: Western Arctic Ocean | collected...
CAACCAGGGTGGTGCGCAAGGCGGTAACGCCAGCACGTTCAGCGACAGCGGCCAGAGCTTGGCAAGCTCCCTGAGCAACGGTGTGAGCTTGGGCGATGTAGATGGTGACGGTGATCTGGACGCTTTTGTCGCCAACTATGGTCAGGCCAATCGTGTGTGGATCAATCAAAGTGGCGACCAGGGCGGAACAGCAGGCACGTTCAGTGACAGTGGCCAGGCCTTGGGGACGTTTAACAGCACGGACATCAGCCTGGGAGATCTCGACGCTGATGGCGACCTGGACGCGTTCGTTGTCAATTACGGTGAAGCTAACCGCGTCTGGACCAACCAAGGTGGTGCCCAAGGCGGTGTTGCCGGAGTGTTCTCCGGCGCCACTCTGAGTCTGGGAAGTTTCCTGAGCAACGGTGTGAGCTTGGGTGATCTCGATGGCGACGATGACCTGGACGCCTTTGTTGTGAACGCACTCGGTCAAGGCAACCGGATATGGACCAACCAGGGTGGTTTGCAAGGCGGATCGGCCGGCGATTTCAGCGACAGCAGCCAGCTTCTCGGTGCGTTTAACAGCTCCGGCGTTCGTCTGGGTGATGTGGATGGCGACGGCGACCTCGACGCCTTTGTAACCAATGATGCTCAAGGCAACCGCGTCTGGGTCAACCAGGGTGGACTGCAAGGTGGCTCGGCTGGAATCTTCAATGACACGGGTCAAAGCCTGGGAACGTTCAACAGCGCGGACGTAAGCCTCGGCGATGTTGACGGCGACGGCGACCTGGATGCTTTTGTCGCGAACTACACGCAAGCCAACCGCGTGTGGATGAACCAGTTTGACCACGGCGACGCCCCGGATACGTTTGGCACGACCACCGGTAACAACGGCGCACGCCACATTCCCAGCGGACCCATGCTCGGCAGCGAGCGGGACATCGAGGGTGACGGCCAACCCTCGGTGGACGCCACGGGCGACGATGTCAATGACACGGGTTCGGCGGACGATGAGGATGGCGTTGCGTTCGGCACGATTACTGCTGGCCAGTTGGACGCCAGCGTCACGGTTACGGTCACCGGCGGTACGGCCCAGCTGGACGCCTGGATCGATTTCAACGGCGATGGCACGTTCGACACATTGGGCGAGCGAATCGCGACCAGTTTGCCGGTCGTCGGGGGCGACAATCAGGTTGTGTTTGGCGTACCGGCCGACGCGGCCAGCGGCCAGTTGTTATTCGCCCGTTTTCGGCTGAGTACTGCGGGTGGGCTAGGGCCACGTGGACCAGCCGCGGATGGCGAAGTCGAAGACCACACCGTGACGATCGCCGCTCCTGGCGGAAATGGCCTCTTCGACGACAGCGGTCAATCGTTAGGTGTTTTCAAAAGCAACGACACGAGACTGGGCGATCTGGACGGGGACGGTGACCTGGACGCCTTCGTCGTCAATTACGGGGAAGCCAATCGCGTCTGGATCAACCAGGGTGGATCACAAGGCGGTGCGGCTGGCAGCTTTGGTGATAGCGGACAGGCTTTGGGGAGTTTCGCCAGCAATGGTATGGATCTCGGCGACTTGGACAACGACGGCGACTTGGACGCCTTTGTTGCTAACTACGGCCAAGGCAACCGCGTATGGCTGAACCAAGGCGGTTTGCAAGGCGGTACGGCTGGCACGTTCAGCAGCAGCGGCCAGTCCCTCGGAAACTCTGCCAGTTATGGCGTAAGCCTGGGCGATGTGGACGGCGACGGCGATCTGGACGCGTTCGTCAGTAATTTCTATGAGCCCAATCGTGTGTGGATTAACCAGGGCGGCCAGCAAAGCGGCGCGGGCGGCACATTTAGCGACAGCGGACAGACACTGGGGACGAGCACCAGTACCGGCGCCCAACTGGCTGATCTGGACGGCGATGGTGACTTGGACGCCTTCGTGGCGAACGCTCTTCAAGGTAACCGCGTGTGGCTGAACCAAGGTGGTTTGCAAGGCGGCGCGACCGGCTCGTTCAGCGACAGCAGCCAGAGCCTGGGGACGTTCACTAGCTTTGCGATAAGCCTGGGTGATGTGGATGGCGACGGTGACCTGGATGCTTTCGTGGCCAACGCGTATCAAGGTAACCGAGTTTGGATCAACCAGGGCGGCGCGCAAGGCGGCACGGCGGCTGTGTTCAGCGATAGCGGCCAGTCCCTCGGTACGTTTGCAAGCACTGGCGTGGCTTTAGGAGACGTGGATGGCGACGGTGACCTGGACGCCTTCGTCGCTAACTATGCCGACGGGAAGCTGTGGCTCAACCAAGGCGGCCTCCAAAGCGGAACGTCCGGCACGTTCAGTGATAGTGGCCAGACTCTGGGGAGTTTCTACAGCTACGGTGTGAGCCTGGGCGATGTCGATGGGGATGGCGACTTGGACGCCCTCGTGGCCAACTATGGTCAAGGCAACCGCGTGTGGATCAACCGGAATCTCGATTTCGGCGACGCTCCGGACAATTTCGGAACAACCATCGAGAACAACGGCGCGCGTCACACGGTCGGCGGACCTTCGTTGGGCAGCGAAAGGGATGGTGAAATCAAAGCCCAGCCATCAGCGGATGCCACCGGTGACGATGCCAGCAACACCGGCTCGGTAGACGACGAGGATGGTGTCACGTTTGGCGTGATTAATGTCGGCCAGTTGGATGCCGGTGTCACGGTTAATGTCGTGGGCGGCCCGGCTCAACTTGATGCTTGGATCGATTTTAACGACGACGGTACGTTCGATTCAGTCGGTGAGAGGATCGCCAGCAGCTTGAATGTGGTGCCGGGTGACAACGTTGTGTTGTTCGATATACCTGCCGACGCCGTCAGTGGCCGGCCCCTGTTTAGCCGCTTCCGATTAAGTACCGCAGGCGGCTTGGGGCCCCACGGAATGGCCGCCGACGGCGAAGTGGAAGACCACACCGTGACGTTGGGCGTCAAAGCTGGAAGCGGCACCGTCGCCGACAGCGGCCAGGTTTTGGGGGCGCTCAATAGCGCGGGCTTGGGCCTAGGCGATCTGGATGGCGACGGTGACTTGGATGCCTTCGTATCCAACTATGGCCAAGGGAATAGCGTCTGGATCAACCAAGGCGGAGTTCAAGGCGGTACGGCGGGCACGCTGAGCGACAGCGGCCAGAGCCTGGGGAGTTTCAATAGCAAAGGTGTGAGTCTGGGCGATGCTGATGGTGACGGCGATCTCGATGCCATCGTCGCCAACTTTGGCCAAGGCAACCGGGTTTGGATCAATCAGGGGGGCACTCAAGGTGGTACAGCGGGCATCTTCAGCGACAGCGGCCAGAGCCTGGGGACTTCCGATAGCAACGGTGTCAGCCTGGGTGATGTTGACGGTGACGGTGACCTCGACTTCTTCTCCGCCAATGTCTCCGGCCAGAGCAACCGCGTGTGGATCAACCAAGGCGGTTCACAGGGCGGCGCGGCAGGCACGTTTAGCGACAGTGGCCAGAGCCTAGGAGCCTTTGACACGAAGGACGTCAGTCTGGGCGACGTGGACGGCGACGGCGACTTGGACGCGATCGTTGTCAACAACGGCCTAGCAAACCGCGTCTGGATCAACCTGGGTGGATTACAAAGTGGCACAGCTGGCGCATTTTCGGACAGCAGCCAAAGTCTGGGGAGTTTCTTTAGCTACGACGTCAGTTTGGGCGATGTTGACGGTGACGGCGATTTGGACGCTTTCGTGGCAAACGCATCCGGTCAAGGCAATCGTGTCTGGATCAATCAGGGCGGCTCACAAAGTGGCACGTCCGGCGCGTTCAGCGACAGCGGTCAGACCTTGGGGAATTCCGATAGCTTTGACGTGAGCCTGGGTGATTTCGACGGCGACGGCGACTTGGACGCCGCCGTGGCGAACTTCAATCAAGGCAATCGGCTCTGGATCAACCAGGCTGGCTTACAAGGTGGCACGGCCGGGTCATTCGTTGACAGCGGTCTGAGCCTGGGGACCTTTGCCAGTCAGGGCCTGAGCCTGGGTGATTTGGATGGAGACGGTGACCTGGACCTCTTCGTCGCAAACTACGGCCAAGGCAATCGAGTGTTCTTCGATCGGCTCGAATTCGGTGACGCTCCAGACACTTTCGGCACGACCTTGATGAACGACGGCGCACGTCACATTGCTACGGGGCCCAGTTTGGGCAGCGAGCGGGATGCCGAGAACGATGGGCAACCCAGCGTGGGCGCCGCGAGCGACGATGCCAACAACACGGGGTCGGTTGACGACGAGGACGGTGTCACGTTTGGCACGATTATGGTGGGCCAGGTGGACGCTGAGGCGACGGTCAACGTCGTCGGCGGCCCGGGCCAACTGGATGCTTGGATCGACTTTAATAACGACGGCACATTCGCCGAAGCGGGTGAGAGGATCGCCACCAGTTTGGCGATGATCGTGGGCGACAATACGGTGCAATTTGATGTGCCGTCCAACGCGGTCAGCGGTCAGTCGCTGGTCACCCGTTTTCGACTGAGCACCGCCGGTGGGCTGGGCCCACGTGGCGCGGCGGCCGATGGCGAAGTGGAAGACCACGCCCTCGCGTTGGGCATCCCGCCTGGCGGTAGCGGTGTCTTCGACGACAGTAACCAAAGCTTAGGCGGCTTCTTTAGCGAGGACGTGAGCCTGGGTGATGTAGACGGCGACGGTGACCTGGATGCGTTTGTCGCCAATGTATCCGGCCAAGGAAACCGTGTGTGGATTAACCAGGACGGCGCGCAAAGCGGCACGGCAGGCGCGTTCAGCGACAGCGGTCAAAGCTTGGGAGCATTCAACAGCGAGGGCGTGAGCTTGGGTGACGTGGACGGCGACGGCGACCTCGACGCCTTTGTTGCCAATACGCTCGGTCAAGGCAACCGTGTTTGGCTCAACCAGGGTGGTGTGCAAGGTGGCACGGCAGGCACGTTCAGCGACAGCGGCCAGAGCCTGGGGACGTTCAATAGCGAGGACGTGAGCTTAGGCGACGTGGACGGCGACGGCGACCTGGACGCCTTCGTCGTGAACACCAGCCAAGGCAACCGCGTGTGGATTAACCAGAGTGGTGCGCAAGGTGGTACGGCAGGCACGTTCAACGACAGCGGCCAGAGCCTGGGGAATTTCAATAGCCGGAGAGTGAGCTTGGGTGACGTGGACGGCGACGGTGACCTTGATGCGTTCGTCGCCAACGCCAGCGACAACCGCGTGTGGATCAACCAGGACGGGGCGCAAGGCGGTACGGCGGGTCTCTTCAGTGACAGCGGCCAGAGCCTGGGAGCGGAGGATAGCCTCGATGTGAGCCTTGGTGATGTGGATGGGGACGGTGATTTGGATGCCTTCGTGGCCAACACGGGCAACAACCGTGTTTGGATTAACCAGAGTGGTACACAAGGTGGCACGGCCGGCATATTCAGTGACTCTGGACAAAGCCTGGGTACGTTGAACAGCCGCAGTGTGAGCCTGGGAGATATCGACACCGATGGTGACCTGGATGCCTTTGTCACCAACGTCGGCGGTAATCGAGTGTGGATCAATCAGGGAAATGGGCAAATCGGCATACCCGGTACGTTCAGCGATAGCAGCCAGAGTCTTGGATCATATATTAGCTTTGGCACGAGCATCGGCGACCTGGACGGCGACGGTGATCTGGACGCCTTTGTGGCCAACCGTAACCAAGGCAACCGCGTGTGGCTTAATCGAACGGCGCCGGCGCCAAATGCCACCGGTCAGGTCATCAACGGCGTTGGCAACAATAACCGCTCTAGAGTTATCAACTTGACGCTGCAGTTTGATCTGGCCGTGACAGTGAGCGGCGTTTCTGCCCTGGAAGTCTTCAATCACACGACGGGAACGCCTCTTGATATCTCGGCGGCGACGCTCCAGAACAACGGCACCACCGCCGTCGCCTGGGATCTCTCGAACGTCAACCTGCCTGACGGATTCTACACGGCTAAACTTCCCAACACCGAGGCGGTTAGCGCGTTAGGAGTCCAGCTAGGAGCGACGCACGCGTTTCTGTTTCATGTACTGGCGGGCGACAGCAACGGCAATGCGCAAGTCGATTTCGGCGATTTCGGCGATCTAGCCAACAACTTCAACACGATCGGCGGACCGCTACTCGGGCCAGGCGATTTGGACGGCAACGGCAACGTTGATTTTGGCGACTTTGGCATCTTGGCCAACAATTTTAACAACCTACTTACCGCACCTGGGATGGACTTCGGGGATGCCCCGGAGGCCGGCACGTCTTTCCCGACAACTTTGCCCAACGGGGCCCGGCATATTCTGGGTTTGGGCCTGATGCTCGGCACGAGCGTCGATGGCGAGTTGGACGGCCAACCGGACCCGGCCGCCATAGGGGATGGCGCCGACGAAGATGGTGTGAGCTTTGGAGCGTTGCAGGCAGGTTCGAACGCCAGCATCACGGTGACCGCAACGATTCCGGGTACCGCGGTGCTGAATGCTTGGATCGACTTCAACGCGGACGGTGACTGGGACGAGCCTGGTGAACAGATCTTCGTGGATCAAGCATTGAGCGACGGAACAAACAATCTAACGGCGGCGATCCCGTCCGGGGCCGTGGCTGGATCGGCCTTTGCGCGATTTCGTATCACGAGCTGTGCGGGACATTCGTATTCTGGTCTTGCGATCGACGGCGAAGTCGAGGATTACCAGGTATCCCTGTTGGCGGCGTTTGGCCGTTCAGCAGGGACGGCCGAGATTGGCGAAGGCGAGCTGTGGGTGGCGGCGTTCGCGGACGGACTTAATGGCGGGCCACTTCAGAAAAGCAGCGCACCAGGTCAGGCTGGCAAGCTGATGGCGAGCGCGTCAACGGAAACAGCAGCCATTGGAATTCAATCCGTAGACAGGACCCCTGCGAAAAACAAGACTTCCGAGCAGGTTGCGCGGCGGGTTTCTTCGCCGGCAGAGCAGCTGGTGGATCAGGTGTTTCAGGACGAAACGGACTTTTTTCCGCTGATTAGCGGCATGGGAGACCTCTTTTGAACCTTAATCTTCGACGTTTTGTCGACCGATCGGCTGACAAAAAAAGTTCAGATAATTTCGAACGCAACGTTTGCATCGACTTGAACGGCTAGGTAGAATACTCTCGGTAGATAACTATGAGCGGAGAACATTTGGCGCAGAACATCGATTGACGAAACTTCACAGATCATCACAACATCCTTTGATTGACGGAGATCCAAAAATGCGAGTGGCAACCTGTCTATTGCTCGTTCTCTCTTCAGCGACCGCGGCGTTAGCAGACGAAATCACGGTCAGCGTGACGACGGACAGAGCGACCTATGCGCCGGGGGAAACTGTCACTTGGCAGACCTGGTTGACGTTATCGAACGTCGCGAATGCAAACTTTGGTGTGCACACGGGCTCGATCGATGTGCTGTTCAGTGAAACTGGCGTGAATATCGATACTAGGGCCATCGGCGCACCATTTTCCGACTATACGATTCCTGGTATCGGGGTGGTGTCTGGGCAGACTATCGGAGGTATTGGTGCCGGACAGTTTGGATACAACGCGGATATAGTCGAAGTTACTGCGTTGTTGCCTGGGCCGACTTTGTTGGCCGAAGGAAGCTTTGTCACAAATCTTGTTGGGAACCACACGATCAGTGGGACGCCCCTTGGCAGTAGCCAATTCTTTGGCGTCGCTGCGGGGTTTGCGGGTGTAGCCTATACCGGCTTCAATGCCGGCAGTGGTAGCTACGCAACAGCAACGGCCGTTCCGGAACCGTCCACGATGATGCTTGGTCTGCTGGGCGCCGTCGCGATGATGGGCTATTCCCGCCGTCGCCGCGCGAAAACGGACGAAGAAGCCACAGCGTAACTACTAATCGTTGTCGGTAGACTGGATTAAGTTTTTCGCCGCCGTGGACATCCACGGCGGCTTTTTTTTGCCCGCGATGAAGGGAGTGAAGTGCCGACCGTGTTCTATTGTTGACGATGGCTGTCCCGCTCGAGTTCGGTTCACACGTCGTCGTCGTCAGCAGAGCAGTTCAACATTTTCTCCGGTCAGCGTTGCAGCGAATTCTCGCTTAGCACGCCCAAGACTTAAGTCCAGAGCGGCCTTCGGTGCACATTCAAACGTGCCTGAGGCTTCGAGCCACAGTGCCGCGGCAGGATGATTATTCACGAGCGATCTGCTGCGAGTCCGTAAATTCTTCCGTGGACTGCGTCAGGCTGTGCACGGCGGCTTTTTTCATGAGCCCGATCCTATTCCTTCAGAGGAGACAGGATGAACAGGATTGACAAGATCTGTTACGCACGCTCAATCCGTTCTACGAGAGCTCATTCATCTCCGAACCAGCCTGAGGGGATGTCGAGCGACCAGACTTCGCTGCTGAGCGGCCTGGAGTGCCCACCCGCAATCCAGATCTTGTCTTGAAAGACATAAGCTGAGTGCTCGTGTCGCGATTTCCAGGTGACCTCGGACTCCAGCTGTTTCCAATCCTCGCCGTCTTTTGAGTACCAGACGTCGCCCCAATTAGTGGATGGATTGTTCGACCAACCCCCGAACACCCAGAGTCGATTCCGATAGACGACGGAGGAAAACCAGAGCCGTGGATGCCAATCCGCGTGGTCCGTTACCTGGGTCCAATGGACGCCGTCCGATGAGCACCAAACGTCATTCAGCCCATGATAATCGGGGACATAGTTGCCGCCGCCGAAGACATAAATTTTATCGTTGAGCACCGCAGCTTGATGGTACGCCCGCGGTGACCATTCGGCGCGTTCAGTAGCTTGAGTCCATTGCTTCCCATCCGTCGAATACCAGACGTCGTTTTTGAGACTTGCTTGGTCACCGAAGTAGTAATTCTCGGTTCCCCCGAGAATCCACATCTTCCCTTTGAATTGGACCGTGGCGGCTGCAATTCGGGGTGTCCAGCCGGCATTGTCGGTAGCCTGTTCCCAATTCGCTCCGTCGGTCGACCACCAGACTTGGTTACTTGCCGAATGTCCCGCAAGCCGACCGTTGAACCAGCCTCCCATCATCCACATTTTTTCGCCGAAGACCAAAGACATCGGTAGATCGCTGTGTTTCCAGGCCGCCGCTTCGGTAACGAGCTGCCAGTTCTTGCCGTCAGACGAGTTCCAGACATCACGCGGTGGAGCTTCGAACGAATTGAACCAGCCGCCGAAGATCCACATTTTGTCCTGGTAAACGACCTCGCCCTGCGAATCACGCGGCTGCCAGGCTGCTCGATCCGCAACCTTGACCCAATTCAGGGATTTGTCCTGCGCGAGCGAAGACCCGGCCATTAGCAAGAGGGTGCATAGAAATGCGCTGCACGGTCTCATATTTTGGACTCCGTACGGTTTTGTTTGGCGGCTAGACGACCAGGCCAGTATAACGATCGTACGCTGCTCAGACTGACGCAATCCGTTTGCCGATCGACAAATGAATCGGCTAGAATCGCGCTGACCGTCAAAGCCAATCTTGTGAATTGTGGTGCAGGCGTCCCGCCTCTACCCGGGGCGTCCCACCTTGTGCAGCCGAGGCGGCCGCACCACAGAATTCGTTATCCATAATTCTGAGCCTGGACGGGTCCTAGGGTACACCAAGGAGTTGGAGATATGTTGCAATCAAACCGAATCACGCGCAGGCACTGCTTAAAGCAAATCGCGGCGGCGACACTCGGGGGCGCGTCTGCAGTGCCAGCTGCGCAGCGGCGAACCGCCGCGAACGAGCCTCAGGTGAAGTCGGTTGCTGCCGTGATCACCGCCTATCGCAAGGGGCTGCACGCCGATGTGCTGATCGGGAAGATTCTCGAAGGATGGCAACAAGATGGCGGAGCAGGTCCAGCTTTGAAGTTGGCCTCGATGTATGCCGACCAGTTTCCGGACCAGGATCTCGCACGAAGCATGGCGGCCAAATACAACGTGCCCCTATTTGACACCATTGAGCAGGCAGTCTGTGCCGGCCAAGATCACATTCCGGTTGATGGTGTGATCAGCGTTGGCGAACACGGCGACTACCCCTGGAACGACAAAGAGCAACACCTCTACCCACGCCGCCGATTTTTTGAAGAGATCACGGACACGTTTCAGAAACACGGTCGGGTCGTGCCCGTATTCAACGATAAGCACCTGGGGCCGGTCTGGTCCGATGCAAAATGGATGTACGACCGTGCTCAAGAGATGAAGATCCCTTTCATGGCCGGCTCCTCGTTGCCGCTTAGTTTCCGCAATCCCGAGATTGCCGTACCGCTGGGCAGCGAGATCGAGGCAGCAGTGGGCATCGGCTATTCGGGTCTTGACATCTACGGTTTCCACACGCTGGACTGTTTCCAAAGTCTGGTCGAACGCCGTTTGGGTGCTGAAACGGGTGTGAAGTGGGTACAGTGCCTGCAAGGCACGGCCCTCTGGAAAGCTGTGGACGAAGGCCTGGTCCGAAAAGACTTGATGGACGCAGCACTGGGAGTAACGCCGAAACAGCCGGGTCGCAACCTGCGGTCCGGCGAACGGGCGGCGCTGTTTCTGTTCGAATACCATGACGGACTGCTGGGCACGGTTTTGATGCTCCCGGACTATGCGGCGGGGATCTCCACGGCAGTGAAGCTCAAGGGGCATCCGCAACCGTTGGCCACTCGGTTCGAGGAACGACTAGATCCTCGGCATCCGCACTTCGCGTATCTTTTGAAGGCGGTCGAACGCATGATTCACTCCGGCCGACCGAGCTATCCGGTGGAGCGAACGTTGCTGACCACCGGCATTCTGGATCGGGCCTTGACGTCACGTGTCCAAGAGCATCGGAAGTTAATGACTCCCGAACTGGCAATCGAGTACCAAGCCGCCGATTACCCGCACGCACCGAATCCAGTGCTTACAGCATCGCTCACGAAATAACTTCCTCAATTGGAAGTGGTTTTGTCCCAACCCAAAAGGGTGGTGCTAACATAGCCCGGGGTGGCGCGACGCGAGTCTGCGAGCGGCGCGCAACCCTGGGAACAGGTCGCGCTAACACGACAAAACCCCGAAGGGGTGGCCCTAGGAGAACGAAACCATGTCTCAATCATTGGCCAA
>Ga0310121_10005411_pt1 | contig 11006 bp, 8 predicted proteins | sample CB27_Tmax_986_MG_FD_203504 | JGI IMG/M metagenome (GOLD analysis project Ga0310121, IMG submission 203504) | Marine microbial communities from Western Arctic Ocean, Canada - CB27_Tmax_986 | ecosystem: Environmental > Aquatic > Marine > Oceanic | place: Canada: Western Arctic Ocean | collected...
GCTCCGGCGGCAGCCGCCACGTCGACGCCGACGCCGCCCATCGCGGCGACACCGGTGCCCCCCACGGGCCGAGTCGTACCACCAACGATGAGGTTGCGCGTCGAGGAAACGGCGCCCTCGCTCGAGCGGCCACAGCCGAAGACCACCATCGTGCCGACCAGGCCCACGCCGGCGGCACCGACTGGCACCGCCGCGATGCCGCGACCGGCGCGCCCACGACCCGGGTCACGTCCGATCGCGGCCGCGCCGCGACCGAGTGCGCCGGCCGGCGGGGTCAGGGCTGTCCCCCCGCGCCCCGCGATGCGCCCGAACACCCCTGCGGTCGGATACCGACCGCAGTTCAGACCACCGCCTCGCCCACCAGGCGGTCGCAAGCGGCGGCCACCACGTCCGTCCGCTCCGTACACGCCGGCGCCGCCGCCGCCGATCACGCGGACGATCACGCTCGCCGAGGGCATGACGGTAAAGGACCTCGCCGACAAGCTCGAACTTCGGGCCAAGGACGTGCTCAAGAAGCTGATCGAGCGTCGGATGATGATGAACATCAATACGACACTCGATACCGAGATCGCCACCATGGTGGCGCGCGAATTCGGCGCCGACGTCGAGATGCGATCGTACGAAGAAGAGGTGGTCGAAGTCGAATCAACGGCCACCCAAGAGGGTGACCTCGTTCCGCGGGCTCCCGTTGTCACGGTAATGGGCCACGTCGACCACGGCAAGACCACGTTGCTCGATGCCATCCGGAAGTCGCGCGTGGCCGAACGCGAGGCGGGCGGTATCACCCAGCACATCGGCGCCTACTCGGTCGAGACCAAGAACAAACGCATCGTGTTTCTTGACACCCCTGGCCACGAGGCGTTCACGTTGATGCGTGCGCGTGGCGCCCAAGTGACCGACATCGTCATCCTGGTGGTCGCGGCAGACGACGGGGTCATGCCTCAGACGAAGGAGGCCATCGAGCACGCGAAGGCGGCGGGGGTGCCACTCATCGTCGCCATCAACAAGATCGACAAGGCGAACGCGAACACCGAGCGCGTCAAGACGGAGCTCTCGGAACTCGGGTTGACCGCCGAAGACTGGGGCGGGACAACCGTCACGGTCGAAGTCTCCGCCAAGAAGGAAGAGAACCTCGATCTGTTGCTCGAAATGGTGTTGCTGGTCACGGAGCTGGCAGAGCTCAAAGCCAATCCGAAGCGAAGCGCGAGCGGCACGGTGCTCGAGGCGAAGATCGACCGCGGGCGTGGGCCCGTCGCCACCGTGCTCGTCAAGGACGGCACGTTGCATGCCGGCGACAACTTCATCGCCGGGTCGATTGTCGGCAAGGTACGGGCACTCATTGACGACCGTGGCAACAAGCAGAAAGAAGCCGGTCCGTCGAGCCCGATCGAGGTGCTGGGTCTGACGGGATTGCCGCAGCCCGGCGACACGTTCCAGGCGGTAGACGACGCGGCCAAGGCCCGCCAGATCTCCGTCCTTCGCCAGAGTCAGGAAAAGGCCAAGACACTTGGCGCCCGGCGCGGTCGCTTGACCCTGGAATCGTTGCAGCAGCAGATCGCCGAAGGCGGCACCAAGGAACTCCCGATCATCGTGAAGGCGGACGTTCAAGGCTCGGCCGAGGTACTCGCCGACGCGCTGAGCAAGCTGGGTGACGACCGGGTAAAGGTGCGGCTCCTCAGCAGTGTCGCCGGAGCCATCAATGAGGGCGATGTCGTGTTCGCGGCAGCCTCCAACGCCATCATCGTCGGGTTCAATGTCCGACCTGACCGGAACGCGCTGGCCATGGCCGCACGGGAGGAAATCGATATTCGACTCCATCGCGTCATCTACGACGTGACAGAGGAGATCAAGAAGGCGATGGCCGGGTTGCTCGATCCGACCATCAAGGAGGTCCAGGTCGGCACGGCGGAGGTTCGCGAGATTTTCAAGGTGCCCAAGTTTGGCGCCGCCGCCGGTTGTCTGGTCACGGCTGGCAAGATCAATCGAGCCGGCGACACGCAGGCTCGGCTGCTTCGAGACAACGTCGTGATCCACGAAGGCCGGCTCGGCTCGTTGCGACGATTCAAGGACGACGTGAACGAAGTCAAGAACGGCCTAGAGTGCGGTCTGGCCTTCGAACGCTACGCCGACCTGAAAATTGGTGATGCCGTCGAAATCTTCACCGTCGAGAAGGTGGCCGCGGTCGTATAGTCCGGAGTCTGGAGCATCCGAACCCCGCGCAGGCCTCTCCGTCTGGAGACACCCCGGAAAGACTCCCGATGATCGTCGGGCTCCTGTCCATCGAACTGCATGTAGCTGGTGCGCGCTCGTTGAAGGACAAGCGGGCGGTGCTGCGACGTCTGAAGGACCGGGTCGCTCGACTGAACGTCGCCGTGGCCGAGGTGGCGCACCACGACCTGCGCCAGCGCGCCGGCTTGGGAGTGGTCACCATCGGGGTGGACCAGGAAATTGCGGAACGCACGCTCCGCAGCGTTGTCTCTGAGATCGAACGTATCGAACCCGGAGTGCTGGTCCGCAGCGAGGTCGAATGGTTGTTGTAGTGACCGCTCGTGCCTACCACGGCACACCGGCCGTAGGGCGCGCGACAATGCGCGCCCCGCGACCACGGAGTGGGGCACTCGGGGCCCCCGCGCAGTGGTCGCGTGGGGTTCGGGGCGCAGCCCCGTCTGAGTACTAAATACATATGCCAGCACGTCCGCAGCGCGTCGGCGACCAGATACGGGCGGAGCTATCGACCCTGCTGCTGCGATCGGTTCGCGACCCGGCGGTGCGACTTGTCACATTGACGCACGTGCAGCTCAGCCGGGACCTGCAGCATGCACGGGTGTACTACACGGCGCCGATTGACGCCTCGAAGGTCGAGACACAGCGCGGTCTCCGACGCGCCGCCCCGTTCCTTCGCAGCCACTTGGGACGGCGCATGCGGCTCCGGCACGTGCCGGAGTTGACGTTCGTGTACGACGACTCCTTCGAACGAGAGCAGCGCGTCGCGCAGGTGTTGGAAGAACTCCACATGAACGCCCCTCAGTCCGAGGACAACGGTGACGACGGTGACGACTCCTCCACAGACTGACGCGTCACGCATACGGGACACCTTGCTGGCGGGCACCCGCTTTCTGCTGACCTCCCACGCGCGGCCAGACGGCGACTCGCTCGGCTCGCAACTCTGCCTAGGCGCGGCGCTCACGCAACTGGGTAAGCAGGTCCGGATCGTCAATGCCGACCCGGCGCCCGAGTCGTATGCGTTCTTGCCAGACGTGTCGACGATCGAGATTGCCGAGTCGGTCGAGGAAACGTTTGACGCCGTCGTCGTGCTCGAGTGCAGCAGCCTCGACCGCACCGGCGTCCGCGGACTCGAGCGTCAGACCCTGCTCAACATCGATCATCACGCTGGCAACGCGATGTACGGCACCATCAACTGGCACGATGTGTCCGCCTGCGCCTGCGCGGAGTTGGTCAGCGACTTGGTCGAGGCGCTGGGAGCCACGTTGACCCAGGCGATGGCAACACATCTCTACGTGGCCATCTTGACCGACACCGGGTCGTTCCGGCATGCCAACATCACGGGTCGGACCTTCGAGATCTGCCGGCGCATCGCGGCGACCGGCGTCGACCCAGCGACGATCGCGGCGGAGGTCTACAACAACGGGAGCGTCGGGCGCTTGCGCGCCACCGGGATACTGCTGCACCAGATGCGTCTCGAGCATGACAACCAGATCGCCGTCCTGACCTTGACAGACGCCATGCTGGCCGAGGCGGGGTGCGCGCCCGACGACCTGGAGGGCATCGTCAACTTGCCCCTCGCCGCCAGGGATGTCCAGGCCGTGGTCTTCCTCAAGGAGTCGGGCGGCGAACTCCGGGTCAGTTTGCGGTCGAAGGATGCCATCGATATCCGCCAGGTGGCACTCAGCTATGGCGGCGGCGGGCACCGAAACGCATCTGGATTCACGGTCGAACACCCGACGACCGACACCCGCGAGCAAGTGATCAAACGGGTCGCGGGCGTCATCACGCTGCCGTGACGGACCCTCCCGCGCTCGACGGGGTGTTGGTGGTCGACAAACCAGCCGGCCCCACATCCCACGACATCGTCGCCATCGCCCGCCGGGCGCTCCGCATCCGCAAGGTCGGTCATCTTGGCACGCTCGATCCAATGGCCTCGGGTGTGTTGCCTCTCGTGGTCGGGCGGGCGACCAGATTGGCATCCCTGTTTACCGGCGCCAGCAAGCAATACGAGGCCGTCATCAGGCTGGGACGTGTCACCGACAGCTACGACATCACCGGCAGCGTCGTTGGCGGATCTGAGGCCGATGGCGCCGGGCTTCCCCGATCCGGCCGCCCGACCGACGATGAGATCCGCAGCACGGCGATCGGGTTCATGGGCTCGCATCCGCAGCGCCCGCCGCCGGTGTCGGCGAAGAAGGTAGGCGGTGTGCGCGCCTACAAGCTGGCGCGCCGGAACGCACCGGTTGAACTCGCACCAGTGACGGTCACCATCGACACCCTGACCATCCTGGCGATAGACGGCATGCGGCTACGATGCCGGCTGGTGTGCTCGTCGGGATTCTACGTACGCTCGCTCGCGCACGATCTGGGCGAACGACTGGGATGCGGTGCCTGCCTTGAGACGCTACGCCGCGAGCGCCACGGACCGTTCGGTCTCGAGGACGTCGTGACGCTCACGGCACTGGTCGAGCAGAGTGCAACCGCGTCGACGCGGCTGGTGCCGATGAACCGATTGGCCCCGGACCTTCCACACGTGGTCGTGACTGCTGCCGGGGCACAGCGGGCCGCCCACGGCAACCCGCTTGGTCAGGGTGACTGCGCACCCGGCACAGAGCCTCCGACGTGGGTATTCAGCGGCCGGCTGCGGGTTGTGGATGAAGGGGGACGTCTGCTCGCCATCGCGGAATCGGGGGCCGACCGACTTTTGCATCCCAAGATTGTTCTAGTGTAGGATCGGTCGGTTCACCCTATCAAAGGGGGACGCCGTAATAACGGCGGTTTGGAGCGCCAGCTGTTCGACCATCTCGCAGGCGGTCGTATCTGGACCGTTCGTGGAGGTGACAGTGGTGTTACAGAAGGATCAGAAGACCGAGCTTATCGGCTCGTACCAGGTTCATGAAACCGATACCGGTTCACCGGAAGTACAGGTCGCGATTCTGAGCGAGCGCATCAGTTATCTGACCGAACATTTCAAGATCCACGCAAAGGATCATCATTCCCGCCGCGGGTTACTGAAGCTCGTCGGGCAGCGTCGACGGTTGCTCGATTATCTGAAATCCAAGGACTCCGGGCGATACGCCGATCTCATTCGCCGGTTGGGTCTCCGGAAGTAGATTGGGTCTCCGTCGGTCGACGGGTCGGCAGAGCCGGATGCTCCGAGACCGGTCCTCGCTCTCGCTCGTCCCCTCGCCATTTGGAACGTTTCTGGAGTGACATTATGCATACAGCCGAAGTGAATGTCGGCGGCCAGCCCCTCACCATCGAGACGGGCAAACTTGCCAAGCAGGCCAGCGGATCAGTCGTGGTGCGGTACGGAGACACGATGGTCCTCGTGACCGCCTGTTACGCCGCCTGGGAGCGGGAAGGTCTCGACTTTCTCCCGTTGACCGTCGACTATCGTGAGAACACGTACGCATCCGGCCGGATTCCCGGTGGGTTCTTCAAGCGTGAGGGCAAGCCTCCTGAGAAAGAAGTCCTCACGAGCCGAGTCATCGACCGACCGCTTCGACCGCTGTTTCCAGACACGTGGCGTCGCGAGACCCAAGTGGTCGCTTTCGTCATCTCGGCCGACACCGACAACGATTCAGACGTCCTGGCGTTGACGGGGGCGTCCGCCGCACTGGCGCTGTCGGCGATACCGTTCCAGGCCACCATCGCCGCGGTGCGTGTCGGGTTGCTCGACGGAGAACTCATCATCAATCCGACATACACACAGCGTCGCGAAGGACGCCTCGATCTCGTGGTCGCGGGCAGCAAGGACGCTCTGGTGATGGTCGAGGCGGGCGCCCAGATCATCTCCGAAGAGGACATGATCCGGGCCCTCGACGCCGGCCACGCCGCCATCCGCGACATCATTGTCGAGATTGACAAGCTTGCCGCTACGGCCGGCAAGGCCAAGCTCGAAGTCACCGCGAAGTCTGGGGACGCCGCCACCGCAGCCGAGGTGGAGGCAGCGCTGCTTGGCCCACTCGCCGACGCGATGCGACTCAAGGACAAGCTCGAGAGCTATGCAGCCGTCGACAAGGTGATCGATGACTATCTGGCGACCCTCCCCGAGGACGAGACGACGCGCCGCGCCGACAGCAAGAGCGCCTTCAAGGCGCTCAAGGAGAAGGTGCTCCGCGACGAGATTCTCGAGCGAGGACACCGATTGGACGGGCGGGCATTCGACGAGATCCGGACCGTTACCAGCGATGTCGGGCTGCTACCGCGGGCGCACGGCTCGGCGGTCTTCACCCGCGGGGAGACCCAGGCTCTCGTCACATCGACGTTGGGTACGGCCGATGATCAGCAGAAGGTCGAGATGGTTGACGGGTCGGTGTACAAACGCTTCATGTTGCACTACAACTTCCCTCCGTTTTCGGTTGGAGAAGTGAAGTTCCTTCGCGGTCCAGGACGTCGCGAGATCGGGCACGGCAACCTGGCCGAGCGCAGCCTGCAACCGGTCATCCCCGGCGAAGACACGTTCCCGTACACCATGCGGGTCGTTTCCGACATTCTCGAGTCGAACGGTTCGTCATCGATGGCATCGGTGTGTGGCGGCGCATTGGCGCTGATGGACGCGGGGGTGCCCCTCAAGGCTCCGGTCGCGGGGGTCGCCATGGGACTCATCATGGATGAAGCTACCGGCCGCCACGCCGTGCTCAGCGACATCGCGGGGGCGGAGGACCACTACGGCGACATGGACTTCAAGGTCGCCGGCACGGCGGACGGGATCACCGCCTTGCAGATGGACATCAAGGTGGGCGGGATCACCGCTGAGATCATGCGGGAGGCGTTGAACCAGGCCAAGGCGGGGCGGCTCCACATTCTGGAGCGGATGCAGGCCACTCTGAGCGACCCCCGTGAGAATATCTCGTCCTATGCGCCACGGATCGTCACCATCCAGATCCCGGTCGACAAGATCCGCGACGTGATCGGACCTGGCGGAAAAACGATTCGGAGCATCATCGAACGCACCGGCGTCAAGATCGACGTGGAGGACGACGGTCGGGTGAACGTAGCGTCCAGCGATGACGAGTCCGCGCAAAAGGCCCTCTCCATCATCGAGGAGTTGACCGCGACGCCGGAACTCAACAAGTCCTACTTGGGCACCGTGCAACGCATCACCGACTTCGGCGCCTTTGTCGAAGTGCTGCCCGGCGTGGACGGTTTGCTCCACGTCTCGGAAATTGCGCACTACCGGGTGAAAGAGGTGCGTGACGAGTTGCAGGAGGGCGGACAGGTCCTGGTCAAAGTGATCAATGTCGACCCGTCCGGCAAGATTCGACTGAGCCGCAAGGCTCTCTTGGACAAGCCAACCGATGGCGGTGGGCAGCCACCGGCGAAGTCTTAGCAGGCTGCTATCAACGCTCAATCGTGGCGGGGGCTGCAGCCTACACGACTACGGTAGCGGGTGACCGGTCACGGCAAGACGAGCGGCCTCGACCCGTCGCACAAGCGGCGGGTGCGTATGCCACAGCAGCTCGACGAGACGCGAAGGACGTTCCTCGACCAGGTTCTGCGCACCCAGACGACGCAACCCGGACACGAGTGAAGCCGGGTCGCGTGTCACGCGGATCGCGAACTGGTCGGCTCGACGCTCGTGATAGCGAGACAGCGCGTAGCCCAGCGGCGCCGCGGCCACCGCGACGGCGCCCGCCCCCAGGGCGAGGAGCGGCAGGGCGGCCACGTCGGTGGCACCCGCGAGACCCAGCGGAACGCCGAACTGGGCCATGGCCCACCCTCCGCTCAGCAACGCCACGAGCGCCACGCCAAACTCAAACGCCACCAACTGCCAGACGTCTCGATGAACGTGGTGCCCGAGCTCGTGCGCGAGCACGGCTTCGATCTCCCCGTCCGAATAGTCGGCCAGGAGCGTATCCGTCAGAAGCACGCGACGCGTAGGACCCAATCCAACCAGCGTCGCCTGGGCTCGGCGGGTGGCGCCCCCGACCGCGCAGGCGTAGATTCGTAGCGGCGGTACGCCGGCCCGCGCAGCCAGCGTGGCCAGGCGAGCGCTTAGGGCGTCTCCTGTCAGCAGCGTGACGCGATTGAACCAGGGGATGACGCTGAGCGGCGCGAGACTGGTCAGCAGGACCGTCGCGATCGTGAAGGCAACCGCGCACACAAGCCACCAGGTGACGGGCCAGAGGCGAAGCGCCATCGAGACAACGACCGCGGCGCCGGACGCCAGCAGGATACCGAGTCCGATGGTGGCCAGGTGGTTCCGGCACCACCGGACGCCATCCACACGAGACAGGGCGTATCGACGTTCCATTACGAAGCCCTGGAAGACGTGTGCCGGCACCAGCAGCAGCTCAAGGAGACCCCAGGCGCAGGCGGCGTAGACCGCGGCCACACCAGCCTGATCCCACCCGGCCTACGACCTGGACCGCCTGTCGCGGATTCCGCCCGACGCCCCCGACACGAGCAGCGCCACGACGGCCGCCACGGCGCTCCCGTTGGCGAGCACCCGAGTTCGGCGTCTCAGCCGGTGATACCGGGTCGCTTTCCCTTCGTTCATCCGCCTCCGCCGAGGCTGTGGCGAACAGGCTGGCACGGCCGCGGCCGAAAGTACGCCGCGACTACGCCAGCTGCACGGAGATCAGCTTCGACACGCCGGGCTCTTCCATCGTCACCCCGTAGAGCCGATCGGCGATCTCCATCGTCTTGCGATTGTGGGTCACGAGAATAAACTGCGTGTCGGACTGCATCGCACGCAACATCTCGGCGAATCGTCCGATGTTCGCCTCATCAAGTGGTGCGTCGATCTCATCGAGGAGACAGAACGGACTCGGCTTGTATTTGAAAATGGCGAACATCAGCGCCATCGCCGTCAGCGCTTTCTCGCCGCCGGACAACAACTGGATGCTCTGCAGCCGCTTTCCAGGCGGTTGCGCGATGATATCGATTCCGCTCTCAAGCAGATCCGTCTCGTCGAGCAACACCAGACCAGCCCGTCCGCCGCCAAACAACGTTGTGAACGTCGTCTGAAAATGCGTGTTGATCGCCTCGAACGCCTCTCGAAATCGCTCACGGGTCGTACGGTTCATCCGGACGATCGCGTCGCCCGTCGCCTTGATCGATTCCTCGAGGTCCTGGCGTTGCGTGGTCAGGAATTCGTACCGCTCATCGAGATCGTCAAACTCCTCGATCGCCATCATGTTCACCGGACCGAGCCGGTCGATCTTCGCCCGCAGGTCCGACACCATCTGTTCAACGGTCATCGGCGCCACCGTCGAGGAGTCCAGATCGGCGTGTGCGTCGGCCGTACCAGCGTCGTCATCCGTCGGCACCGCCGGAGTCTCTTCCTCGTCGTCGTCCGCCTCACCAGGCTGTTCGGGGTCATCCGCGGCGGCCGGCGCCACCGCGTGCGCGAGCAACTCGGTGTCCGGATCAAACCCGCCATCACGCTGGAGCTCCTCCAGTTGGGCGGTCACCTCCTCAAGCGTGACCTGAAGCGCGTCACGGCAGCTCTCGTCCAGATGCGTCAGGTTCCCCTCGGCGGCCGCCCGGGCCAGGTCCAACTCCGACACCTCGTCGCGACCCTCTTCGTGGGCCACCCGGTCGACTCGGACATCGGCCTCGGCGGTCTCAAGGTCGGTCCGCAGCCGCAGGACGGCGTCGTCCGCCGCCAGCACGTCTTGCCTCAACCCTGCCAGTCCGGTCACGTCCTCATCGAGCTGTTGAGTCGAGGCGACCACGGCGGCGATGAGCGCCTCGCGCCCTGTGCGGGTACGGCCGTGGTCCGCCTGACGGCTAGCGAACCGGGTGGCGAGTTCTTGACTCGCGAACTCGAGTCGTCGCGCACTCGCCTCGAGGCCGGAGGCCCGCTCCACCAACCCCGCGTGGGCAGCCTTCGCTTCCGCCGCCTCGCGCCCCATGCGCTCGATCGACTCCCGGGCGTCCGCCACGCGACGCTGGGCTGCCATCAGCCGCTCGTCGGCGTCCCGCTGCTCTCCTTCAAGCCGAAGGATCGACGCCTGCGCCTCCGTCCGCCTGACCTCCAGTGCCGCCAGCTCCTCGTCGGCCGAGCGGCGCTCCGTGACAATGAGGTCTCGCTTCTGCCCGAGCCGCGCCGCCTCCTCGTCGAGGGACGTGAGCTGCATCTCGTGGCCGAGCATCGCCTTTTCCTGCTGGTGTTGCTCGAGTCGCAGCTCGTCCAACGCCGTCTCGGCTCGTTGAGCTGCCAGGTCCAACTCGCCGATCTCGCCCGTCAGACGGTGGACCAGTGCCTGCTCTGCGGTTGTACGCTGGTCGAGCTCCTTGATCTCCCGATTGGTCGCCAGGATGCCGAGCCCCTCGCTCTTGGCTCCCCCGCTGACGAGGGCTGTGCCGTGGAACACGTGTCCGTCCGGAGTCGCAATCTGAGCGGTAGTCTGGCCCGCCGCTCGGACGGCATCACCGTATGAACCGGCGAGCCACCGGTCCTGAAGTTCCGTGAGAACCGCGGTGCCGTGGTCGCCGGCCACTCGCACCACATCTGCGACCGACACCAACCCCGCGTCCACCGACATCACCGGGGACGAGTCGCCGGCCTGGCCGTCGACGATGAGGAACCCGACCCGACCAGCCGCATGACGGCGTACGAACGCCAACCCCGCCTCCGCATCCGCCCGAGTCGGCACCACCACGTATTGCAACAGATCGCCGAGACACGCCTCGACGGCCTTCTCGCGACCCGGCTCCACTTCAAGGTGATCGGCAACCGCCCCCCAATGACGGATACCCGAATCGGCCGTCGACAGCAGCAGCCGTGCGGCGTCGGAATAGCCGGTGCGCGCCGCTTGCAAGTCACG
>Ga0310121_10005412_pt1 | contig 11006 bp, 10 predicted proteins | sample CB27_Tmax_986_MG_FD_203504 | JGI IMG/M metagenome (GOLD analysis project Ga0310121, IMG submission 203504) | Marine microbial communities from Western Arctic Ocean, Canada - CB27_Tmax_986 | ecosystem: Environmental > Aquatic > Marine > Oceanic | place: Canada: Western Arctic Ocean | collected...
GAGTTGACCGGAAAGATGAAACAGCTTGCCTACGAGCGGACTGCCATTCGACTGGAAGAAGAAGTCAGACGCATCGGTTTTTCGGATGAAGAACTCAATGAATTCAGTCCTCGGCAAGCGGTCTTATTATGATTCGCGGGTGTCTGATGTTCGTGTTTACCCTTGTTTTCGTGTCGATCTTCGGTCTTGTGTCGGGATACTTCATGTACAGTCAGCTCGGGAAGAAGAAAACGGTCACCATGCCCGCACTCGTCGGCCTCCCCGATCAAGACGCCGTTGACCTTATCGGCAAGGTAGGGCTGTCCGTGAAAATGGAGAAGAGCTTGGATCCGGAAGCGAGCCCCGGAACAGTTATCCGCCAAAGTGTTCCAGCGTTGACTACAGTGAAAGTCGGCCGCACTGTGTTGATCATAGTGGCGGAAACCCCCGAAAGCGTGAAAGTGCCGGAATTGCGTGGAAAGTCGGACATACATAAGATCGTATTCGACGATCTGGCAGGAAAATTGAGGCTGGGAAATACCGTGCGCACCTACCACCCCACGTTCGAGAAACGATCGGTGATCGCCACCAACCCTCCTGCCGGCAATGAAGTTCCAGTAAACTCACAAGTCGATCTGCTTGTTTCTTTCGGGCCGAAGCCGAGGAGTTATGTCATGCCGGACCTAATTGGTATAAATGAGCGCGAAGCCCAGGTCTATTTCAGGGATACCAAGTTCGTTGTAAACACAAAGCGTGAACCGGTCGAAGACCAGTCTCGAAACAACATCATCATCGGGCAGAACCCTCCACCGGAAAGCAAGTTGGAAAGCGGTATTCAGGTCGAATTAACTGTGGGAATGCTCCCGTAATCATGAATGATAACAACAATCTTCAGGACGATTCCCTGATACTGCCCTCCCTGCTTTCGGCGGACTTTTGTAGGCTGGGGGAACAGGTCAAAACCCTTGAATCCGCGGGGTGCCGTCTTCTCCACCTGGACATTATGGATGGGCACTTCGTGCCCAACCTGACCTTCGGTCCTCCGGTTGTCAGGAACTTAGCCGAAGCGACCAACCTCCCCTTTGATGTTCATTTAATGGTAACCCAGCCCGATGATTGGACCGAGGCATTCGATTTTCCAAACACGCGCTGCATCACCGTCCATGCCGAGGCTGGGTACCATATTCATAGAAGCCTCCAGGCCATCCGGAACCGGGGCAAGATGGCCGGTTTGGCGCTGAACCCGGCAACCGAAATCAGCGTCCTGGATCACCTTTGGCCCAGTCTCGACCTGGTTCTGATCATGACCGTTAATCCAGGTTTCGGGGGGCAGGGCTTTATCGAGGCCTGTTCTGAAAAAATCAAGCAAGTCCGAAAACGGATCAATGAAGAGACCGGGGGCAGAGTCGTCCTTGAAATCGATGGCGGTGTGGATTCCGAAAACCTGTGTGAGCTTGCCAGGGCCGGAGTCCAATGGACAGTGACCGGGAACGGCCTCTTTTCCCAATCCGATTTGGGTGAAGGGTTCAGGCGATTTCAGAATCTCGGTCAGAGGAGCTGGGAGGAGGGACGAGCCCTGCGAGGAGATAAAAACTGATGGCCAAACAATCCCGGAAAGTGTTGGTCGTTGATGATAACCGACTGTATCGCGAGGCGATTGGCCGAAACCTTGAGTTCGCGGACTACCAGGTTTCGGAAGCGGAAGACCTCAAATCGGCGCTGGAGGAAATCCGGATGGGCAGGCCCCAAGTGGTCCTGACCGACCTGGATATGACCCACCGCACGGAAGGGCTTGATCTGATCAAAGAGGTCAAGATGCGCTACCCCATGATGCCGGTCATCCTCGTATCGGCTGTGGGCACATTCGAGGAAGGGGCCCTGGCCCGTGAACTGGGTGCAACCACAGTCATCTCCAAAAGCCGAATCGATGAGGAACTGGAGCATCTGTATGATTGCCTCGATGAAGTTTTCGAGCGGATGAAAACCTTCACCTCCCTAAAATCCCGTGTAGATGAAGCCCTCGAATCAGATTCGGTGATGGAAGATTCTTCCCTTGAGGAGGAAATCAACCAACTGATTGGAACGATCAAGTTCGACGATTCCGTCAAGGGTGAACTGTTTGAATGGGCCAACCACTTGAAAGACCGGGCCCTCGCGGCAAATCCGGCAAGCGTTACCAACCAGGACCAGGCCGCACCGGTAATTTCTTTGACAGAAAGCCATATCGCGGAACTGAATGACGAGATCGGCCCTCTCGACTCGTTCGATCCTGAAACTCAATCCATGATCCTTGCAGCCGAAGGCCTGGCCACCGGCATAGACCCGGAATCAGATGTCGGTCTGGCCCGAAATATCGGGTTTTCCTATTCCTTCGCGGTTGAAAACGAAGTTAAACACAGGACGGGGAAGAAGTTTGCGAAATTCCTTTCATCGAGGGAGTTGAAATCCATCCTGCCGAAACTCTACGACCGCGCCACTGGGAACCTGACCCTGGGCCTCTCCCGCTACCTCTTGCTCAGCCGCGATATCGGGCAGGAGATCACGCAGGATCTGACGCGCCAGATCCTGGAGCGCATTGCGCGCCACGAGGATCGGTACAAGGCCGACGGGTTAAAAGCGCTGGGAGTCATCCTCCACCTGTTCGGCAGGGACCATTCTTTCCAGGACTTCGACGAAACCATTGAGATAAGCAACCCGCTGGGTATGCAAGGGTTGGACGAGGAAGAGACAACCCGTCTGGGCGTCCTCCTCATCCGCCTGCAACACACACGAAACCCTTATATCCACCCTGAGTTTTCCGAACGCGAAAAGCTGTCGGAAATGCGCAGACTCGTTCTCGATTGCCTCAAGCTAATCAAAAAAGTCCCCGAGTGAAAACGTCCCGATGCTGTAGGGAATGGCCTCCGTGCCATTCCGCGCGCGGCTCGGCGGGAGCCTCGCCCTCCCAACGTGGTATGGCCGGTGCAAATCAGAGCCGTACGCGTGAGCAAGCGATGTGTGCCCAGCAACGAAGGGTGTGTCTATAACGCGCCTCCCAACCGAAATTCCCTCGCACAACGCACACTCAAGCGTTATGAACGCACCAACTCAGCGTTAGCGGAACGGCACAGAGGCCGTTCCCTACAGCTTCGCGACGTGTAGCCGAGGTTAGATTCAGAGCCGTGCGCGTGAGCAAGCGATGTGTGACCGGGGTGATTCAGAGCCGCGCGCGTGAGCAAGCGATTGGGGATGGGAGGCTGGCCGATCGCTCCCTCACGGTCGCGGCTCTGATTAAACTCGGGTGGCGCGGTCGGGAGACCGCGCCACATCAAGAGACGTGTGGCCGGGGTTGGACCGAAGGGAAACCCCGGATCACCCGGTTCAAAAACCCGGAAACGGAGGCGCCTTCAAATCCCACACAACCAGCAACACAGCCAACCCAATTGTCCCCGCGAACAATAGATACAGACGGATCGGGCGGATGAGCCGGATGGGGATGTAAAGAACCAGGAAGGGGATAACTCCCCACGACAGGATTGGATTGATCAGGACGTACCAACGAAGGGTCAAAATCCCTTTAACACAGCCAGACAGACAGACATTGATGTCAGTCTCGTGAAGGACCAGATTCTCAACCAGCGCCGCGGCTACCCAGGCCAGGGCGAATCCGGAAAGTGCCAGTTGCCCCGCAGATGGTTCCCACGCGTCTTTGTTAAATGCCAATTTTCAGTTCTCCAGTGTTTGGGCCGGTTTTTTACTGGATTGCGCCAGGCGGCCCAATGTTGACAGAGTGTGACCCCTCTCATAAGGTAACACGGTGACGTATGGTCCGGTTTCTCCGGCCACAGGGCGTCTTTCACCTATATGATTGCGTTAAATCGTTTCTTCCGAAAGCCCTCATTCCTGTCCGGCCAAATTCTCGGGCTCGCGCTGGGGCTCACCCTCGTCGCCACCTTGGGATTCGCGGGAGATATTGAATCCACCCGATTCGACCCCGATAAATTCTGGCGGTCCGCCGACCTGCGCGAAGGCATGAAGGGCTATGGCCTGACTGTCTTCCACGGGGTTGAGATTGAAAGGTTCGATGTGGAGATCTTAGGCGTCCTCCACGACAGGTCGGGGAAAACAGACGCCATCCTTGCGCGTTGTTCCGGGGGACCCCTGGAAAAAACAGGCGTCATCGCTGGGATGAGTGGGAGCCCGATTTATATCGAGGACAAATTAATCGGTGCTCTGGCATTCGCATTCCCTTTTTCCAAGGAGCCTTTGGCCGGAATCACCCCCATCGAAGCCATGTTAGCCGTCTTGGACCAGCCGACCACTGAAAGTGGGGGAGGTTTAGGGAAGAACACGTCCCCCGGCGTTAAGAAAATCTCGTCGCCGGGCGGGGCCTCGATGGGTGCGGGACCGAACTCGACCCCCCGCGACTGGGCTAAGAGGTTCTCGGCATTTCTTCGCAAAGACTACGATTCTGCCCTTGCTGGTTTTGAACAGGAGCGAGTAAATACGCCCCTGGATCGGAACATCGGCCTCCATTCACCAGATGAAGGGTTTGGGCTACAACCTTTCTCCAGTCAACTGGGTTTAGGGGAAGGTTCGGCGCTTGTCCCGATCGCGATGCCACTCTCGATTCGCGGATTACCCAACGATCTTTTTGACACCGTTGCCAGCAGATTCAAACCGTTAGGATTTCTTCCGGTCCCCGGAGGTCCCCCCGCAGCATTCCCGGACATGGAAATAGCCATTGAACCGGGCGCCGCTTTGGGTGTGAGTCTGGTCGAAGGTGATGCTAACTTCGCTGGAATTGGTACGGTGACCTACGTGGATGGCGATCAAGTATTAGGTTTTGGCCATCCGATGTCTTTCACAATGGATGGTTCAATCGATCTTCCGATGTCTACAGCTTATATCAACCTCCTCGTGCCAAATCTGATGCTCTCGTTCAAATATGGCGCGCCTGTTCGGGTCATTGGGGCCCTCGAACAGGATCGGCGATATGCTGTCGGCGGAACGGTTGGGAAAAAAGCGCAAACAATCCCCATGCGAATTCAAATTACCAACAAATCCGCTGGAAAGCAGGACACCTTTAACTACAACCTCGCCCAGCACCGGTTTTATTCACCCCTTCTAGCCTTGGTCTGTGTGTTTGACTCTTTCAGCAGCGTGGCGCGCCCTCTTCGCGATGAAGCCGCGGATTTCATTCTGAAGGTACATCTTAAGGATCGCGATCCAGTTATCCTGACCGATCAGGTTTCCTCGACTATGGGGACAGCCTTTTCCATCGGTGGGACTTTCTCCGCCCTTCTCGATCTCCTTCTCAAGAATCCCTATGAACGAGTGGCGGTCGAAGGGCTGGAACTCGATGTGAACGTAACCGACCGATTGCAGCAAAGTACGATTGAGTGGGTGGGAGTCGACAACAGCACCGTTCGAGCCGGGGAAGAACTCGCCGTGCGAGTTGCGGTCCAGACCTGGCTGGGAGAATCAGAGGTTCTCGAGCACAGCATCCAGCTCCCTGAAGATATGGAACCAGGCTTCGTGAAAGTCGGTGTCAGTGATGCCATCGGACACTTGATGACTCTCCAGCAGCGCAACCCCGATTACTTCCGGCCAAGGAAACTCGATGACATCCTCCGGCTCTTGAACGAGGAGTACCGGAATGACCGCCTTTTTATAACCGTTTCGAAAACGTCGCCGGGCGCTTCCGCTTTCGGTGTGGAAATGCCCGACCTACCCTCATCAGTGCTGCGAGTGGTCGCGGCTGCTCCGGATCGGGGGACAGGCTCGCTGATTTTGACCGAGTCTATCATCGAGGATCGTGTCGAGCTGAAAACCCCGCTAACGGGGAGTGGTTCCATCCTGGTAGAGGTCAAACCGCCCCGAAACAAACGACTGGAATAAGACATGAATTGAGGAAGAAAAACATGACCGCTCATCTGCCCCAATCAGTAGCCATTTCGACCAACCGCGCCCGGTTATTCGTCCGCCTCTTCGCGGCCGCCGCGCTAATCTTCTCCCAGTGGGAGGCCATGGCGGTCACTCCACAGGTTTGGCGCACCAGCACCTATGATGAATTTGCAGTTGGCGAAGTTGAAAAGGTTTCGATCCACCATCCGGGTGAAATCCGCCTGGCGCCTTCAAGCAAGGCTTACTCGAAGATAAAAGACCCTTCGGTCTGGTCCCTCGTGGAATCGCCGGATGGAAAAACCCTTTACGCCGGGACTGGGAACAAGGCCAAGATCTACAAGATCGCCGTCGACCCGAAAGCTGCCACTGCCGAAGCAGTCCTCTTCGCCGACTTGGATGGCAGTGCGGTCCACGCCATGCTGCCGGCTGGGAACGGATCGCTTTACGCAGGTGTGTCCCCCAGCGGGACTGTCTTCAAAATTGATCCCGAAGGCGCGGTCAAACTCGTTGGATCCACGGATGAAAAGTACATCTGGGGAATGACTACAGACGCAACGGGTGACCTGATCCTTGGCACAGGTGACAAAGGTCTGCTTGTGAAAATGAAACTCGACGGCAAAACTTCGACGCTATTGAAGACCAAAGAAAAGCACATCCTTTCGATGATTTCAGAAAAGGACGGGAAACTTTATTTCGGAACAGCGCCGAAGGGTTGGGTCGCTGTTCTGGATGAGGAAAACGATTTTCGAATTCTGTATGACTCGGACTTGTCTGAAACCAAGGCCCTGGCCAGGGGTGAGGATGGCGCACTGTACGCAGCCGTTCTCCCCGAGATCAAAGTCGAACCCAAACGCGACTCGGCGCAAGCCGCTGCCTCGGCTCAAAACAAAAAAAACAAGAATTCCGAACTCGTGCGAATTTCACCGGAGGGAACCCCGCGTACTCTGCTCACAACTGACAATGCCGCCATCAACACACTCTATAAGGGGGAAGATGGTCTTCTTGTCGGCACAGGGGACGAAGGAAAACTTTTCGGATTGGGATACCGGGACAACCTCGATCTGATCGCTGAACTTGGCGCCGGCGAGATTCTGGCGATAACTCCAAGGAAGGGAGGCGGCGTCTGGCTGGCAACCGGGAACCCCGCAGCCATCCATGCTTTCCCGATTGGGACAGGTAAAGGCGGTACTTTCGCCTCCGATCCTTTGGATGCGAAAGTGACCTCGATCTGGGGCGCGGCTACCTGGAAAGCGTCCGTCCCCGAAGACGTCACGCTCGAGTTGCAGACCCGGTCCGGGAACACCGAAGAACCGGACGATAACTGGAGTGACTGGTCGGATCCAATTCCTTTGGAAGGAAAGGTCGCCAGTCCTCCCGCACGGTTCCTGCAGTGGCGGGCGAAGTTCGGCGGCAACGATAAGGGTGAATCAGCCACCATCCACGAAGTCGAGATTGTTCACCAACAGGCGAACCAGCCACCCGTGATCGAGTCCGTTCAGGTGGGCGGAGCCAACTCAAAAGCCAGCGGAGGCGCCGCGAAGGGGGGAGGTTCCAACGGGGATGAAAAAAAAGGCGGCGGGACCTCAAGCCGGGTGACCTCCGCTAAAAAGGCGGCGGACACAAAAGTCTCTCTCTCCTGGAAGGCTGCCGACTCCAATGGAGACACTCTGATAAACGACGTCCACTACCGCAGGGTCGGGGAAACCCTTTGGAAGGAAATCGAAACAGACTTGGCTGAGGCCAAATACATTTGGGACACCGCCGCCCTTCCCGATGGGGATTACGAAATCAAAATCTCAGTTTCGGACCGTCTATCCAACCCACCCGGAGGGAAAGGGCAAGATGAGTGGATAAGCGAGCCGACCCGCGTGGACAAGACCGCCCCGGAGGTCGTCGAGTGGAAGAATCAATCCGATCCGGGTACGATTTTCGAAGTGGACGCGGTGGTCCGCGACAAAACTTCCAGGCTTTCCGCCGCGGAATACCTTATCGATGGAGACGAAGAGGAGCGCGTCCCCCTATTTCCGGAGGATGGCATCCTCGACTCGTCCGAGGAGAATTTCGAGATCGCTGTCGAGGACCTCGAGGCCGGAGAACATTCGCTCACCCTTCGGGTCCGTGACGAACAAGGCAACATCGGAACCGAGTCTATCGTTTTTCAGATTCCATGAACGGCGAACCCCTGACCCTCGGGGCTGAGATCCATGGAATGGCCCTGGGGTCGCTGCAATCTAACGGATACCTGATCATTGATCCGGAGACTCGCGAAACTCTCCTGGTCGATCCAGGCGGTGATTCGGAGAAAGTCTTCGAGTGGTGCGCCGCCTTGAACGCTCAGGTTTGCATGATCCTGAACACCCATGGCCATGGAGATCACATAGGCGCTAATGCGCCGGTAAAAGAACGGTTCGGTGTCCCGCTGGGTATCCACAAGGACGATGCCGAGGTCCTGGGTGATCCAATGCTGAATCTTTCGGCTTACTTTGATCCGGTAACCTCACCCCCTCCTGATTTCCTTCTTGAACCTGGAACCAACATCGACTGGAATGGCCCCACGGTAAAGGTCCTGTTAACTCCGGGCCACAGCCCCGGGTCGGTTTCCTTTCTTGGGGACGGTTGGATCGTTAGTGGGGATGTACTCTTCAATGGGGGCATCGGACGCACCGACTTCCCGAGATGTGATCACGCGAGACTACTCCAGAGCATTCGAGAGGAACTGCTCACTCTCCCTGACGATACCATCGTCTACCCCGGCCATGGGGAACCCACAACGATTGGCGCCGAACGCGAAACGAACCCGTTCCTCCAGTCGGAGTTGGTGCGTGAACAGTAGAGTTTTTGGTCGTCGCGCCCTCTGGGCCGTCCTCATCCTGTCCCTCATCGGCTTCGGCCTTTCAGTCGAGTCTTATCGTGAAATAAAGAGAACCGCCTCGGGCGAACCAACTTGGTGTTCGTTTGGAAGTTTCGCTGACTGCGAAAAAGCCTTTCGGAGTTCCTACTCAAAACTCTGGGGACGCCCCACATCGTTATACGGGTCTGTAACCTATTTATTCCTTGCTTGGATCGCCATGTTGGGGCTTAAGAAGGGAGGTCCCTTTGCCCTGGCCTCTCTATTCCATCTCGGACTCCTAAGCTTCCCCCTGATTGGAGTGACTTGCTACCTGGCTTGGGCCTCTTTTATCCAACTAAAGATTCTCTGCCCGATATGCGTTGCTATTTACCTGATAAATATGGCGATTGTTGGTCTGGTGTGGTGGACCTGTTGGCAAATTGCTCCACCCTATGATTCCATCATTCGGTGGGACATCCGCACGCTTTTTGGTGATTTCCGCCGCACCACTTGGACTGTCCTCGTTGTTGCCCTGATAATCGCCCTGATTATCCTGTTGGGTTCGATGGATAGTGTGAATTGAAATCAATGCTTTTACTCTCTTTAGCAATAGCGTTCCTTCTGGGCAGCATCCCTTTCTCCTGGATACTTGTTTGGTTATTGAAAGGAGAGGACCTGCGCAAAGTCGGTAGCGGCAACCCGGGGGCGACCAATGCCATTCGTGTTGCTGGGAAGGGATGGGGATACCTTGCGCTTGCCTTGGACATCACGAAGGGGTTCGCTGCGGTCGCGCTCGCACCCCGCATTCCTGGAATAGTATCCAACGACTGGCTGCCGGTCGCCTGCGGGTTAGCGGCAATCCTGGGTAACATCTATTGCCCGTTCCTCCGTTTCAAAGGCGGGAAAGCGGTCGCCACCTCAGCCGGAGTGTTCCTGGCCTTGGTCCCCTGGGCCAGTTTGGTCGGCTTGATTGCATTTGGTGCTCTCTTCCTCCCAACCCAAAAGGTTTCGGCGGGTTCGCTGGCGGCCTCAATCGCTTTACCAGTCGCCGTGACAGTAAACTGGACGACGGGGGGTTGGGATCAACCAACGAAATGGACTGTCCTCCTCGTCTGGACCACGGCAATACTGGTAGTCTGGCGTCACCGGGAAAATATCAAGAGGCTCCTTTCAGGAGAGGAAGCTTCCATTCATGATCCCGCCACTGAAAGAGACTGAGAGGTAAAATTGGAAACACCCAATCCCACCAATATGCAGAAGGTTCTTGTCCTGGGCGCCGGTAGTTGGGGGGCAACCCTGGCTCACTTGCTGGCCGAGAAGGGGCACAACGTCCGCCTGTGGAGCCGCCACACGGAGAACGCTGACCGCCTGGGACGCGAGCGGACCCTGCCTGGAAAACTGAGCGATTTCCACATCAACGGAGAAGTGACCATTGGAAGCGACCTCGAATCGCTCTGTGAGGGAGCCAATCTGATCCTCTTCGCCGTGCCAAGCAAACACCTACGCGAGATAGCTCATCAGGCCCAGGAGGTTGCCCAAAAGCACTTGTCCGAAAAGCCCATCGTCGTGACAGCATCCAAGGGCCTTGAGGTTGGTTCCCTCAAGCGTATGTCGGAAATCCTCGCGGAGGAATTTAATTCGGGTTCTCCTGTCGCCCTCTCAGGGCCGTCACACGCGGAGGAGGTTTGCGCCGGGCTGCCAACAACAGTCGTGGCCGCCTCCGAAAATCTCGAAGCCGCTGAACAAGTCCAGCAACTGTTCATGACTCCACGGTTCCGTGTTTATACTTCGCAAGACACGCTGGGTGTCGAATTGGGAGGCGCCCTGAAGAATGTGATGGCCATCGCCACTGGCGCGGCCACCGCTATGGGGCTCGGTGACAACACGTTAGCGGGACTGGTCACACGTGGGCTGGCGGAAATCTCCCGGCTCGGGGTGGCGATGGGCGCGCAACCGCTTACTTTCGCCGGCCTTTCCGGACTCGGTGATCTGGTAGTGACCTGCACAAGCGATCACAGCCGAAACCGTCGCCTTGGTATGGAACTTGCCGGGGGCGCGACTCTGGAGGAGGCGGTCCAACGCATCGGGATGGTGGTGGAGGGGGTTGAGACGGCACGTTCCGTCGAGGCGCTGAAGGGGCGCTACGGTGTCGAGATGCCCATCTCCACTCAGGTCGCTCGTGTCCTATTTGATGGAATGCCGGTCGCCGATGCTGTCCAATCGCTCATGCTCCGCGACCCGAAGCCTGAGTAAGGATCACCATCAAAGTTTTATGTTGCTATACTCATGAGTATGGAACCGAATGATAACG
>Ga0310121_10005413_pt1 | contig 11005 bp, 10 predicted proteins | sample CB27_Tmax_986_MG_FD_203504 | JGI IMG/M metagenome (GOLD analysis project Ga0310121, IMG submission 203504) | Marine microbial communities from Western Arctic Ocean, Canada - CB27_Tmax_986 | ecosystem: Environmental > Aquatic > Marine > Oceanic | place: Canada: Western Arctic Ocean | collected...
TTAAAAGTGATATTAAATGTCCAGCAGAGGAATATAGGAAAATAAAAGAATGGAAGATTTAAAATATAAAAAACAAATATTAGATACAAAGTCTGCAAGTTTTTGTGGTGCTAAATGGTATAATGCTACTATATGGTTAGGTTCTGGACAAACTACAAGTTGTCATCACCCATTGCCACACGCCATTAATCTTGAGGAAATAAAAACAAATCCTTCTGCAATACACAATACAAAAGAGAAAAAGGAACATAGAAGACAAATGCAAGTAGGAGAAAGACCTACAGGATGTGAGTATTGTTGGAAAATAGAAGATATAGGACGAGATGCAATATCAGATAGAGTTTATAAATCAAAAATTTATACTGATACTGCATTAGATGAAGCATATAGTTCTCATTATAAAACTGATTTTAATTTGAAAACATTAGAAATTGCATTTGACAGAACTTGTAACTTTGCTTGTTCATATTGCAATCCTGCATTTAGTACAACGTGGGCAAATGACATCAAATATAAAGGTCCATATAAAAATTTAACAACAGATGGACGTAATCACTTTACTCATGCACACGATTCTGCAGAACCATATAAAAAAGATGAAACAAATCCATATATTGAAGCATTTTACAAATGGTGGGAAACAGATTTGCATAAAAGTTTAGATGAATTAAGAATTACAGGTGGAGAACCAATGATGTCACCAAATTTATGGAGATTATTGGATTGGTTTGAAACGCAAAAGGACAAAATTAACCCAAATATGAGATTAGCTATAAACTCCAATTTAGGGGCAAAAAGTGAAATTATAGAAAAGTTCAAATCCAAACTTAAACACGTTGACAACTTCCATTTGTATACATCTATGGAGGCAACAAACGAACAAGCAGAATATATTAGAGATGGTTTAAATTATTCACAATGGTTTGTTGAAGTTGTTAATATGATGCAAGATCGTGTGCCATCACAAATTCATAATATGTGTACCATTAATGCTTTATGTTTAGAATCGTTGCCACAATTTTTAGAAACAATTGTTAAACAAAAAGAAAGTGCTTGTAAGCATTATGATATTCCTTTTAATTTTACTTTAAATATTTTAAGATTTCCTAGCTTTCAAAGTGCTTTAGTTCTACCCGACGACTTGCGTAATATGTTTAAACAGAATTTAGAAAAATTTCTACGGCAGTTTGGCTCGCTATTAGAAGAAATGGAAATTAATCAGGTGCAAAGATTAGTGGATTATTTGGATGTTGTAAAGACGCCTCATAAAGACGCCGCTTCAGTTGACAGGTTAAGAAAAGATTTTAAAAATTTTTATCAACAATATGATAAAAGAAGAGGAAAGAATTTTGAAAAAACTTTCCCAATAATAGGAGAATGGTACAATGGGATATGAGTATGGGGCAAAAGAGCCTGAGAAATTAAAAATTAAAGATATGACTTCTAAACAAAAGGAGTTATTAATTGACAGCGAATCATTTTGTATGTTACCTTGGATGCATTTACACGCATACCCAGATGGTAGAGCATATCCTTGTTGTTTTGCATTTGATTCTTATCCAGTAGGTGATTTAAACAAACAAAGTTTAAAAGAGGTTTTCAATGGTAAAAACATGAAAGAAATGCGTTTGAAAATGTTGAATAATAAAAAATCACGTGAATGTGTAAAGTGTTATGACCAAGAAAAATCAGGATTTTTTAGTTTACGTTTAAGTTCTAATAAGCACTTTGGACATAATATTGGATTAGTTGATTCAACACAACCAGATGGTACTGCTGACTTTGTAATGAAATATTGGGATATACGTTTTTCCAACTTATGTAATATGGCTTGTAGAAGTTGTGGTACATGGTTTAGTTCAAACTGGTATGAGGACCATAAAAAATTAACAGGCAGTCCACCCCCACACGCAAAAATAATGAAAGTAGGAAGAAGCACAAATGATATGTGGGAACAGATGTTAGAATCATTTGACTATGCTGAACAGTTTTATTTTGCTGGTGGAGAACCACTTATAATGGAAGAGCATTATAGAATATTAAAAGAATTAGACAAAAGAAAAATGTATCACGTTAGATTAATTTATAATTCAAACTTTTCTAGATTAAAATTTAAAGATATGGATGTTTTAGAATTATGGAATAAATTTGATTCAGTATCAGTTGGTGCATCACTTGATGCAGAAGGCTCACGTGGCGAATTAATGCGTAAAGGTACTGTATGGAAAGATATTGTTGCTAATAGAAAAAGAATGATGGAAGTTTGTCCTAAAGTAGATTTTTATATAAGTTCTACTGTTGGTTTAGTTAACTCTTTACACGTTTGTGATTTTCATAAAAGTTGGGTAGAACAAGGATTAATTAATCCACCTGATTTTAACTTTAATTTATTACAACATCCTATTTGGCAAAGAATGGATATACTTCCACCAGAATTTAAACAGCAAGTAAAAGAAAAGTATGATGCACATATTAAATGGATAAAAGATAAAGACCCATTAACAAGAGCAACTAAAGGGTTTGAATCAGCATTAAATTGGATGTTTAAAACAGACAATCAAAAACATTTGGATTTACATTTTGCACAAACAAGAAAATATGATGAAATGAGAAAAGAAAAAACACTAGATATATTTCCTGAATGGAAGGAGTTATTTAACAAGTATGAAAAGAAATAAACCTTCTGAAGGAAATAAAACATTTTGTATGGCACCTTGGGTGCATACGTATCTGTCTCCACAAATGGAAAGACGATTGTGTTGTGCTAGTTTAGAAGAATCTACAAATTTTAAACAGTATATTGATAAACATAATCCAAGCGGAATGTCAGATACATTAAATTTGCCTACTCTTGATGAACATTGGAATTCTGATTATATGAAGGGTGTTAGAAAAGATTTAATGGTAGGAAAAGAAATACCACAGTGTGAAACTTGTAATTATAAACTTTTAAATGCAAATGTATATAGACAGCATTTTAATAGAATGTATAGAAATCAAATAAACGAAGCATTTGAAAAAACAGATGAAAATGGATATACTAAAATGCAAGTTACAAGTTTTGATTACCGATTTTCAAACTTATGCAATTTTAGTTGTAGAATGTGTGGAGATATGTTGTCAAGTACGTGGGAGGCTGAAAATAAAAAACACGGTAAAGGAGATTATGAAAATAGAATTTGGGGAAGAAAAGATATTAAAGAAAAATTACAAAAATTTCATGATCAGCAAGTAGTCAAAGAATTTACTGAAGCAATTGAAGAAAAGAGAATTAAGGAGTTTTATTGGTGTGGTGGCGAACCTCTTATGTGGAAAATACATTGGACAGCCATGCAAAGAGTAATAGAGTTAGGATATGCAGATAGAGTATTTGCAAGATACAATTCAAATATGAGTAGAATAGACTTTTATGGAAAAAACTTGTTTGATGATTGTTTAGTAAACTTTCAAGATTGGCAAATTAATGCTTCAATTGATGCTACAGGAGAAATAGGAGAATACATTAGAACAGGATTAAAATATGACGAATGGTTAGCAAATATAAAATATGCTAGAAAGTTTGTAAAGCATCCACGACAACTGCAATTAGATTTAACAGTAACATTGCCAGGATTATTTGATTTAGAAAATATGTATAATTTAAGTAAAGAATTAAGAGTACCATTATTGTGTAAAAAAGTTTTTAGTTTTAGTAATGATCAATTGTTAAGTCCTTTGTGTTTGCCAAGAGATATTCTACATGAAATAGTATCAGAAGTACAAAATAAAATTACAGATAAGCCTAATGTTTTTAATATGGCATTTTTTGAAGGATTAAAAGATTTAAAATCTCATCCAACAAATGAAGAAAAATATCCAAAAGGATTGTATTGGGAAGGTCTTAAAGAAGGAAAAAAACATCTTGAATATTTAGATAGAATTAGAGGAACAGATATTAAAAAAATATTAGGTAAAAATAAAAAGGTATTAGAATGGTGGACAAGTATATAAAATCAAACATTTGTCCGTTGCCGTGGACTAGTTTAGAAATAGGTGTTAATGGCGGAGCGGCTCCTTGTTGCTTATATAAAGGGCAGGTACCTGATGTTAAAGTGTACAAAACTAATTTAAAAGCAATACAACAAAGTCAGTATATGGAAGACTTAAGAACACAGTTTAAAAATGGTGAAAAACCTGCAGGGTGTGATAGATGTTGGTTAGAAGAAGATGCTGGAAAGACTAGTAAACGTATGAATTCACTTTACAAAATGACACATAGTTTAAAAGACTGGACACCTGATAGTAAAACAAGTTTAAAATTTATAGATTTTAAATTAGGTAATGTATGTAATTTAAAATGTAGAATATGTGGTAGTTGGAGTTCTAGTAAATGGGCACAGGAAGAATTAGACTATGGAGAAAATCCAGTTGCAAGAAAGCATTTAACAGAAGGTGGTTGGCCTAAAAAGAATCCGCAATTTTTTGAGGATATAAAAGAAGTATTAGAAGATGTAGAATATTTTGAATTTACAGGTGGAGAACCTTTTATGATACATAATCATTTTAAAATATTAGAGTATTGTGTTGAAAAAGGATATGCTAAAAATCAAGATATACATTATAATACAAACGGTACACAATTACCAGGAAGAGATATTTTTGATTTATGGAGACATTTTAAAAGAGTTGAAATAGCATTTAGTATAGACGATGTAGGAGAACAATTTGAATATCAACGATACGGTGCAAACTGGAAAGAAGTAAATCATAACGTAAATCAATTTAAAATATATCAAACACATAATATGGAATTTCAAATATGTACAACAATTAGTATTTTTAATGTTTTTAGTTTGGCAAAAATTGCATTATGGGTAAGACAATTTGATCCTAATTTCTTTTATGTTAATACTTGTTTTGATCCCCCATATTTTAACATACAAACATTACCAAAACAGATTAAAAATGTTGTAAATGCACGTTACTCTGATTTAAAAGACTTTCAGCCTACAATAAGATTTATGAATTCTGCACATACAGAGACAGAAAAAATTAAAGAAAATAGAAAAGAACGTATTTTACAAACAGACAAGTATAGAGAAGAAAATTTTGGAGATGTCTTTCCACTTTTAAACAAGGTATTACAAATATATGAATAAAAAATTTAAAGAAAAATTTATAGCAGGCGGTTGTAGTTTTACATTTGGGCATGAGTTGTCGGATGACAATAATGGTAAAACACCATCTAAACAAAGTTGGGCATATCGTTTAAGTCAAGAATTAAATCTTTGTCAGCCTGACAATTATATTTGTACAGCAAAAGCTGGTTCAGGTAATTCTGGAATTGCAAGAAGAACCTTTAATGCAGTAGCAACTTTACCTGATGTTACTGGAGTTGCTGTAATGTGGAGTTTTCTATCACGTTATGATTGGGCGATGCCAAGACATAGAAGTTTAGAAAATACTCGTTGGGCAACAATAACACCATGGGATACGTCATCTGGACAAGCTGAAGTATTTCGAGAATTAGCAGGATCCGAACCACAGCAAGAAAGTTGGAAACATCAAAGAGAGGTATTAAAGGAAACAGGAGTACACGAGTTTGCAGATGTACTATATAAAAGTGCGGCCAATCAATATCATGAATTATATTTGAGTTGGAAATCAATTATTTGGTTGCAAAATATATTAGAAAAGAAAAAAATACCATTTGTGTTTACACTTGCAGATAATAGTTTGTTTTATAACGAAATGACTTTACATAGTGAAACGGATTCTTTATTAAAAGCATTGTACAAAGAAATAGATTTTACCAAATGGGTTAGTTTTGGTGAACGAATGATGGGATTTAACCAATGGGCGTCGTTAAATGAATATGAAAGAGGAGCAACACATCCACTAGACAAAGCACACCGAGATGCTGTACAATTAATGCTACCTAAGTTTAAGGAAATAATAGGAGGAAATAATGTTTAAATGGATAAAAAACATAATCGATAAGATCAAGAAAGAAATTGCTTATCGTAAAAGATTAAAAGAACTAAAGAAAAAAGACCCGTTTATATACAAATAATGTTGCAATTCATATTAGAATGGGTTCTTTTTTATGGGTTAATTTTAATTTGTGTAATACTTGTTAGAGCAACAATAAAAGAGATTAAAAAATGAAAATACTTGGAATAAATTGCATGAATCATGATGCCGCAATGGCCGTAGTTGACGGTACAGAAATATTGTGGGCCGCTCATGCAGAACGTTATTCAAAAGTTAAAAATGATCACTTTTTAAATCAAGCAATTGTTAATGAAGCAAAAACATATGGACCGTTTGATAAAGTTGTTTATTATGAAAAACCTTTGTTAAAGAAAACAAGACAATTGTATGCAGGACAATACGGACCAGCTTTAAGTTATACAGAAATGCCACAATGGCATTTAGATAGATTCGGAATTAAAATAGATGAATACATAAACCATCATGATTCACACGCCGCGGCAGGATATTTTACTTCACCATTTAAAGAAGCAGTAATTCTTACAGTAGATGCAATAGGAGAATGGGATACAGTTTCAATATCAGTTGCAAATGGAAATAAAATTGAACGGAAAGAAACCATAAGGTACCCGCATTCATTAGGAATGTTATATTCGGCATTTACACAACGTTGCGGATTAAAACCTGCAGAAGAAGAATATATTTTAATGGGAATGGCGGCTTATGGAAAACCAGATTATAGAGATGACATATATGAAGATTTTGTTCAGCAAGGTCCTTTCAAATTAAAACAAAACATACATCGAGGTATAGGTAATTGGCACGCCGGAGCAGATCCAGTTGACCTTGCCGCATCAGTACAATCTGTTCTTGTAGAATGTCTTGCAAATTTATGGCAAAGAGCATCTGAGTATAGTAATAGGTATGGAACGTCGGGATATGTTGGTCGTAATTTAGTTTATGTAGGAGGTGTTGCATTAAATTGTGTAGCTAATTCAGGACTTGCTAATATGGGATTATTTGATAATATTTGGATTGTTCCTAATCCGGGAGATGCAGGAAGTTCATTAGGTTGTATTGCGGCATCGGAAAAAAAACATTTAGATTGGAAGAATCCTTTTTTAGGACATAATATAGAAGGAGAATATCCTGTAGATGCAATTATAAAAGAATTAACAGAAAATAAAATAGTAGGAGTTGCAAATGGTAAAGCAGAGTTTGGACCACGAGCACTTGGTAATAGATCACTTTTGGCCGACCCGAGAGGTCCGGAAATTAAGGATATGGTAAACCGAATTAAGAGAAGACAGAAGTTTAGACCGTTTGCTCCTGCAATTCTAGAAGAAGATGTAAATGAGTATTTTGCTCTCCCAACCCCTATTAAAAGTACCCCTTATATGCAGTTTACAGCGGCGTACACGCATGGTAAAGACTGTCCTGCCATATTACACTATGATAACACAAGTCGCGTACAAACCGTGCGTAAAAGCGATAATGAAGGGTTTTATGAATTATTAAAAGCATGGAAATCTAAGACCGGGTGCCCAATGCTTCTAAATACTAGCTTGAATATTAAGGGTGAACCAATGGTAAATGATACCGAAGATGGTAATGCATTTACCTACAAATATGGAGTAAAAGTATTATAATGAAGATAGCTGGTAATAAAAATTGGTACACTAAACAGATACCCGAATTTCAAGTAAAGGGCATAGTTGTAAAAGCCGACCATCGATATATTGTAGAAGATAATACAACTTTAAAAAATTTAGTATTAAGCAGTACACGTCTTCATGCTGGAAAAGAAACAACAGGACATAAGCATAAAGGACAAGAAGAAGTTTATTTTTTTATTAGTGGGCAAGGTGAGATGCAATTAGATGATGATAAGTTTTCTGTTGAACCCGGAGATACTGTTTTAATAAAAGATGGTGTTTTTCATAAAGTTTATAATCTTAGTGATGAAGAAGAATTATACTTTATTTGCGTATTACAAGGAGCAAGGCATAAATGAATATTAAATTTAATGGACTAGATCGAATATATGATAATTTTAGTTGGCGTATAACAAGACGTGCTAAAGCAGTCTGGAAAAGTGGAAAGGTAATAAGCAGTAGTCATGTAAAAGATAGTTACTTAGATATATTTGAAAAAGCAGTTGCAACCTATACAAAAAGAAAATTTGGAATTGCAGTAGGGAGTGGAACAGATGCATTATATTTTGCTCTTAAGGCAAAAGGTATAGGACCAGGCAAAACTGTTTTGTGTCCAGCAATAAGTTATATGGCGACAGCAGAAGCAATTAAACGTACAGGAGCAATAATAAGTTTTATAGATGTTAATGAAAATGGATTAATTGGAGAGATTGATATTACAAGACGGGTAGACGCTATTGTTTACGTAAATCTTTTTGGAAATCTTGCAGATTATGATAGGTTAAATGCTTATTGTCAAAAATATAATATTCCGTTAATAGAAGATGCCGCTCAAAGTTTAGGAAGTTTTTATAAAAAAATACCTAGTGGTAAGTTAGGTGATATTAGTAGTTTAAGTTTTGCTCCGAGTAAACCCTTGCCTTGCTTTGGTAACGGTGGAATGGTACTTACTGATAATGAAAACGAAGCAGAGTTAATACGTGGTATGCGTTATCACAGTGTAGGTACTGCAAAATTAGATTATGGATTTAATTCTTGTTTAAGTAATGATCATGCTAACGTTTTAACTTGTTTATTATTAAAATATAAAAAACTTTTAAACAATACAAGTAAAGTTAGACAGGTATATGATAACAAACTTTCTAAATATGGAATTAATTCTATAAAAACGCAAAGCGGAACTATTTCTAATAATCATAAATTTGTAATTAAAACACAAGAAAGAGATAAACTTAAACAATATCTTAGTACAAAAAACATCGAAACTCAAATACATTATACTTTACCTTTAGGAAAAATGAAAATGTTTTGGACAAGTACTCAATTGCCTATTGCAGAAAGATTTTCACAAGATGTTTTATCTTTGCCAATACATCCTTTTTTAACAGAGGAAGAAGTAGAGTACGTGTGTAAATGTATTGGAGATTTTTATGGCTTTTGATTGTTATTGTATCGATTTTCAAAATAAAAAAAGTACAGAAAATATAAACAAAATTAAACAAGTTTTTCCTTACGTTAAAGTATTGCCTTTTATAAAAAGTTATTATGAGTTAAGTAACGTTGTAATAGAATCAGCTAATACTGAATATGTGTGGATGTTAAGTAGCAAAATAGATTACACAAAATTTGATTTTAATTATATACCCGAACAATTTGAAGCAAAACAATTGCACACCTGGAGTTGTCTAACACAAAAAGAAGGTGATACGTTTTTATTTCATAAATCTTTTACAACACAGAATATAAAATTTTTAAGAGATTTCGAACACGTAAATTACCATACAGAAATTTTAGAATATGATAATGATATAGAAGCAGTTGAGTTTAATTTAAGTAATGTTATTGAATCATTACCAAGTAATAAAATTCCAAATTCACAATATATTAGATATCACGAAACTGGAGAAAAAGAGGAAACGTTTTATCCATCGTATTGGGAAGATTTAAAAATATATCTAGCAGGAAAAACGTTTTATGTACCACGTAAAGCATTACAAGATATTAGAACACAGTTATATGATTATAATTTACTGTACACAATAAAAAATAATAACAAAAAAGATTGCTTTAATGTTATTTTTATTTCAAACGGAGAACCTTTTGAGCAAGAAAATTTTGATATTTTACAAGCTCATATTAAAAAATATAGTTTAAAAAATAAATTACATTGGGTAAAAAATGTTAAAGGTAGAAGCCAAGCATACAAAGAAGCCGCTAAACAGTCTAATACAGAATATTTTTATGCCGTATTTGCTAAAAGTATTGTAGCAGATACATTTATGTTTGATTATACAATAGATAGATGCTTAACAAAAAGACATTATATTTTTCATTCCCGTTTAGAAGAACTAGATTTAGATTATGGTACATTTAATATTAACATCTATAATAGAAGTTTATGTTTAGATACTGCTAATGATAATATTTTAGATTTTACATTATCACAACCACACGAAGTAATACCAATTATTGCTAGTACATCATTATTAGCACCAGACAACTATACTGCGTGGAAAAATGCATTTAGAGAAGTTTCAAAATTAATATTATGGAATGAACGTAAACCTACTGTAGAAACATCTTATAGATTAAAAAAATGGATGGCAACGAAACATAAATGGTTAGCACGTGGTTCAAAAGATGCAAAAGATTTTGTTAAAGAGTGTGCGTATGATGAAGATAAAATTTTACAAACATATACTTGGGATTTTTGTAGAAGTAAATTTAAATCTTTGTACCCAACGGAAACTTTTTATTAATATCTAAATTATTAAAATAAAACGGTTGTCCTAAAAACCAATTAATGTATTTTGGAATACCTTCTTCTATATCTATAGTAGGATTAAAATTAAACATAGTTTTTGCTTTATCACTGTTTAGTGTGTCTCTGTTTGGATAAAAATCATCATGTGGTATTGTTTTAATAATACCGTGGTTTAATTTTGCTTTAATTATTTCAGCGGCATCTATTATTTTTCTTCCGTTTCCTCTTGTACAATTAAATGTTTCATTTATAACTTCATTTGTACAAGCTAAAGCAAAATATTTTCCTACATCTCCTACGTCAGAAAAATCTAATCTATTGTCGGGTCCTTGCACAGTCATCTCGCCTGTGGTTAATACATTTTTTAATAATTGACTTATTACTCTAGTAATTGTATCTCGAGTACCGTAAAGTGCAGAAGGTCGCATGATTACGTAATTTAAATTGTGTTCTCTATGCCAAATTTTACACATAATTTCGCCTTGTCTTTTGTATGAACCGTATAATGTATTTGGTTTAGGCATTACATTTTCATCAGGTATTTGTTTATTAAATTCTCCATATACCATACTGCTAGATGCATATACAATTTTTTCAACTTTGTGTTTTACAC
>Ga0310121_10005414_pt1 | contig 11003 bp, 10 predicted proteins | sample CB27_Tmax_986_MG_FD_203504 | JGI IMG/M metagenome (GOLD analysis project Ga0310121, IMG submission 203504) | Marine microbial communities from Western Arctic Ocean, Canada - CB27_Tmax_986 | ecosystem: Environmental > Aquatic > Marine > Oceanic | place: Canada: Western Arctic Ocean | collected...
CGCTACGTTTCAACCCAGCGACGAGCCAAAGACCCTCCTGCGACACCGACTTGGATTACCAGACGATGGCCGACTGGTTGGCATTGTGGCCGCACTTCGACCGGAGAAGAACCATCGACTGTTTCTGTAGGTCGCCAGTCGGGCGGTGGCGGCCCAGCCGGAGGTTCGATTCCTGGTCATCGGTGATGGCCCTGAACGCGTTCGTCTGGAGAAGTATGCCGAAGAGCTGGCCATTGGCGAGCGAGTTCATTTCCTCGGAAATCGGAGCGACATTGACCAGCTCCTCACGGCTCTGGATCTGTTCGTGCTGACCTCGGACAACGAAGCCAACCCGGTGTCGATCCTGGAAGCGATGGCCTGTGGAATTCCCATCGTGGCCACGCGCGTTGGTAGCGTGTCGGAGATGGTGCTGCACAACGAGAGTGGTCTTCTCGCTGACGCGCGCGACGCCAGTGAATTGGCCGCCCATGTGATCCGCTTGCTCGAGAATGAACCACTTTGCAGAGAGATGGGTCAAGTTGGTCGGCAACAGGTGCTCGCGTCTGCCTCCATCGATACGATGGTGCATGGCTACGAACATCTGGTGGAGACCATCTACAACCGCAAGGCGAGTCCGGTGGCGGCCCGGCAGTCCACTGGGCCCCCGAATCCACCGGCCGCGATTCTCGATCGAGGCGACGAAGTCATGGAAAAGCCCACCTTCATGGAAAAGCCAACCTAACCGGACCAGCCCGTACCGTTAGCATTCAGGCTTTCGCACCCTTCAAACCTAACTGGCACTGTATGGTCCCAGCTCAAGGCGATACCATGAATCTTTCCGCCCGACGCCATCTCATCATCGGCATCGGCGGACATCCTCCCACCCTGAATTCGACGCAAAGTTGATGCGCATCACGACCGCGATCCTCGCACTCACCGCCAAGCTGATCAGTGGTGCCAGCGTGCGCTGGGTCGATTGCCAACCCGACACGTGCCAGCGGGTGTACTTTGCCAATCACACAAGCCACCTGGACGCCCTTTTGATTTGGTCCTCCCTGCCGCCTGACGTGCGGCAGTTGACTCGGCCAGTGGCCGCCAAGGACTATTGGGAGAAGGGATTCGTGCGACGGTATCTCGCCAAACAGTTCAATGCTTTGTTGATCGACCGGCGAGAAATCAAGGTCCACCAAAGTCCCGTGGACTTGATGATCCGAGAAATCGGCACGACCCACTCTCTCATCGTCTTCCCGGAAGGGAGCCGCAACACAGACCCGGAGATGAAAGAATTCAAAAGCGGTCTATACTATCTGAGCAAGAAACGGCCTGACCTGGAGTTGGTACCTGTATACATCGAAAACCTCAGCCGCGTGCTCCCCCGCGGTGAGTTCTTGCCGGTGCCACTACTGAGCTGCGTGATATTTGGTCCTCCAGTTTGGCTGGAAACAAACGAACCCAAAGCCCATTTCCTGACTCGCGCCCGCGAGGCCGTAATAGGCCTTAAGGATATATAGACCCCTCATGCCAGCGCTACTGCCGACGCCGGAAATCGCGACATGTCTGTTGGCCAATGGCGCCGTACAGGTGCTGTTGGACCGTCCGGCGACGATCTTGTTGGTCGCCGTATTGGTACTCCTCTTACTGGCTTGGGCTTTGGGAAACTACCTGGAAAAGCGTCCGGAAGCGGACGTTAATCTGGCTTTGGTAAAGTCCTTTAATCGCCGCATCCAAGCGTGGCTGATCATGTACTTGATCTTGGGGGCCACATTTTTGGCGGGCAGCAGCCGAATTCCGGCGGTGATCCTCTTTTTCATTGTCTCGTTCTGGGCCCTCAGAGAGTTCATCACGCTGACCCCCACGACCTTCGCCGACCATCGCGCCCTATTTTGGGTCTTCTTTGTCTTTACACCTCTACAGTACATCCTGGTCGGGTTCGGCCATCACGACTACGAATGGATGGGGTTTGTAATCAATCCTGGCCGCATCTTCATCACCTGGATCCCGATTTTCGCCTTCTTATTCATTCCGGCCCGGATTGCCTTCGCGGGCGATCACAAGCGGTATCTAGAGCGGACAGCGAAGATCCAAGCCGGCCTGATCATTTGCGTCTATGCACTCAGCCACGCACCGGCGTTGTTAGACCTCAAGTACGTGGGAGCGGAAGCCAAACAGTGGGAAGGTGGCAACGCAGGCGTGCTCTTCTTTTTTATCATCGTCGTGCAGATGTCGGAAGTCTTCCAATTTGTTTGGACCCAATTGCTTGGCCAGCGTGTCATCGCACCCGCCATCAACTCCAACCGCACTTGGGAGGGATTTGTCGGCGGCGTGCTGACTTCCATGGTTCTGGGGACCGCCCTTTTTTGGGTCACTCCGTTTAATCCAATTCAGGCGGCCAGCATGGCATTGATACTGGCCATCACCGGGTTTGCCGGCGCCATGACGATGTCGGCGGTCAAGCGGGACCGAGGCGTGGAGGATTACGGTACACTCGTGGAAGGACACGTCGGAGTATTGGATCGATTCGACTCGATCTGTTTCGCGGCACCGGTGTTTTATCACGTGACGAAGTTCTTCTTTGCGGAAGCGGGATAAGTTCAACAGCGCCTAGCACGGCCCTTTTTTGAACGGCAAGGCGCTAGCCGCCGGTCGTACCAAGTGATGCCTACGCCAGGGTAAACCGACGGCTAGCGCCTTGTCGTTCAACTTGCGCCCACCACCGAGTCACCGCTTTTGAGTGGCAAGGCGCTAGCCGCCGGTCGTACTAAGTGATGCCTACGCCAGGGTAAACCGACGGCTAGCGCCTTGTCGTTCAACTTGCGCCCACCACCGAGTCACCGCTTTTGAGCGGCAAGGCGCTAGCCGCCGGTCGTACCGAGGGGTAAACCGACGGCTAGCGCCTTGTCGTTCAACTTGCGCCAACCACCGAGTCACCGCTTTGACCGGCAAGGCGCTAGCCGCCGGTCGTACCGAGTGATGCCTCCGCCAGGGTAAACCGACGGCTAGCGCCTTGTCGTTCAACTTGCGCCAACCACTTAGTTCCACCAACGACCTTGAGCGATTTGTCACCGCTTTTGACCGGCAAGACGCGTCGCAAGTTGACATCTAAAGTCAGTTGGCTATCGCCACACGGTCCCACCTGCGCTAAGCGGCAACGCTCCACGGGGTACCGAAGAGCGCGGAACGCCATGGTAGGTATCGAAATCAACCCTTCGCCTGACGGCGGGCGCCGTCACGGAAACAGGTCCCCAATCAATGACTCGCTCGCCAGTGCTTTGAGGCGCCTGAGGGCGAGAGACAGAACTGGGCGGTGCCGAGTAGCCCGGGGCCATGGCGACATTCTCGCGCTGATGGGTCGGGCCAAGCTGAGATTCGGATTCACCCATATTCTCCTGTCGAACCAAATCTCGCTGCCGCTGGTACCAACCGCCTACGTTGCCGCGAGTATTGGAAGCCAGTCGGATATCCGTATCGTCCGCTGGGGGAACCGGCACGAGATCATCGAACCGATCTGTCGGCGGCTCGTGGCCCACCACGGGCTGGTTGGTCGCGGGGGAGTCAAGGTCGGCCACCAAATACTCTTGAGAATCCAACTCCAACGGCTGGGATCCGTTACGTACCCAATCCAACCAAGTCACCTGCAGATCCGAAAGGTCGCTGAATCCATAAAACTGCCGCGTGGCTGTCGCCCAATCGCCGCGCCGCATGCCCTTACCGACGTACTCGACGTATTTCTGTTTGCCACCTTGGGCAATGAAATATCGTGCCAACGAATATCCCTGCGCATAGAGGGGGAGAATATCCGATGGATATTCGGTCATCGCGAACATGTGATTGAAGGCAATGCCACGATTCGTCTGGAGGAACCGTACCAGCAGCTGTTCTTGTTTGGATCTCTCCTCCTCGTGTTCGACCGTTGTACAGGCTCCTTCATCGGCCCAACGCGGCAGCGGGCGACCAAAATGAGTCGCGAAGATTGTGTGGGTGACCTCGTGGGGGAGGACCGAGTCCAAGATGCGACGCGGAGATCCTTGAATCGACATTTTCCAGCCGAACGGTCGTCCATTCTGAAACATGAAACTGGTCGCTCCACCCGCGCCCAGATTCGGTCCAGCCTGAACGGTGATGGGACAGGGTCGCCCCCAATCTGGTAACTCGTGTCCAAGCCATTCGACGGCGAGCTCTCGCCGAAATCGCTCCGCCTCGTCCCCAACTTGCTTGGCCAACTGGCCATCGCGCGCTTGCACGACAAAATTCTTAGTTCGATAGCCTGCCCCCAGCGACATCAAGGTGGCGATGAGAATCGCTACCCGTGCGAATCGAGCGTCCATGCCCATGTTTCCCTCCGTGGATTGGTGGCTGCGGAAACGCGTCCCGCGTTTCTTGGCCCTGGCCAACGCCTCATGCGATGGCCTGGCCCACCACTGCTTCAATGCAAAAGTTGGACCAACGGCGACGGTGCACGTAAATCGTTTACCGTCCTGGATCGGATCGCCGGTATTCCTGGCCGTGAAAGCCGGCTAATCCTGGCTCTACTTCCTCCGAATTGGCACCGGAATCCCATGCCGGAATTGTGTAAAGTTTGCAAAGCCTATGGAAATACCGCGACCTCTTCGAGAGGAATTCGCGTTCAATGGTGCTAACAAGGAATTCGGGTTGGAAAACCTTGCTCGCAGGCTTCATCGATCCGCTAGCAGTATGGCGATCGCCAACTATTCTGACCGTGTACGAAACTCAGCCCGCAGAACGTCCAACACAGACTCGTTTGCCGGTGGAAACGTGCAGTTCCCCAGGTCAGAGAGACTCACCCAGTGAAATGGGTGGATAGGATCGTCATTCTTGACCAGCTCACATTGAAAGAATTGGAGATGCAATCTGGCATGTTCGTATTGATGAAACGTTTCATTCAAGCGTCGCACCACTTCAACGACAAGTCCTGTCTCCTCAGCACATTCCCGCACTGCCGTTTCGGCTGGCGATTCGCCATCGTCAACCTTACCGCCGGGAAACTCAGCATACCCAGCCAACGGCACGCCCGTCGGACGCACACCGACGAGCACCTCACCATTTCGGATGAGGACAGCGACAGCGACTTCTCTGAGAGGCGGATCAGGCAAAGTAAACAAGCAACCAATAACCAATAACCAGTCACCGACGAGCAGGGTCTACTTGCTCTGTGCTTCCTTTATCTTCTCCAAGAGTCGACCTGGAGAACCCATCATGTTGTATCCACCATCAATATGCATGATTTCGCCGGTGATCCCGTCGGACATATCAGACAACAAAAACGCACCAGCATTACCAACTTCCTCATGAGTGATGTTCCGCCCTAGCGGCGCAACGTGTTGGTACAACGTCAACATATCGCCCGCTCCGACCGCGGTACTGGCCAAAGTCTTCAGCGGTCCAGCGCTAACGGCATTTACACGAATGCCCCGCGAGCCCAAATCGTAAGCCATATACTGCACAGCCGAATCCAACGCCGCCTTGCAGATGCCCATGACGTTGTATCCGGGGACACATTTCTCACCACCGAAATAGGTCATCGTGGCGATGGAGCCGCCCGGTCCCATGATCTCCCGAGCCGCGTTGCCAATTGCCATGAGACTGAACGCGCTGATCTCCATGGCCATCTTGAAACCTTCGCGGCTGGTGGCGATCGTCTCCTTCATCAAGTCATCCCGATCCGCGAAAGCGATCGAGTGCAACAAAAAATCGATGGTGCCAAACTCTTCCTTGGCGCGACCAACAACCGAGGCAATCTGCTCGTCATCTTGCACATTCAACGGCACGAGAAACTTAGCCTGTTCGAAGCTTTCGGTGCACTTCTCCACGCGTCGGCGGTTCTTCTGGCGTTGGTCATCGGGCCGATCCGGGAGGTGCGTAAAGCCACACTGTCCACCCTCGTTCATGATTTTCCGTGCAATCGCCCAGGCAATCGACCGATCGTTGGCCACACCTAAAATCAAACCTTTTTTTCCGTCAAACAGTCCCATTCTTTGTCTCCCCAAGGGGTTGTCATCTCTTCTGCTGTCAAAGGCATTTGTGATCCACGACTTGGACGCTTATCATTTGACAACGTCAGGCGTTTTTTTTCCAGTGGTACAGGTTGCCTGGTGGGCCCTCAAGCCTTCCTCGCCCTGGCGTCCGGTAAGGCTTACGCAAGCGGCGCACACTGCAACCTCCCACAATTCATCCATCATTTCGGTTTCATCCGGGGGTCACGTGGACTCGCACACGGTCTATGCCTTCGTCAATCGCGTGCTGCGAACGGGGGACGAATCCGAGGAGGTCTTGGGGTTTCTCGAGGAATTGTTGCCGAACCTGGTCGACACGGTGGCTGGGTCCAGTGTGATCGTGGCCAAAACCGATCAAGGCCATTGGCAGCTGGTCACCCAAGTTGGCAGCCATGTCGCCATGCCCATGGAATTGCTAGCGGAATCCTTGGACCAGTTGCGGCCTATTTCTTCCCTGCCCTGGACCGTCATTCCTGTCACTTTGCAAAATCGATCTCACCTCTTTTTCGCCTTCCGTGAGCCTCCGACCAGCGATCCCGAGTTGGTGCAACAGTGCCTGGCTCGCCTGCGAATGATCGCCGACGCAGTCCCGTCATTGGACCGGCGGTCGCGCATGGCCCGTCGCATTCGTCGCTTGGAAGCGATTGGTGACATTGTTGCTGGCTGGAATACTACATTTGACATGAACGAACTGCTGCATCGCGTCGCCGAGACCTCCACGGAGTTGTTGAACGCCGAGCGGGCCAGCATTTTCTTGTGGGACCGGGCGGGCCAGCGACTGGTCGGTCGCCCCGCGTTGGGCGTGGATCAAGAAGAGCTGATCCTAGACGACGAGAGAGGGGTTGTCGGGTCGGTCGTGCAAACCGGGCAGACTCGTCGCGTCAATCGAGATGACCAGGCCAATGACATTGACCGGTCGGTCGACGAGCAGTTGCAATTCCAAACGCACAGTCTTCTCTGCGTGCCATTGCGCGTGCGCGACGGCAGGATCCTCGGCGCGTTCGAGATGATTAACAAGGTCCAAGGGAACTTTACGGCCGAAGACGAAACGGCGCTCATTGAATTGGCGGAGCATGCCAGTCGAGCGTTGGAGAATTCCCAGGAGTACAATCGGCTGCTTGAGAGCCGTCGGCAAATCGCCAAAGCCGCCGCACAGCACGTCCGACTAATCGGCGAAAGTGCGTCCACGCAGAAGCTTCGCGAGGACATTCAACGCGTAGGTCCCACCGACTTGGCAGTATTGGTCTTGGGTGAAAACGGCACGGGTAAAGAGGTGGCCAGCCAACTGATTCACTATCTCAGTGCACGCCATGACGAACCGTTCGTGGCCGTCAACTGCGCGGCGCTGAGCGAAACGCTGTTAGCCTCGGAACTCTTTGGCCACGAAAAAGGGGCCTTTACGGACGCCCATGACACCAAGGCGGGCAAATTCGAGTTGGCCTCGGGAGGCACCCTTTTGCTTGACGAGATCGGCGACCTCAGTGCGGCTGGACAGGCTAAGTTGCTGCGAGTTCTCGAGGAGAAGACGGTCGTCCGCGTGGGAGGTAACACGCCCATCGAAACCAATGCCCGCGTTATCGCCGCCACGAATCAAGACTTGGCGGAGATGGTCCGCGAGAAGACGTTCAGAGAAGACCTGTTCTATCGGCTGAATGTCGTGTCACTAGAAATTCTTCCGCTGCGGGACCGGTTAGACGATATTCTGCCGTTGGCCAGTCACTTTCTGGCCAGCTTTGCTAGCCATGCCAATCGTCCCGCGCCCCGGCTGAGTCAACGCGCACAAACCAAGCTTCTCCAGCATCGTTGGCCGGGGAACGTCCGTGAACTGCGGAATGTGATCGAGCGTCTGGTTTACCTCGTTCCCGAGGACACGATCGAGCCGGAGCATATTACCCTGGTCGACGCGGGCCGGGACGCCATTCAACTGGACCAACCCTTATCGGACGCCACTCGCGAGTTTCAGGTCCAATACATACAACAGCAGATCGCCGCGGCCAGCGGCAACATGACGATCGCCGCCGACCGTTTGGGGCTACACCGGGCAAATCTTTACCGCAAGATGGGCCATCTCGGCATGAATCCCGACAACGGGGAGAGTGAAACGTGACCCGACCGCATGAACGGCAAGACGTTTTCCTAGCCGCCGGCCTCACCGGGCACGATCTCCACCCAATCGGCGACAGACTACCGAAACAATGACCGATCCCACGGATGTCATACTCCCGAGCATCCACGGTTGTACCAACAGCCGCATCAATTGTTTAAGATGCGGGACGAGTCCATGCGTCGGACTGACAAATGGCCGTCGATGGCGACCCGGAGAGCTGACTCCCATGAAATATCCGATTGCAACGTTTATCGCTTTCTTCCTCATGAATACGGCGGTTGTCCAATGCGAGGATTGGCCAGCGTTTCGTGGTGCGTCGGGAGACGGTGTCTCGCATGAGACGGACGTCCCGGTGGAGTGGTCGACGGACCAGAACATCCGCTGGAAGGCGATATTGCCTCAACCTGGAAACGGTAGTCCCATCGTTTGCGGTGGTTTGGTGTTTTTAGCCTGCGCGGAAGATACCAAGGGTCACCGTCGCAGTTTGATTTGCTTTGATCGCGAGACGGGCGAGCGCAAGTGGGTGAAGACCGTCGAATTCCAGAAAGAAATGCCGACGCACAAGACGAATCTCTACTGCGGTTCGACGCCTGTTACAGGCGGCGAGCGCGTGGTCGTTTGGCATAGCAGTGCGGGGCTCTATTGCTACGATTTCGTCGGCCGTGAAATCTGGTCTCGGGACCTGGGCGAATTCGAGCATATGTGGGGCTATGGTTCTTCACCGGTGGTGCATGACGGTCGAGTGTTCATCAACTGCGGCCCCGGCAAAAGCAATTTCGTAACTGGAATCGATTTGGCAACCGGAGATACGGTCTGGGAGACAGAAGAACCATTCCAGGGCGACGGAGACCACAACGAAGACGGCAAATACATGGGTTCGTGGAGTACGCCCATCATCGTCAATGTCGATGGTGATGATCAAGTGATCTGCGTGCTGCCGACGCGCATCAATGGTTACGACCCAGCCAGCGGGTCAATTCTATGGACGTGCGATGGTATCCGAGGACTCAAGGGCGACCTCGCGTATTCGTCGCCGGTGGTGTCTGGCGACCTGTGCGTGACCGTGGGCGGCTTCAATGGACCAGCGATCGGGTTACGGCTTGGTGGCGAAGGGGATATTACCGCCACGAATCGTTTGTGGCGTACCGAGCCGAATCCGCAGAGCGTCGGCAGCGGCGTGTTCGTCGATGAACACTTCTACCGTTCGAACGCGGATCGGCCCAGCATCGTACAGTGCGTCGATCCGCTGACCGGAGAAGTGCTATGGAGCGGGCCGCCTGGAGGTAGCTCGTGGAGCTCGATCGTCTCGGCTGGAGGCAACCTTTATCTCACCGACCAGGACGGAGTCACGCTGGTTTTCAAGCCCAATCCCCACGAATTTGAACTCGTCTCCAAGAATGAGCTGAACGAGCCAAGTAATTCAACGCTTGCGGTCTCGCGGCGGCAAATCTTCCTGCGAACTGCCAAGCATCTGTTTTGCATTGCCGAGCTTCACGCTGGAGAATAGTTTCGCGCTCGTGACGCTGGCCGCCAAGAGCGATCCGGCAATCCAAACCGGCAAGACGACGAGATGCCATGGATTCCGGCTGTCGATCATCGCCTTGGCTCCGATCGTTACAAATAGGATGCCCGCCAGGATGCTGAGCAGAGCCAACCACTTGGACATACGCAGCGGTTGAGGCAGGAACTTCCAATCAGCCCAGGCATTGATAAAGCAATACAATCCACACATGCCCACGCCCGCATAGATAGCGGGAAACGTGATGATATCGACCAACCTCATGTCGGGAAACCATGGCTTAATCCATAAAATAGCCAGCCCCCCGAAAAGCGTGTAGCAAATGGCGGCCATACGAAACCCAGTGGATGAAGACGGATCGCGTTCGCGACCCACGGAGCGAAAGAACTCATAGCAGATCCGTACGACCATTTCGGGGCCGCCGTAAACGTTTCCAAAGAAAGAAAAAAAGACGGCCGTCCAGTAAAGCGGCGCGAGCCAGGGTCGAAGCGTGGTCAGGAACTGGCTCTGGTGGAACAACAGATCCGTATCTTTTTCCGGCACCAGTTGTTGAGATTGCAGGACGACCGCGCCCAACACGGCGAAGGCCCCGGCAATCGCCGTGACCATCACCATGCTCAAGACGGTGTCGATCATCGCAGCCCTCACCCAAACGCGTGCGATGTGCTTCGGATCGCTGGCGATCACCTCCAATTCCTCGCGGCTGGCCAGCCGCATATGGGCGCGGCCCCACTTTTTCTCTCGTATGAAGGAAACGTAGCAGAAATAATCCGCCGCGATCCCACCCATAACCGTGAAGACGACGGCCAATTCCACCCAGACGGGTCGCTCGCGGAAACTCTCATACTTTTGCAACACCCAATCGGGATAATCTTTTACGACGGGCACTACTAGGCCCTTGAGCGCGGCGAGCCAATCTGGGCTGACAAAAGCGACGGCGATGAGGATGCAGACCAGCATCAGACCCAGGATGGCCATCTGAACGCGTTCCAAAAACTCTTATCGGCCGACGACCAGCAGCCCGAACGAGACAACGACCCAGACAGTGGCCCACAGATAGATATCATAGTCCGGAGTCTCGGGGAGGAAGCTGGGAAAGATTCTGGCACTGACGCTTCCCAGTAACCCCATTTGAAATGAGATGAATACGGGAGTGCAGATAATGAAGATAGAAAAGAAGAACAGCGACAGCCAACCGCGTGGACCTGGTACCTCGCGCCAACGCTGAAACGGGTGCGCCCCCAGATATCCTGACATACTCATCGGCTTTTTGTCCTTTTTATCATTCTCCAACAGGGCGGGGTTTGACGAAGAACCGGAGCTTGTGGCTCGTTTCGGGCAGGCTCGGCGACAACTCGTTCAACTGCCCGCACAACGATTGCATCGC
>Ga0310121_10005415_pt1 | contig 10999 bp, 8 predicted proteins | sample CB27_Tmax_986_MG_FD_203504 | JGI IMG/M metagenome (GOLD analysis project Ga0310121, IMG submission 203504) | Marine microbial communities from Western Arctic Ocean, Canada - CB27_Tmax_986 | ecosystem: Environmental > Aquatic > Marine > Oceanic | place: Canada: Western Arctic Ocean | collected...
GTCAGGGGGGAAGAAATAGCAATTTTCAGTGATGAACCTTATTGCCATATGATCTGGGAAGGGTCACATCATTCCATTCTTAGTGAGCCCGGTATGATGCAACAAAGTGTTGGAGCCTACACTTTTAGTAAATCTTACAGTATGAGCGGGTGGCGCCTTGGCTTCATTGTGTCCTCGTGTGAAATTGCTGAGGCGATCACAACGATGATTAATACGACCCTATCTTGCACGCCGCCTTTGGTTCAACTCGCTGGTACTGCGGCTCTTGGGAGTGATAACAAAGAACGGCAAGCTGTCATGGAGCGATTTCGAGAGAAAGTGATATTGCTTACTAACGGGCTGAACAAACTAAATGGGTTTAAATTATTACCACCGAAAGCCACCTTCTATGTATTTCCGAATGTCAAAGAAATATGCAATAAAATCGGAATTACAAGCCATGGGCTAGCCATGTATCTTTTGGAAGGTGCCGATGACGATTTTGGGATCGCGTGTCTCGGCGGTGAGTGCTTCGGGGAAGCCGGGGCCGGGTTTCTGCGCTTCAGTTGCGCGGAGCCGAACGATCGCTTGGAGAAGGCGGTAGATTTCATTCCCATTGCGTTGGAACGGAAGGATCGTTTAGCCGCCTGGCTCGGGAAAAATGCAGAATACCGACTGGACTCACCGTATCCGGGCGAAAGGCCGCCACGGAGCGCCTGACGAATTCCGCCTTGCCAGCCTCTCCCAGATCACCGTACCACTAGACCTCAGAACTCCCACTTCGCGCCCACCCGGAGTGTCCTCGGCTCCGTGGCTCGGCTCATCCGGCAATCCATGACGCCACAGTCGATGTCTTGAGACGTCAGGCTCGGCGGATCGAACCCGTCCACATAGGCCCCGTAGTAGTAGACGATGTCCTTCCTATCATCGTTCAGGAGATTAAACACCTCAGCATAGAACGTTACTGAGCCCAGCGAATAGGAGCCGCGCAAATTGATCAGCGTGTGCGGATCGGCCCTGTGCGCATTGTCTGGGGTCAACGCGTACGGACCCAGGTGGCGCAGCCTCAGGCTCGCCTCCCAGTTGTCTCGGAAGGCCGAGATACCAAGCTGGCCCGCGTTCTCAAGGGAGCCCTCGATGAAACGACCATCCGGATTGTCCACGTAGGTCGCTTCGCTGTCGGTCCATACCGCATCGACTCCGAACCAGTCCAGGGGACTCCAAAACAACGCCAGCTCGTAACCCTCACGGTTGGAACTGCCCTTCGGCTCCACTGAATTGGAATCACCGACGAAGATCAGCTCACTATCAAGATCGAGCCACCAGTAACTCGCCGTCAGCTTCACATCCCCCACCTCGATCCGCGTACCGGCCTCATATCCCGTCCCCGGGGCCAAGCCGGCCGCGGGATCTACAGATTTAACGACACCGCGCGCATCATTCGAGTGAAAGCCGTGACCCCAGCTCCCGTACAGCTCGACGTTTCCGTTGAGCGTGTAAGCGAGGCCCCCTTTCGGAGAGACGAGGCTAGCCGATTCGGTTCCCTCAAAGCTGCCGACCGAGCGAGCAGTGACCTCGAAGCCGTAGTAGTCAGCTCGCAGCCCACCGAACAGGCGAAGCCGGTCCGTCAAATACCGGTCAGCTTCGACGTACAAGCCTAACGAGACCTCCTGGATGTCATTGTTACTCAGCGGCGCGACGAATTGCCCCTCGTCGTACTCGTGCACACCCACGGGCTCGATGGTGTCGTAACGAAATTCCGTCCCGACGTTAAGCTCGAAATCCATTTGCTCGATCAACGTACGGTCGTACCGCCCGCCAGTCGTGACGCGCTTGTCGAATTGATGGATCTGTAAATCGTACGTGGGGTTAGACTCCATAAACCAGTCGTAGTACTGGAGATAACCGGAGGCATCCCAGTCCGTCCCCGTGAGTTGTGCGGCGGCGATCCAACGTGACGTATTACCCCCAGCGGTCGGGTCGAGGGAACAGAACACGTCCGAACAAACCGCACTGCCAATGGCCCGCTCCGGAATTTGCTCCGTGGGGTGCCAGTCGCCCTCATAACCGGACAGGGTCAACGAGAGCTCACCGAAATCGGTCGGCCGCAGGTACTTTCCCCAGACCGAGACGTGCTCAAGCCCCTCTTCCCGCTGCCAGGGGCCATCATAGGATTTAAGTTCCCCGAGGGTTGTCAGAGTGCCCTCACCCATCTCCACGCTACCACCGCCAGCGAATCGTCCCCAACCGTTCTGGCCAGCCTCAATGGCCACGAAAGGCGCCTCCAGGCGGTCGATTGTGTTGATGAACGACGCCGCAGCCATCGAGAAATCGCCAACGTCGGCGCGGTAGGGGCCCTTACGATAGTCGATGCGATCGACGATCTCCGGCAGCAATCCATTTACATCCAGGTAACCCTGACCGTGGCCGTGTGACCGCAGGTTCATGGGCACGCCGTCAACGTTCGTCGAGAAATCGGTCCCGTGGTCAAGGTTGAAACCCCGTAAAAAGTATTGATTGGCCTTGCCACTACCAGAATGCTGCACGGCCACCATTCCCGGCACGGCCTCCAGCAGCTCCGCCACCCTCAACATGGGACGTACGAGCAGATCCGCGCCCCCCACCGAGCCTTCGCTCGCTGACCTGGCAGTCCCGAGGAGCTCGATATCGCGGCCGAAGACGACGACCTCTTCGATTGGGCCTGTCCCACCGCTCACGGTCTGGGCCAGAAGCGTCTGCGGAAGCAGAACAACGGCAGCTAGCAAGGGTGCCACCGCAATTCCCATCCGAGGGTCGCTTCTGGATCCGCCCATCAAAGACCTCCTTCCAACAAGCTCAATCCAGCCGTTTGGGCCGGATCGAGTGCATCGGATTAGAGTATTGGGGGCGCTCGCCCTTGGTGTCAGGTGATGAACCGTTAATTAACCTGTTAAAAAACGGCCAGCAGCTGGGGTTCTCCGCACTGAACGCAGGTAATGCTCAGCTGAGCAAAAACCGTGCGGACGTGTCGAGTATGAAATCTGTAAATTTGTTTTTCAAGAATTTACAATAGCTTATATACTATATCTCTGAATCACTTGAGTCTACTTGGGGAGCCATTATAGCCACGATGTGGCTACCCGATCCGGCAGAGATACCGAGGCGGTCAAAGCCAGCAGACAAGATCACTCTCGAGCCTAGAAAATGTTTCGGTCCCGAATCCTACCGCGGCCTCTGTCTCTGCCTCTACCTCTACCGTCCCGGCGCCCATCTCGAGGCCGCCCGGTCTCGAAGCTTTCACCATCGGAGTTGCGAACTACAGAACGCATGCGGACAAAGCTGCCGTCTGTGCGATGCGGTTGGCCAGTTACGGTGATGGCCTCACCAGGAATCAAGAGTTCGGGGCCATATTCTCGACCTTCCGAATCCCGAAAACCACGACCCCATTCCACGGTCCACTGCTCATTCCCTCCGTCCACAGTCTCCACATCAATGGTCATTGCCGAATGGGGGCGTCTTCCAAGGTACTCCGAAACAACACCTTCAACGATAATAGTCTGACGCGTATCGTAATCCACGGACCAAGAGTGGTGTGCCTGAACGCTGGTGGCTAGGCTAACGGTAGCGCTGACAGAAACAATCAAAACTTTAGGTGTCATGGCACGCTTCCCCGCTTTCCAGCCCTAGCCAATCAAGGTGCGATCGATTCCCTTCGCACAAAAAGAACGGCCAACTAGATACTTAGTTGACACCAATTTCCTTTTTTTAAATTTCTCCCTCTCTATAGAGCATTCGGATGCCTCTAAAAAATGTAGGACCTCTATCGAACACTGATGAGGAGACTGGCTTGCTCCCCAGAGTGTTATTAATCTCCCGCTCCATTTCAGTTGTTCATTCCTGCCCAGTACATGCAACCAGGACCAGATCCTTCACCCATCATGAACTCCTCGGTCACTTCAAGAGTTGCAAGGTCGAGCACAGCCACCCGATCGGCATCCCTGAGTCCAACATAGGCGCGCAAGCCATCTTGCGATACGAGGACCGCCCCGTCGCCGGTATCCATCTGGGCCATACTGATGCGCTTGATCACGTTCCGAGACGCGGCGTCGAGGACAACGAGCGACGCAGCCTCACCGTCAATGATCAGCACCCGACCGTCCGGCGTGAACTTGAGGCGATTGGCGTCTTGCATTCCTAAATCGAGAGTTTGGATAACCTCCTTAGTGGCCACGTTAATGATCGACACGCCGCCATCATTCCGCGTCGCGGTCCAGACCTCCTGACCGTCAGGGGACACGTCGATCGCCTCGGGAACCTCTCCTGGTATCGGAATAACGGACAACGTCGTCTCGGACGGGCCGTCGATGGCACCCTCAGCCATCGTGACAGTGTTCGAGGCACGGTTGGGCATAAAGAGGGTGCGTCCATCGGCACCAAGAACAAGCATATGTGTGCCTTCCTGGCCAATCCCAAGGGTCCAGTCAATCAGGTCCGCTTCTGGGTCGTAGCGTCCGATCGACTTATAGCCCTCGATCGTGAAGTAAACCTTCCCGTCCACAAAAAGCAGATCGTGAACGCTACTGCCCGGACCCGTGTTCACCCTCCGAATCTCGCGCTGGGTCGCGATATCAATCACTGAAATCCCATCGCTAGGACTCGCGACAAAGGCCAGACGGCCATCGGGAGTCGCCGTCACCTCGTGCGGATCGCGCCCAGTTGGTACGCGCCCGAGCACCGTGCCACTGGCTGGATCTACGATCGCCAGGGCACTGGCATCCCTTAGCAGCACAAGCAACCGCTCGGAAGAAGACTCCTGAGCGCTGAGACTGCCGCTGGCGGCCGTGAGAACCCCCATGGCAACAAGCGATATCACCCACCGTCGTGAGCTATGCGTCAGTTTCATCTCGCGCCTCCTGATATCGATTGAGATCATCATATGTTAAATAATTGATAGGATTGTAGTTATTGCATCTCGGCGGGTTTTTCAGGGTACAATACCCAGTGTGTCCGCTCCATTGAGTCTACGGCATTTTGCTTAGTGTCCATACTCTCTTTTAAGCGGTTCTGTATTATTTAAAGGAGATATCGTGGGTAGAAAACTCTATGTCGGCAATCTGCCGTACTCAGCATCTGAGCAGGATCTTTTTGATAAATTTGGCGCAAGCGGGACAGTCGAATCCGCTAAACTGATTACCGATCGCGACACGGGTCGTAGCAAAGGTTTTGGTTTTGTGGAAATGGCGACTGACGCTGAAGCCCGGGCTGCGATTGATGCCCTTAACGGCACTGACTACGACGGCCGGCCAATGAAGGTTAATGAGGCTAAGCCTCAGGAGAAGAGGACCGGAGGTGGTGGAGGTCGTGGCGGATACGGCGGCGGCGGCGGCGGCGGTCGCTGGTAGCCTTAACCTCTCTTCCCTTTACGTGGTCCTCTTAAGTTGAGGGGACCACGTTCGTGGGCTGATCTTTTTCAGCGCACTATGGTTTCCGGTACTCAACCACCGTATAAACCGGATTAAGCAACGCCAGGGCCAACTTCGTTCAGCCCAACGGTTCTCGGCAAACGCAGTCCAACTTCATGACGATTACTGTACGGTGCACTCGTAGGGTCGGACTTGGTCGCCAGGCACCCACACCCAGGATCTAGTGCGCGTGAAAGGCTCCGTGAACAGCCACGGATCGATCAATGTCTGCTCATACTCTAGGCGACTGCCGTCCTCGTTAAGGCGGAAACGCTCAACCACTTCCATGGCCTCACTCTGCATCAAACCGTCTTGACCAAAATTTCGCCAATCGATCCCAGTCGTCGTGACGAACAAGGTGTCTTCGTCCCAACGACCAAACGAGTGACCCAGTAACGTTGGCTCCGCCAGTTCCTCCGGCGGCTCCTGCATAGAGATCACCCGCACGGTATCGTACTCCTCGATCCGGATCAGGATCTCGTCGCCGCGGTCCACGAGCTCCATCGGATTGGGTTGCCCCATGATCGTAGGCATCCCCTTTGCCGAACATCCAGGAAAAGGATTGTCCGGCGAAAAAGGATCCCACTGCTCGCGCGCCGCACGGGCTTGCTCCGTCAGCAGACCATCAGGCCGATCTGTAAAACCTTGTCCTTCGGTACTCCAGACACGAAACACCCCTAGCGAACGATCAGAACCGCGTTCGCCCGGCGTGATATCCAGACCGGTGCCGATCGTGTTATTCGTCCAGTGCGGATTGGGCGTGTCTAACAGCACTTCGCGGCCGTCCGGAAGGAGCAGATTGGTGGCGTACATTTCGCCGGAGTAGCGTCGCGATGGAAAGCCGAATGCGCTGACCGCGGCTCCAATCTCCAGGACCTCCGGAGACAAGCCGACACGCGAGAGGCGTGTAGCGGGAATACCCTCGACGCCCATCAATGTTTCGACACCGTCCACGACAATTTTCATCGTGAAGTGCATATGTGGGTTCTGCCAACGAACTTCGACAATCTCTCCGTCGACCTCCACGGGCTGACTCATATCAAATGTCACCCCGACCGAATGGTGCGCTAACGCCGCGGCAGGTAACGCCGATAACATCACCGCAGTGCGCACTAAAGAATACCTATCCTTTCGTGTCACGACGCCCCCCCTAGCCTTGCTCGTCTTATTATCAGACCTTGTCTGATTGTGTTTGATCTCTCCACCCTCACCTACAGCCCCAAGGCTTCGTTTAGTTCAACTTCCCTCTCACGCCCAACTGTACCTTGAGGAAAAAACAACCCAACGCACCACTCAACCGGGTGCAACCTGACATGTGATGTGATGGATTTCATCGCTAGCCCTCCCCAAGACCGGCTATTAGATGTTTTTTATAGACCTTTCTAGGGAGAGAGGCAAACTCAGTGACACCCAAGGTCTCTAGCCATTCTCAGGCGGCAGGTACCGCTTCACTTTTTTCTCCAAAAAGGGCCGTAGGCAGGATCTCTGCCCTATCCTTCAAAGAGGGCTTTATTTGATCACTCATGGCCTTGGTCGGGGAATTTATAGATTGTATGCTCCTAGATGTTGATTAAGTCAGTTACTAGTGGCTCAGAGGATGATGATGAACTTTTTTAAACCTCATTTTATTCTTGTGGGGATTGCTTGTTTTTTGTTTGGCTGTAACGCTCCAGCACAGGCTCCTAATTTTGGCGATGACTCAAGCACGTGGTCGCAAGATGGGGAGTGTGACGATCCCCGTTTCCAAGGGGACGACATGGCCTCAACCCTACTTGCTGAAGATCGTTTTAGCGATGCTACCGATTGTCGGGATCTCTACAATCTAGGACGGATTACCCTGAGCGGTGGTCCTGTTAATTTTGGCGATGACTCAAGTCAGTGGGCCCAAGATGGAGAATGTGATGATCCCCGTTTCCAAGGGACCGGCATGGCTTCAAGCCTACTTGACGAAGATCGTTTTAGCGATGCTACCGATTGTCGGGATCTCTACAATCTAGGACGAATTACCCTCGTGAGCAACGGCCCCGTTGAATTTGGCGATAACTCAAGCGGGTATTCTCAAGATGGGGAATGTGACGATCCTCGTTTCCAGGGACCCGGTATGGCCTCAATCCTGATTGATTCCGATCGTTTTAGCGATGCTACTGACTGCCGACTGCTTTTCAATCAAGGCCGGATTACGGTGATTGGCAGCGGCGGAAATGTGAATTTTGGCGATGACTCGAGTCAGTGGTCGCAAGATGGGGAGTGTGATGATCCTCGTTTCCAAGGGGACGACATGGCCTCAACCCTACTTGATGAAGATCGTCTTAGCGATGCTACCGACTGTCAGGATCTCTTCAACCTAGGACGGATTACCCTGCGTAAAGGTGAGAGGTGAGTTTTCCCTAATCGGCTTTTACCGGATGCGGATCACCCCACCGTCAGGGCCCCGCTGGTAGCGAACCCGGTTACCGAGCTCGTCCAGAAATCCGAGTGACTGCTGAAACTGTGCGGGCGGCGGTGAGGCCGCTGGCACCGTCGCCTCAAGAACATAGAGACGGCGCGCAGGGTTGTGGAGATAAATGCCAGCGAAAGTCCGGGTGCCGTCAGGGTTAGTCAGCTGCAGCTGTTCGCCCTCGACTCGTTCGACGTGACCCCAACCGTCATAGGTCACTTCGCTGCCTCTCTGCCGAAACTCCCTCGCCGCGCGGATCACTGACGCGCGCTGATCGTTTATATACGTATTAGCTGCGCTGGCGGCCTCATTCTTTTCCATTTCGGCGTGAATTCTCTGTGCGTCGGTGAAATCGACCACAGTGACGGAATATTGGTTGGAGCCGTCCAGCACCGTGTAACGTCGTGCCGGGAAGAGAGCGTCGAATTCCGATTCATAGATGAACTCCTCCATTTCCGGCTCACTGGGAAAATTCACGGTGAATCGATCGATCCGGTTGCTGTACTGGAACCAGCCCTGGCCCAGAGCGTACATGGGAACCAGCAGGACGAGAATTGCTGAGATTAGTTTCACAGGACTCATATTTCCCTCCCTCATGGCCCGCACCAGCGAAACTGATGCGATCCCTTCAAAACAGCACTCCCCAAAATTTGCTAGTACCGCTTTGATTGGCCTTCAAAGGGCTTTTTATAGACCTTTCTGTAGACGGGTTCAAATTCAGCCGGAACTATCCTTTCTTAAAATGGTGGCTAGCCCAGGCCTAACTTGGCTAGCTAAATGGCTCGCGTCCTCGACCTATGTGTTCTCGCAGCGCATTCCCCTATAATCAAATCGGTACCGAGGAGAGTCGTTTATGCCTTTCCCGCTCACAATTAATGGGCTTCAGTACGTCGTCGACGTAGAACCAGAGACCCCGCTGCTCTGGGCGATTCGCGACACGCTCGATCTGACAGGTACGAAGTATGGTTGCGGAATCGGGCAGTGCGGAGCGTGCACGGTGCACGTGAACGGCCAAGCGGTGCGTTCGTGCTCCATCCCGGTCAGCGCCGCCGTTGGCGCCACAATCACCACCATAGAGGGGCTGTCAGCCGATGGCACGCACCCGGTGCAGCTGGCGTGGAAGGAGTTTGACGCACCGCAATGCGGCTATTGCCAGTCTGGGATGATCATGTCCGCCGTAGCGCTGCTGCAACGCACGCCGGCTCCCACGGATGACGAGATCGATAGCGGTGTGACCAACGCATGCCGATGTGGCACCTATCATCGTGTACGCCAGGCAATTCATCGAGCTGCGGCGCTGATGTCCACCCCACCGGCAGACTCTGGGGGGAGCAACGATGACGTCTAAACAAACCGTGTCCGACGCGATGACGGCCCAGATCGAGACAGCAGGGATGGATCGTCGTGAATTCTTCATCACGACAGCCGCGGTTGGCGGCACGCTAGTGGTGGGCTGCGGATGGCCGCGCCGGGGCGATGCAGTGGGAGTGACAACACCTGCCGCACCCTGGTACCGAGAGTCTACAATCCCTGAAATTAACGCGTGGATCGTCATTGCCCCCGACGACACCGTGACGATTCGGATCAGCCAGACCGAGCTCGGTCAGGGCGTCTGGACCGCCTGCGCCATGATGATTTCCGAAGAGCTTCAATGCGACTGGGACAAGGTGCGCGGCGAGTACGCATCCGCGAATCGAGATGCGAGAGAAGAAGCTCCAGCCTGGACGCTCAAGAACCCGGCAGGCCCGGAGCCGTCTCCGACCGACCCGCGGGGTGGTGGTGGAGAAGGCGACTTGCCAGCCACCAACGAAAGAATCAGCTGGACAGGCGTCTATCGGCGAATGACGACGAACCGGAGCGCATCGGTCAAGGGCAATCTGTACTTCTACCAGCTAGCCGGTGCCGAGGCACGCGAACGCTTGCTGCTGGCTGCGGCGGAGCGATGGGACGTTCCCACCTCGGAGCTCACCGCAAAAAACAGCGTCATCACCCATGCCACTACTGGAAGAACCGTTCGATATGGGGAGGTCGCACCGCGCGCGGCCGCGCTTGAGCATCCGAACCCGGAGACAATCACGATAAAAAGTGCTCACGAGTTCACACTGATGGGGACCGAGCGCCAGAACCTAGACGTGCCGTTAAAGGTCACGGGCGAGGCTGTCTACGCCATCGACGTGAAGGTTCCAGGGACGCTGCACGCGTGCGCCAAAGCGTGTCCCGTGTGGGGCGGCGACGTCAAAAGCTACGATTTCGACGCCATCAAGGAGATGCCCGGTGTGCATTCCGTTGTGCAGTTTCCCAAGCCTGACCCGGGATTGATTCGCGGCCGTCACTTCAGCGGCGGCGTTGCGGTGGTTGCCGATTCGTGGTGGCGCGCCAAGACCGCGCTCGATGCGTTGCCCCTAGAGTGGGAATATCCGCCCTATACGCACCTGAATACCGAAAATATGCAGCAGGCACTCATCGAATCGATTGATGAACCCGGGCGCCTGGTTTACCAACAAGGAAATCTTGAGGACTCGATGGCCCAGGCCACCAGCGTAGTCGAAGCCAATTATGACGTGCCGTACTTAGCGCGTGCGAGGATGGAACCTGGCAACGCCACTGTGCTAGTCACCGACGATCGCGTGGACATATGGATTGGTGACCAGAGTCCGCAGGAGACACGATTCAGCGCGTCACAGATCACTGGAATCCCTCAGGAGCAGGTGCACATCCATAGCGCACACCTTGGAGGCGGTTACGGCAGATACGGCAACGGGCCGCAGGCCGAGCATGCCGTGATGGTGGCCAAGGCACTCAAAGGACAACCAGTCAAGATGCAGTGGACCCGAGAAGAGGACTGGTCAGTCGGAACGACCTACCGTGCGATGGGAGTAGCGCGTCTGCGCGCCGGTTTGGATGCGGACGGCTATCCGATTGCTATGGACATACGTGCCGCCGCCGATCAAACCGCATCTTCACCCCACCGCAGCCTAGTGCCACCGGGATATTTTTTCCCCAACCTTCGCGTGACCAATCATTTCGCTGACTTCCACGTGCCCTGCGGTACACGACGAGCCACGGGCAGCCCGTCCAACGTATTCTTCGTCGAGAGCTTCATCGAAGAACTGGCTCACGCGGCAGGCAAGGATTCGTACGA
>Ga0310121_10005416_pt1 | contig 10998 bp, 10 predicted proteins | sample CB27_Tmax_986_MG_FD_203504 | JGI IMG/M metagenome (GOLD analysis project Ga0310121, IMG submission 203504) | Marine microbial communities from Western Arctic Ocean, Canada - CB27_Tmax_986 | ecosystem: Environmental > Aquatic > Marine > Oceanic | place: Canada: Western Arctic Ocean | collected...
TTCTCAGTCACCGCTCCCCGCCCCCACCTAAAGCGCTTTTGCACGATTCCCCTAAACTCCACGGATAATATATAAAAGTACACTATCCCCCGGGCCCTGTCAACGCGTCCCTAACCACCGCTTCCTATCTCCCCCCTTTGCGCCTTAGCGGCTTTGCGCGCGAATCCTTACGTACACGACTGATTTAATTTATGATTTTTGACCACACACTATCCCCCGGCCCTGTCAACGCGTCCCTAACCACCGCTCCCTATCTCCCCCCATTGCGCCACTAGCGGCCTTTGGGCGAGAATTATCTTTTCACACGAATACCGTTCTGCTCGACAGCTCAAACAGTAAAACACCGGTGATAACCGCCGCGGGTTCAAGAAACCCCGACCTGCTCCGGAAAATCCGTCACGATTCCGTTTGATCCGGTGATATTCCGTGGTAGAAAGGGCAATAATGTAAATGACGGTGTTGTCGTAGGAAGTCGTTTCGAATCTGTCAAAGCAAGAGGAGCTTTCAAATGCGTATCAGGGATCGATTAACCGTTTTCGTCATGGCTGGCTTGTTGCTCTGTTTTAGCGCGAAGTCGTCAGAGGCGATTCGACCTGGCTTGGCGGCATTTCGAGCACGTGTTGCCGCATCATTCCCCAGGCCCCCCATGGCGCCCCCGGTGTTCGGGGCTTTCCCGCCCGCGCCGCCGGTTCCCGGCAGATTTTTTCCACGTCCACCAGCGCCCGCCGCGATCATCTTATCGGCTCCAGCCACGGTCCCGTTTCCGCCCAGTCGCGCGGGTGTGCGAGTCCAGTTCATTCAACCGGGCGCGAACCTACGCTTTGGGCCGCGCATCGTCATCCAGTCGGCACTCACGCCCGCTCGACCTGTCGCTCCCCCAGTAGGACTAGAGAACGTCGTTCCGCAGCGCGCGATTGACTCCCAGACCAACCCGATTCCGCAATCGCGGATCAATTCATCAGAATTCCCCGCCGAATCAATCATCAGTCCATCCTTGGATCCGCCACTGGTACCACAACCGGTCGATCCCTCCGCCATCCCAGCTGCCGAGATCCTTTCAACGCCCGAGGCGGTGCCGGCCGGCACCGCCAAACCCATTTCCTCGGTGACGCCCAAGAATGCACCGACGCCGGCGGTTCGGCCAGAGCCAGAAGGCTAGTCAAAGGCCCGATGGATTTCCGACGAGGTCGGTGAGTGTTAAGCTGTGCGCCTTAGCCGCACGCGCGGCGGCGTTGCTCCGCGAACCTTGATGATTTAGGGATTCATGTCACGGAATTTTCTTGTTGTACATCCTGACGACGATATGGTCGTCGCGCTCAGAGACGCTCAAGCTGGCGACGTCGCCGACGTCGATGGCGAGGCGATTTCATTAACCGACTCGGTCCGCGCCAAGCACAAGTTCTCCCGTCGGGGCTTTTCTCGCGGTGACTTGCTACGGATGTACGGCGTGGTCGTTGGACGGGCCACGTCGGCATTGGCGCCGGGGGATCCGATTACGACTGAAAACTTGGAGCATGCGACCAGCGAAGTGACCGCGCGGCAAAAAGAAAGAGCCGTGTGGACTGCCCCCGACGTTTCCAGATGGAGCGACCAGACGTTCCTGGGTTATGACCGTGATGACGGAACCGTCGGCACACGCAACTATTGGATTCTTGTGCCGCTGGTTTTTTGCGAAAATCGAAATTTGCGGGTGCTGAGCCAATCCCTCGCCGAAGAGCTGGGCTACGGCCAACGCTCGATGTATCGCCACCTCACGCGCACGTTATTGGATCAACATCGAGAGGGTGCCACGGCTGAACAATTGCTGGAAACCAGTTGGCTGCCATCCGACGAACCGTCGGTCCATGATCGCCCTTTTCCTAATGTGGATGGCATCAAGTTTCTCTACCACCAAAGCGGTTGTGGCTGCACCAATCAGATCGCTGCCGAGCTCTGCGGGCTGTTGGCTGGGTACGTCAATCATCCCAATGTTGCCGGCGCGACCGTCTTTAGCCTGGGATGCCAGAAATCACAGATCGAGATGCTCCAGGAGGAGATCTACCGTCGCAATCCGAAATTCAATAAGCCGTTGTACATATTGGACCAACAGCAATCCGGTACAGAACAAGCTTTGTTGACCAACGCGATCAAGCAGACGTTTGGAGGATTGGTGCAAGCCAATCGCCAGCAGCGGGAGCCGGCTAGCCTCTCACACATTACCTTGGGCGTCGAGTGCGGCGGCTCCGACGGATTTTCCGGGATCAGCGCCAACCCGTCGATCGGCCACTGTAGCGATTTGTTGGTGGCGCTCGGAGGGAAGGTCATCCTCTCGGAGTTTCCAGAATTGGCGGGATGCGAGCAAGAGCTCGTGGATCGATGCGTCGACCAGCGTTGCGCGGAGCGGTTCCTTAAGCTGATGCGCGGATATAACGCCCAGGCGGAATCGTTGGGGGCTGGATTCAAAGACAATCCTTCTCCGGGCAACATTCGTGATGGTTTGATTACCGATGCCATCAAGTCAGCCGGCGCGGCGAAAAAAGGAGGCACCTCGCCCGTCGTCGATGTGCTGGATTATCCCGAATCAGTCAGGCGGGCTGGGTTGACGTTGCTCTGCACACCAGGAGGCGATGTGGAATCCACTACCGCGATGGCGGGGGCAGGTGCCACCGTGCAGATCTTTTCGACGGGATTGGGGACCCCCACGGGAAATCCTGTCTCACCGATGATTAAAGTCTCCTCCAACACGGAGTTGGCCGGTCGCATGCCGGACATCATCGACCTCAATTGCGGTACGGTGATCTTCGGTGAAGAGTCCATTGACCAGGTCGGTCAACGGTTGTTGGAGCTAGTCGTGGAGACGGCGAGCGGTCGGTACGAGACGAAAGCCCAAAAGCTCGGCCAGGACGATTTCATACCCTGGCAGCGAGGCATTTCGCTGTAAACGGCCCACCTCACCGCCATCTGGGGTCGCGGTATGCCATCCAGCGCTACCCTATTTTTCCGGTGCCGTTTGCTTGGCCAAGTTAAGGAGCAGAAACTCCAAGGCCGCCCGCGCCCGCCGTTCATGCGAGTGGCTGCCTTTAAGTTGCAGATCCGTTTCCAGCAGCCAGCCAAAGATCTGACCAGCCCGCTGGCGGCCAATCTGTCGTAGCCGTGAATTGGCGGCCTTCAACTCGGTCCGTGAAGCGGTCGGAGACATCTTGAAATTACGAAAACCGGCCAGTTGCAGGGCTCCATCGAAATTGACGCGTTGGCCGGTACGCTCCATCTCCTCGATGGCCCGCAGCGCCAGAGCGTAACGCCGCAAAGACCAGGAGACTGCGCCAAACATGGCCAATGGGTGCTCACCAGCCTGCAGGATCCGGTCCAGCTGCCGAAGTGCTTCGCCGGAATTACCGTCCGCGGCAGCGTCGATTAAGTCGAACGCGGTCTTCATTCGCCACCCGCCCACGACGCCCTGAATCTCCTGGAGAGTGACCGCTTGTGGATCGTCCACCGTCACCGCTAATTTGGCAATCTCTTGGTCGATCAAACCGAGGTCGTCACCGATTAGGTCATACATCAGTTGAGCGGAAGGGGTGTCAAGTTTCAACTGATGCTCGGTTTGAGCCCAGTTGACCAACCACTCGACGACGCGAGCAACATCCACATTCTTCTTCGATCCGGGCGTAAAAGGGAGTCGGCACTCGATCGGTTTTCCACTGGCCGCAACCATTTTTGAAAGTCGCGTGTTGCCAGGAAAACTATTGACGGCGAGGACCAATGTCGACTTGACGTTGGGCGAGCCGACGTAGTCTTCCAATTGCGCGCGATACTTGGTCACAAAATCGTCAGCCGGAGAGACGATGACCAGGTTCGCGTCTCCGCCGAACAAAGACATGGTACTGAGACCATCCGATACGTCGCGCCACTCACATTGCCCGCCATCGAATTGACTGATTGAAAGATCGTCGTCGTCACCCGATGCCACCGCCTGGCGAATCGATCGTACCACCAAACGCCGTAGGAATGCATCGTCGCCATAGGCAACGCAAACCGGTGGAAGACTTCCCGTTGGCACGGGCCGGGCAAGAAAATCAAACGCGTGAGTCGCGGAGCTTTTTACCATGCAAGGCATTATCCGACGCAGCGGCGGGAAGCCACAAGTGGTGGGTTGGATCAGCAGCCGCTATCGGACGTCGCATTTGGCAACTGGAGCCACCGCAGGTCCTGATTGCGTTGCACTGGAATAGGCCGTCCTTGGATGCTTGGGAAATCAAAACTCAGCTTCGTATTTCACGGTCATATTGCGTTTGATCTCTCCGGTGGCCACGGCGATCTCCTGTAGAACATCCCGCTGCGAACTCGCACCAGCCACTCGTTCCTCAGTGCGGATTCGATTTCGCTCGTGTTGTTCAGCGCTCAGATCTTCGACGCTCGCCGTCGCGTAGCCCGCCCGAGCTCGGCCATAACCATATCCATAACGTCCAGTGGCACCCCAACGCGTGTAGGTGTTGTAGATCGGTTCGGCGTTCTGCTGGCGAACTCGCGTTCTACCGCCGACATTGCGTAACGTGGTTTCTCCCTCGCGCAACGATGAGGAAACGTAGGCCCCATAGTCAATTAACTCGGCGTCCACGTTCAACAAGGGAAGATTGTCGATCTTGCCGGCATAACGACCAAACCAAACTCCGATCTGGCTTTGCGTCACGGAATCCTTGCCCTTTGGCTTTTTCGTCAGATCGTCGACATCACCGGTGACGGAATTAAAATATTGCTGCGACGCCAACCGTTTGAGTGATTCCTCGTCTGGCTCAGCGCCCGGCGAGTCATGTAGGTGTTCCTGAAGGACCGGCGGCGCGTCCAAAATGCTCAAGACGCGCTTCAGCCCACTTCGGCCGAAGTATCCGGACAATCGGATCCGCTTGCCTTCAACCTGGCATTTCCAATCCTCGAACTCGTGGATCATCGCGGAGTTCTTCGCCAGCGCTTCCAGTACCATCGGTTTTGCGAGCTCACCGATGAAGCTGATATCGTCGTCAAAATCAATCACGAGCGCTCCGTGGACTCGGTCCTTCACCGTGACGCCCAACGTAATGCCTTTCATTTTCGACAATGACGTGGCTAGACGTGTTAAGTCGATATCCTTGTCCTTGAGTGCCTCGAAAGTCTCCAATCGTTTCTGTACTTCGTTGAGCGAAATCACATTATCAAAATCCATTGCCATGATGATCGGTGTACCGTTCTTTTCCGCAAAACCGACGGCCTTCTCGATGTAGGGAGATAAACGATCACCCGAACGATCTGTTTGACGAAGCCAACTCGCCACGCGTTGGCGATTGCCAGGGTGATAAGCTCCCAACATATTCTCGCCGAAAGGGATCAGGTACGAATCGTCGGGTAATTTCACCGCGTCGCGACTCGAAATTCGATCCATTTCACCACCCCATCTCGCGGCGATTTCCGACAAAGCACGTTTTTTTGGAATCTTGACCAGCGTCACGGTCCAGGTCGGTTGCATGAAATCGAAGTCCATATTCGCAGCCATCACGAACCGTTCAGCGTCCGGGGGAAGAATGGAAAGCCCCGCGGCAAATGCGTTGTCTCGTCTTTCCTGCCATTTGTCCTTCTTGGCCAGCGGCGAACCTATGATCCGGTCGACATTCAAGATGACGAGCGTGTTCGTACCACCGGGTATCCGTGCCATCAATGGACCGAAATCAGCGTCTAGCGCCACGGCAGTCCAGGACGCCATCAACGCAAAACAGGCCGTCGCGGCCAGAATCTGTATTGTCTTTGCCATCTTGAGCTCTCTAGTCGAATTAAAATCGGGACAAAACCCGGCCCCAGACGTGCACGGGCGTGATCCTTCATTATTGTCAAAAGAATCGCCAGTCGCACCGTGATGCGATCGGCCGTGGTCGGTACACGTCGCCAAGAAAGAAACCCGAGCCCCAATCGTTCGGCTCCGCGTGCTGGAATCGCGGGGTTCTTGGACAATGGTCCTGGCCGGAATGATAATGTCCGACCGAATGGCAAGATCAGATTGATCGACAAAAACCGTGCAATCAGCGAAGCCGTAAGCCGCGGGGCATGGCCATCGTGGGGCGAAATCTGGGAATCTCGGCCGGCCGAACGCCTTGGATTTGGCCGCGGGGTGCTAAGCCATGACTGCTAATCGGTTCGAGTAGTATTGACTCGCCCACGTTGCCGGCCGTGTCTTCCACTCGGAGTCGCAGATAGATGTCACCTGGAAGCGGCTGATTGACTAACCAGTCATATCGTCCCGTGTTGGGCACGGCGTCGACAATCGGCTGCCATGGGCCTTGGGGCGTGTTTGCATGAGCCAACGAAATCGGTTGGGCGGTAAGATTGCGGTCATTCGCATGCCAAAAGATCTGTAATTTTCCCTGGTGAATTCCTTCGCCATAGCGGGCTGCCACGATGCGACCGGAAGGCTTGACGCTGTCGACCTGGATCCAAACGTCCGCCGGCTGGCCACTCGACGGAGGGCGTGGCGTCACCCCACGTCGTGGTCGGACCAGGATCGAAAACCCTTTGACTCCGTCCTGCTCACACTCGACCTCGAACGGGCTTTGTCCGTCTTCGTCCACGCCCAGCATCTCCCACGCGTGCCCGCCGTCTCGGGTCCACCAAATCTCCACGCTCTCGATGTTGTCCGATCGCGCCTCCCGAATCTCATAGTCGAGATAGAATCGCCGCGACCCAGTCATGCGCGGCGCCTGGGCGGGGTGGGCTGGACCGTGCCACGTTGGGGCCGGGTTCGGCGAGGCAGGCGGCTGTCCGGCGTACCCTTGACCAGCCAAAGGAGCGGCGCCCAATGGCTGGGGACGGTAAGGGGCCAAGACCGGAGTTGGCGACGGAGTTGGTGAGAGGCCAAGTGGTACCGATGGTCTTGAAACCGGTTGCGCTGGCCCTGCCGTGTGCTGGGGCATGGTAACGACCGCCCCGTCGGAAGCTGTTGGCACGAGTCCCGCGCTGCCCGTGCGCTGGGCCAGGCGATTTTCCGGCATCTTCGGTGTCGCGGGTTGGCCAGCGTATGCGGCGGAAGGCGCAACGGCCAACTGGGTGATATCCAAGCTCTTGGACTGCTCGCCTACATTGCCACATTTGTCGCGAACGGTCGCTTGAACTTCAAGTTGGACCGTTTGGGGCGGCCACCATTTAACGGCACCGCCGGCCTCGCGCTCATAGCCATTCGTATTGGGCAATTCAAGAGGAATTGGTAGCCACTGAGTCCGTGGGTCGAGCCGGTATTGAAATTGAACCGTGTTGGCATCCAAGCACGGGTCGGAGGCGGTCCAACGCAGCTCGACTGGTCCGTCCGGATGACGCATGGCTTCAAAATCCAACACCGGCGGCTTGCTATCCACGACCACCCGCAATTGAGGTTGCCGAGTGGCCGCCGCCGGCGCGCCGACCCGGTCCACGTAGAACCAATACTCATCATCTCGCCCGGCGCGAAAACTGAAGCGTTCTTGTTCACTGGATCGAGTTTGATAGTCGTGCCAAGTGACTCCGCGATCGTTACTTACACAGAGTTGATACTCGTCGGCCACCGGTCGGCCCGCCGTCTGATCAACGGTGAATGGCACAAAGAACGTTTGGTACTTGGTGTGGACTAGGTGGCCGGCCCAGACCGCTGGGCCGCACGTGATTCCCATGAGGACGGCCCCAAATACCAGCCAACGATGGCGGGCCGACGTTAGGCTCCTCGCTATCTGGGGCGCGAATTCGGCGGAGATCGGTGAAACCATGTGGGGCCTTGGTGGTGATCCTGGGGAGCCGTGGTTAGGTGAATGACTGCAAGCTCTTTGCACGGAATTCGACGATTTGCGAGTGGAGGTCTCTCTTTCTCTTTCGGTTGTTCGGAAAATTCCACTTGAGCCACGTCCTGGTAGACGTGCCTTTGTTTGACGATTCGTCCGACAGAAATGCTGGCAGTGCTGTCGGGCTCGGATTTGGTGTTGTCCAGAGTGTCGGGTGATGGACGGTCGTCATCTCCCGCTGAACATCGAACGAATGTTCGCAAACTGGACGATCGACCCGCGGATGTGCATAATAGTAGTGCTTTTCGCGGATTGTTTCGGACTCTTTGCGACAGTACTTTATTTTGGGGGGTCCCGTGCGCCGGTTGAGGCTCGCGGCAACCGGCTGAGGCTCGCGGCAACCGGCCGAGGCCGACGAATACGGGAACTGCGTTCGGCGGATTAAGATGGTCGATTTTTTACAAACGCCAACGGCACGTCTAACAATTCAACTAACCTTTTTGCTGATTGTATCGATCACGGGATGGTACCTTGTGCAAAGGTATCGCGGTCGCAACGAACAAAGGGAAACCACCAGCGGCCACCTGACGAATTTCAGCGAAATGAATCAGCGAGGTGTGCTTAGTGATAAGGAATTCCGAACTATAAAGACGTCGCTGGATCCAACACTCCGTGACGACTCAGGTGATCACGGCGGTCCGACGTAGGCGCGCCCCAAACCGGTTGGTCATGCCGAGCCGTTTGGACCGGTTTTGATGCCCAAAAAGTTTTGAAGCATTTCTCGCAATGCATTGTGCCGATCGTAATGATAGCAGTCGGTGTTAACTCAGCTGTGGTAGCATGTGTTCACCAAAAAAGTTGGATTTTTGAACCAATAGATTTAAGCGTGCGTAATGGCTCGGGATAGACAGGACAAGGAAGCCCTACGAAGCTACGAGATAGCGTGACTATTTTAGAGCTTCACGAGCACCATCAGGGATTAACTTACATGAGCTTGGCCGGGTCGCGCAAGTTGACTGCGATCTGTGGCTTCCAAAAGGAGAACCTATGTCCGGAGGAAGGGAAAGCGGCGGGAATCGTCGCGGTAGCACGACAAAGAAGAACGCATTTTGTTCTTTCTGTCGAAAGAGCTACCGAGATGTTGGTCCACTGGTTGAAGGACCAGGAGACGTCTACGTTTGCGGTGCGTGCATTGATCTTTGCCAATCCATCCTCGACCAAGAGGAGAAGCGGCGCGGTGGATCAAAACCACTCTTCAGCAAGATCCCAACGCCACGAGAAATCGTCGCGCAGCTTGACGAGTATGTGATTGCTCAGGAACCCGCCAAACGCGTGCTTTCCGTGGCAATGCACAACCACTACAAGCGCCTCGCACTTGGCTGGGAAGGCTCGGAGGTTGAAGTTGAAAAATCCAACATCATGCTTATCGGACCCACTGGCTCCGGCAAGACGTTGTTGGCTCGGACCTTGGCACGTGTGCTTAACGTCCCCTTCGCAATCGGTGATGCAACCACATTGACCGAAGCAGGCTACGTCGGTGAGGATGTGGAAAACCTGTTACTCAAGCTGCTGCATGCCGCCGATTTCGACCTGGAGGCCGCCCAGCGAGGTGTACTCTATATCGACGAAATCGATAAGATCGGCAAGACGAGTAACAACGTTTCGATCACACGGGACGTGTCCGGTGAAGGGGTCCAGCAGGCCCTGCTGAAGATGCTGGAAGGGACGACCGCCAACGTGCCTCCCCAAGGCGGGCGTAAACACCCCGAGCAGCAGTACATCCAAATGGACACGACCAACATCTTGTTCATCTGTGGAGGTACGTTCGTGGGCGTCGATGACATCATCCGGAAGCGGTTGGGCAAGCGAACCATTGGATTCGGCCAGGCTGCTGGCGGTTCCGATGAACAGAGCCTGACTGAGATCCTGCCTCAGGTGAACAGTGACGACATCCTGGAGTTTGGTTTGATTCCAGAATTGGTGGGAAGGCTACCCGTCTCCTGTGCCCTAACGCCGCTGGATGAACCGGGTCTGATTCGTGTTCTGACCGAGCCCAAAAACGCCCTGATTCGACAGTTCCAGAGCCTCTTTGAAATGGAAAACTCAGAACTGGAATTCACCGATGCAGCCCTGCGTGCCATCGCTCGACGGGCGCTTAGCCGCGACACCGGTGCGCGTGGATTGCGTTCGGTCATCGAACACACGATGCTTGACATCATGTTCGAGTTGCCTGACCAGGACGCCGGTGGCAAATATGTCGTCACCGAAGACATCGTCGAAGGTCGGGATGCGCTCTTTAAGGTGACCCAGCCGCAGTCAAAGATCGCGTGAGTTGTGCCCCAGTCTTAGTTTCGTTAACACCGCTTTAGATAACACCGTACGAAAAAAGGCAAGCCAATCTGGCTTGCCTTTTCTCTTTTCTGTCGTGTCGTTCAGTTCTCTTTCGTGTCTACTAAGCAGGTAAGTGATTGCGGACTATCGGGCCGCGCGGAGTATCAACTATCTCAAGTGTTCGTTACCGCGCACGCTCGTTACTGCACAACGGACCAACCTTCAATATGCGTGTTGGTTTCTCCCAATCCTTCTAATGTCGTCATCAATTCGTCCATCTTGTCTGGATCGACATTGAACGTACACAAGCGGCTGGGAATGTCCGTGTTGATGTCGGTAATATAGTCCACCTGCTCTAGATCGCCTCGAACCGAGGCGGCACAACCACCTCACGTCATGCCAGGCAGATTGAGCGAGACCAAAAGGAATTGGATTTCTTCAGCGGCCAGGTCTTCAGACGGTGGCGGATCGGACGTCGCCGTGGACGTGTCGGGCGCAGTGCCACAGCCCAGGGTGAACAAACAGCCCAGCGCCAGTGATGCAAATACTCGTTTCATCGAAAGCTCCTTTTTGTTGCGAAGAGAAAGAGAGAAAGATCGCCACGACGGAAACTATCTTACTCCCTACAGCCAATTCTTTTTAGTGGCGAAATTCACGGTTTTCGGCGACTTTCCGCCCGGCTCGAAGCCGCCTAGCGGTAATTCAACGATGGACCGTCCGTGTCCGCCGCATTTCCCACGCCCAATCGACCGATCCTTCAAGGTTTTTTAACCGAATTGGACTCTTGAGTCACCCTGGCCAGTTGAAAACTTGGTATTGCGTTGGGTATGGGTTGATCGACTACTATCTCGTTTTTCTGTCGATTAATGGAGGTGCAGACAAGGATGTCGAGCACAACTGCAACAGTCGGTTCAGCCGT
>Ga0310121_10005417_pt1 | contig 10997 bp, 10 predicted proteins | sample CB27_Tmax_986_MG_FD_203504 | JGI IMG/M metagenome (GOLD analysis project Ga0310121, IMG submission 203504) | Marine microbial communities from Western Arctic Ocean, Canada - CB27_Tmax_986 | ecosystem: Environmental > Aquatic > Marine > Oceanic | place: Canada: Western Arctic Ocean | collected...
TGGTGAAGGTGGTTCTTTCCGGACGCTATCAGGCTCATTCCGTGGAGATCGACCCGAGTCTTCTAGCCGAAGATCGCGATATGTTAGAGGATCTGATCGCTGCTGCGATCAACGACGCGGTTCGGCGTGTTGAGGCTACCCAAAAACAAAAAATGTCGGAAATGGCGCAGGGCCTTGGACTTCCTCCGGGCGTCAAGCTACCGTTTTGAGTCGAATAAGCCCACTGATCGATCGACTGATCGACGCGTTGCAGGTGCTTCCCGGAATCGGCATCAAATCGGCGACACGCATGGCGTTTCATCTATTGCAACGTAATCGCGAGGGCGCTGGGTCCTTGGCCGGTGCGATCGTCGACGCGGTTCGAAATGTTGGTCAGTGTCGCGTATGTCGAAACTTGTCGGAAACCGAGTCCTGCAGCATATGCAGCAACGTGAAACGCGATGCCGCTCTGCTTTGCGTCGTTGAATCACCATCCGATGTGGTAGCGATTGAGTCGACGGCCGGTTACGACGGTAAGTACTTCGTCTTGCATGGACGTTTGTCGCCGATCGATGGGGTCGGTCCGGCCGACCTTGGGCTTGACCGGCTCCGAGAGCACGTGGTGCAAACCGAAATGCGAGAAGTAATCCTGGCGACGAACCCAACGGTCGAGGGAGAAGCCACCGCGCATTACATTAGCGAAGCCCTCGCCGGCACGGGTGTATCGGTTACCCGTATTGCGCACGGTGTGCCAGTCGGAGGAGAACTCGAATACGTCGACGGCGGAACGATCACGCATGCGTTACGCGGGCGTACCAGCATTGACTGAACAACTGGTTAACAGCCAAGCAGCGTTTGATGACGCACTTTGCGCCGATTGTGATGTCCTTGGCATTGATACTGAATTCATACGCGTCAACACGTTCTACCCGATCCCGGCGTTGTATCAGCTGGCCCATGGAACCCAAATAACGCTCGTCGATGCGCAGGCACAGCTCGACTATACGGGCCTACAAAACACGCTACTTGATCCTAAGGTCACCAAGATCATGCATGCTTGTTCCGAAGACCTTGAAGTCCTTCAACACCACCTTGGCGTCCGTCCACGGGGCCTCGTGGATACGCAACTTGCACACGCATTCTTGAAGCCTGAATTCAGCCTGAGTTACGCAGGTCTAGTGGAGCGTTATTTGGGTGTTGAGTTGGCAAAGCAATCGACCCGATCGAATTGGCTGAAGCGACCGCTGAGCGCGGCGCAACTTGAATACGCAGTCGACGACGTTTTGTACCTTCCAGAAATGTGGAACATGATTCGGTCACGCCTTGAACAACAGGGTCGGCACGCTTGGTTTGCGCAGGAGATGTTGCGGATGTTGGAGCAACCGATCATTTCTCCAGAAGATTATTACCGCACGCTCAAAGGCGCTTGGCGCCTTTCCCCGAAACAACTCAGCGTCTTGCGCAGTCTCGTTACGTGGCGGGAGCTTGAAGCGCGCGACCGAGACGTGCCGCGTTCAAAAACGGTCTGGGATACTCACTTGATGACGCTCGCGAAGAGTGAACGTATCAATTGGCGTATTGTTGAAGGAATCCTGCCGCCTGGAATCGCACGAGAACACGGTGATGCAGTCCTCGAAGCGTTCAATGAAGGAAGATCGGCAACACAATTAGCTGAACCGTTGCCCCGACCGTTTTCCTCACACCAGGGGAAAATTGTCAGGATGCTGCGGGATATCGCTGCAGAAACGGCAAATCGATTGGAAATGGCTGTCGAGCTGCTAGCACGCAAACGCGATGTAGAAGCGTGCGTGCGCCATTACGAAGCGCAGCATGTGTTGCCCATTTGGTTTAACGGGTGGCGCGACGAACTGGTTGGTGATTCTTTTCTTCAAGTCCTTTCAGGACAACTTGGTTGATGACAGCTCGTGACGTTGCGGTGTACCGCAGCAAGCGTGTCGTTGATATGTATTTGTACGTCGATGAAACGCGCGACCTGATGTCGTTGCCAGAGGATCTGTTGAAAAGATTCGGGAGGCCGGTTGAGGCCATGCGCTTTAAACTTGCTGCGAATCGATCGTTGGCGCGTGCCGATGCCAAACTGGTGCTCGAGGCGATCGCGAGCCAAGGCTTCTACCTGCAGCTTCCGCCAACGCTCGAGGACCGCTCCCGTGACGAATCGTAAGCCGTTCTGGGAAACCAAAAAACTTAGTGAGCTGAATCAAACGGAATGGGAATCGTTGTGTGACGGTTGCGGTCAGTGTTGTTTGATTCGCTTCGAAGATTCGGAGACAGGCGCGGTTGGTACAACGTCTGTTGTTTGTCGCTTGTTTGAAATGGAGAGCTGCCGTTGCAGTCGTTATCCCGAGCGCCACCACCTGGTTAAGGATTGTGTACGGCTGGACCCGGATTCGGTTAGCGATTTCTCCTGGTTGCCCAAAACTTGTGCATACCGGTTAATGGATGAAGGTCGTCCCCTTTATGAGTGGCATCCCCTCATTGCTGGGAATCGAGACGAAATTCGTCGGTCAGGGGTCAGCGTGTACGGCAATGTGGTGTCTGAGAAAAACGTTCATCCGGATGATCTTGCGTGGCAAATCGTGAAATGGGTTTGAATAGATGTCGTATGTCGTAGCGTGGTTTGTTTTGGCGTCGGCGGGCGGGGTTCTCGCGTGGCTCATGTGGCGGTCATTGCGTCGATTTGGGTTGTTCGCCGGCTTAACGGCCAGTCTTATAGTCGTTTGGGCATTAACCCCTCTTGCGTTGAATGGGGGTGAATATGCGCCCGCGTTCATTGCACTCCTGTTCCGCCTATTCTTAGAACGAGGAGCGGACGCTTCGGTGCCAGCGACAGTTCTATTCTTTCCCACGCTGGCCGTCCTTGTTGTTTTTGTCGGTCTCTATATACGAAAGCAGATTGGTGGCGGATCAAGTCGCCTTGTTCGGTCAAAGTCGATCAAGTGGAAGGGGTGAGGCGCTCCCGTCGGTTGCGTCGCCGTAGGTGCGTGGATAAAGTACGCGCTGCCTCAGCATTCAACCACCAACGTTAAGTCTCGGGACCCTGCATGATCTTTGATAGTACAGATACTTATATTTCAACCGATGAGCTCTCCATGGCGGTCGATGCTGCCGTGAAACTAGAACGGCCGTTACTGGTAAAGGGTGAACCGGGAACAGGCAAGACCTTGCTCGCTGAAGAGATTGCCAATACTCTCGGAGTGCCGTTGATTCAATGGCATATCAAATCGCAGACCAAAGCTAGCCAGGGTCTGTACGAGTACGATGCCGTCAGCCGACTGCGAGATTCCCAGCTTGGCGACGACCGGGTTCAGGACATCCGTAACTACATCAAGCGCGGAAAAATGTGGGACGCCTTTGCCTCGGAGGAAAAGGTCGTACTGCTCATCGATGAGATCGATAAAGCAGACATCGAATTTCCAAACGATCTGCTGCAGGAACTGGATCGCATGGAGTTCTATGTATACGAGACGCAAGAAACTATCACTGCGATTACTCGGCCCGTCGTCGTCATCACGTCGAACAACGAGAAAGAGTTACCGGACGCTTTTCTGAGGCGGTGTTTCTTCCACTACATTAATTTCCCGGATCGGGAGACGATGCAGCAGATCGTTGAGGTGCACTTTCCTGAGATCAAGCATGACCTGGTGAAAGAGGCGATGGATATCTTTTTTGATGTCCGGAAGGTTCCTGGCCTCAAGAAAAAGCCCTCGACGTCTGAACTGATCGATTGGCTAAAACTGCTTATGGCCGATGACATTCCCGACGAAATTCTCACCAATAGAGATCCGAGCAAAGCCATTCCGCCGCTATACGGGGCGTTGGTAAAAAATGAACAGGATGTGCATCTGTTAGAGCGGTTGGCGTTTATGAATCGACGTGATAGTCGTGGGTAACCAGAGGCTGAAGCTGAAAGGGGTTTGAAGAACCGATGCTGATCAACTTTTTCCTGACGCTTCGAAAATACAAACTTCCGGTAACGATTCGGGAGCTCATGGATCTATTACGGGCCATGGAGTTTCGGGTGGTCTACGCAAGTATTGATGACTTTTACCTTCTTTCTCGGACGTGCCTCGTAAAAGACGAAAAGAACTACGACAAGTTCGATCGGGCATTTAGCGCGTATTTCAAGGGTCTTGAAGATCTACACGGAATGCTCGAGTCCTTGATACCCGACGAATGGCTCCGTCGTGAATTTGAAAAATCCCTCACGCCCGAAGAGTTGAAACAATTGGAATCGCTGGGCGGCCTTGAAAAGCTGATTGAGGCGTTTCAGAAGGCAAAGGAAGAAGAGGCTAAGAAAGCGGAGGAAGAGGCCAAAGACGGAAAAGATGGCGAAGAGGGTGATGCAGAACGCGACGGGCGGAAAGGCCCCGGGGGTCTTGGAAAAGGCAAGAAGAAGAAAGCGAAGAAGGCTTGGGACGAACGACAGTACAAGAACCTGGACGACTCGGTGGAACTGGGTACCCGAAATATCAAGATGGCGTTGCGTCGATTAAGAAAATTCGCTCGTACCGGTCGCGAGGATGAACTCGATATCGACACAACGATTCGTAAGACAGCCCACAACGGCGGGATGTTGGATATTCAATTACGTCCGGAGCGGCGTAATACCATCAAAGTACTGACATTTTTTGACATCGGCGGTTCGATGGACGCCCACGTGAAAGTCTGTGAGGAGCTCTTTTCTGCGACGCGGACCGAGTTTAAGCACCTCGAAAGTTATTACTTTCACAATTTTATTTACGAGTCCATGTGGAAGGACAACCGTCGACGGATGAGTGAACGAATTCCCACCTGGGATATTCTCAACAAATATGCGGGTGACTACAAAGTCGTGTTTGTTGGAGATGCAACGATGGCACCCTACGAAATTACCCATGCAGGGGGTAGCGTCGAGCACTGGAATGAAGAAGCGGGTGCCATTTGGATGTCACGCTTTAAGGGTTGGTACGACAAGATCGTATGGATTAATCCAACGCCCCAAGAGACTTGGGAGTATTCAACGTCCGTTGCGATGACCCAAGAATTGGTTGAAGGGCGCATGTTCCCGCTGACGATTCGTGGCCTTGAAGAAGGCATGCATCTTCTGTCCAAATAACAAAGCAGTATCGATCTTCTAACGAGAGGAATACTCGTGCGCCATGGTCAAAGCCCGCGCATTCGACCCCAATTCCGTTATGGCCCGAGATGCCCGGGATATTGCGCGGGCCGTCAACAATGGAAAGGTTAGCGGCCATGTAAAGACTCGCTGGGCTGAATCCGTTGAGCGACTGGCCCGCCGCGGGTTGTTGGTGCCGGCGGTTTCTTACCCTCCTGAACTGCCGATAAGCTTACATTGCGATTCGATTGTTGAGCTGATCCGTGCACATCCTGTGGTCATCGTTGCAGGAGAGACAGGGTCGGGTAAAACCACACAGCTCCCCAAAACTTGCCTAGCGGCAGGCCTAGGAAGACGCGGCATGATCGGTCATACACAGCCGAGACGTCTCGCCGCGAGGACGGTGGCGCAACGCATTGCCGCTGAACTTTCCACTTCCTTAGGAAACGAAGTTGGTTATGCCGTTCGCTTCGACGATAAGTGGAACGAAAACACCTTAATTAAAGTCATGACCGACGGGCTGTTGTTGAACGAAATTCGATCCGATCGTGACCTTAACGCGTACGACGCGATCATCGTCGATGAAGCTCATGAACGCAGTCTAAATGTCGATTTTTTACTCGGGTACCTAAAGCGATTAGTAGAGCGGCGTAGCGATCTGAAAGTGTTGATAACGAGTGCGACCATCGATGTTGATGCCTTCGCTCACCATTTCTCCGACGCGCCGATTGTGAGCGTGAGCGGCAGGGGCTACCCAGTGGAAACTAGATACCGGCCGTTCAGCGAAAGTCTTGAAGAGACATTGCAGGCGTGTCTGGCGGAAATTCGGGTTGAAAAAACGAAGGGACCGCGTGACGTCTTGATGTTCCTACCGGGTGAACGAGACATTTTCGATTGGTCGAGATGGATTAACCGGCAATTTCGTGACCAATACGAAGTGCTGCCGCTGTACGCTCGGTTGCCACCGCGCGAACAGAAACGAATATTCGAGCCGGGAAGACGACAACGGGTTGTTTTAGCGACGAATATCGCAGAAACCAGTCTTACGGTCCCCAACATCGGCTACGTTATCGATTTGGGTGAGGCCCGGGTAAGCCGATACAGCTTCCGTTCCAAGCTTCAACGACTGCCTATCGAGCCAATTTCCCAGGCAAGTGCGGACCAACGACGGGGTCGCTGCGGCCGGATTGCACCCGGTGTCTGTTATCGATTGTATGAGGAATCTGATTATGACGGTCGCCCGCTATACACCGACCCGGAAATCGGGCGTACAAACCTAGCTGCCGTGGTCCTGCAGATGCGCGCATTTCGCCTGGGCGATGTCGGGACGTTCCCGTTCATGGACCCGCCCGGTCCTCGGGCGGTCAATGATGCGGTGCGTTTGTTGCATGAATTACAAGCGCTCGACAACGATAAGCTGACCGAGAAAGGAAACAAGATGGCGCGGTTGCCCGTTGATCCTCGGCTGGCACGCATGGTGATCGAGGCAAATCACTGCGGGAGTTTGACGGAAGTGTTGATCATCGTCGCCGCGCTAGCCGTCCAAGACCCACGCTTGCGTCCCTTGGATAGGCAAGCGGCAGCCGACAAAGCGCACGAACGTTTTATGGATGAAGCATCGGATTTTCTCGGTTTTGTGAATCTATGGACGTGGGCCAACGCGCTGCGCGAGGATGCGACCCGTAGCGGATACCGTCGAGCGTTGGAACAAAATTTCTTGTCGCCTAATCGCATGGGTGAATGGCGATCCCTACACCGTCAGTTGCTGTTGGCGTGTCGGGACCTCGGCTTGCGTTCAAACAAGAAAGCGGCTGACTACGCGAGCGTCCACAGGGCCCTGTTAGCCGGTTCGCTTAGTTTTATCGGCTTGAAGACCGAAAAAGGAAGCTATGCCGGTCCGCGTAACTTAACGTTTCGTGTGTTCCCGGGTTCGGTCCTGGCCTCGAAGCGTCCGAAGTGGCTGGTGGCGGCGGAAATAACGGAGACACAACAAACCTATGCGCGCTGTAATGCCCAGGTGGAGGCCAGATGGATCGAACAAGCGGCACCGCACCTGATCCGCCGAACGTATGGCGAGCCCGGATGGGATGAAAAACGCGGAGAGGTGATTGCCCGTGAACGTGCCGTCGTCTATGGCGTGCCGGTAGTCGAAAATCGGCGAGTTTCGTACAGTCACATCGATCCTGCGATCTGCCGACAGCTATTTATCCGTCACGCACTAGTTGCACCGAGTCTACAGATTGATGCGCCATTTCTTGATCACAATCGGGAATTAGTGAGCGAAATTATGGAGCTACAGGCAAAGGGCCGGCGAACCGATCTGCTCGCGAGTGATGAAGCGCAACGTGCGTTCTACGAGGAGCGATTGCCTTTGGAAGCCATTAGCGTCCGGTCTTTCGAGGGGTGGTATCGGAATGTTGATTCGGTCCAACGCGGTCGTCTAATGATGACCCGAGACGATTTGTTGCGGATCGCCGACTTTTTCCCGGCAGACGACGAGTTCCCCGGGCAAATCGATATTGATGGCATTGCGGTCAACGTCCGATATCGCTTTGCGCCGGGGACCGATGATGATGGTGTTTCGATCGAAGTGCCGTTGGGACTGCTCGCCAAAATACAACAAGACGCCCTTGACTGGCTGGTACCCGGATTTTTCGAAGAGAAGTGTGTTGAACTGGTCAAGGCATTGCCCAAACGTACGCGGAAGCAACTTGCACCCGTTCCGGATCGCGTGGCGACCGTTGTTCCTTCCTTGATACGAGTGGATCGGTACCGTCGCGGGCGCTTGCTTTTGGCATTCGCGCAAATATTGCGAGACCGTTTCGACATCGTAATTCCGGTGTCCGAATGGAATATTGATCGGTTGCCGCCATTTCTGTGCATGAACGTTCAAGTGCTTGATAACAAGCACGGGCTGATCGACCAAGACAGAGACGTGGAAGCCCTAAAGTCTCGGCTCCTCGCGCGTCTCGAGCAACGCATGGACGATGGTTTGCGGGCAAAATTTGAGATGAAGGGCCTTACGACGTTTCCAGATATTGGGCTCCCAGAGTCAATGGTTTTGGACGAATCGGGGGAGCAGTTGTCAGTGTATCCAGTACTGGTTGATCGGAAGGAGAGCGTGGATTTTCGTCTGGATTCTGACCAGAAACAGCAACAGCGTTCCAATCGACAGGGTCTTTGCCGACTGGCTCTGCTGGGGGAACGCCAGTCCGTCCGATACATCCGTAAGGAGATTGATAAAGAAACGACGCTGCTCCTCCAGTACGCGACTCTAGGTACGCGAGATCAACTCGTCGATGAGGTTCTCCGAGACACCGCTTGGGTCGCTTACTTCCAAGGCAGCGATATTCCTCGATCGCGCGAGGCGTTTGAAGAACGTCTTAAAGACCGAAGAGGACAACTGGTTGAAACTTATTTCGAGTTAATTGTACGGGTTCGGGCCGTGGTGTCCCGGCGCTTTGATACAGCTCGGGAAGTTGACGATCTGTCATCGAAGACCTTTGCCCGTGCACACCGCGATATGGAGGAACAGTTGTTAGAGCTGGTCCCCCACGACTTTCTTTCGACAACGCCTTACGACAGACTTCCCGATCTCATCCGCTACCTCGATGGCATGCGTTACCGCATCGATCACCTTCAAGGGAAAGTAGGGAAGGACGAAAACAACACGGAAATCATAGCGGGGTGGCAGGTTCGATACGCGCGATTAAAGGACGTGTGTGGGAACGAAGAGGTGCTTGTCCGACTCCGGTTTCTGTTGGAGGAATATAGGATCGTGTTATTTAGTCAAGTTGTTGGTGCTCGGGAAAAAGTTTCGGAGAAACGCCTCGAACGAGAGTTTGAGCCGTTGGAGATGGAAGCTGGATTGCGTTAAAGCAACTTCCACTCCAGGGAGTTGGATAAATCGCGAATCTCAGTTTTTGTTTTGAACTTCTCGCTTGGCAGCAATGAAGTCGGAATGGTTTAGATAGAGCAAGTCCGTGATTTTACGGATGACGTGTTCTTCATAATGTTCTTTGTCGCCCTCGAAATTAGCGACTCTCCACAAATGGACTAGCAGTGCGATACGTTCAGAACGGTCGAGCCGTTCATTCAGTAACCTGGTGAAGGGAAAAACGCCGGTACTATCTTGGTGATCGGCGCGGGCTCGGTCGATGATCTCGGCGACTTGATCTTGATCGATTTCGTACATCGAATCGAGCGCGACTTTGACCTGTTCCAGTTCCCTGTCTTCGAGTTCGTGATCGGCCCAGGCGACTTCAAGAAGTAGCATTGCGGCGGCGAGTGGGACAGTGGTGTTTTCCGTTTCGACGGCGGGTATGGGTTCCTGTGCAAACACACCTTTGAGGCGTTCGAACATTACGCCGCCCTCCGTTCGACTTCAGAGCAAGCGTGAACGAACGTTTCTACGCCCGCGTCCCTGAGGCGCGCGTGCTCCGATAAATAACGCCGATATTGGCGTGCGCCTGGCAATCCACTGAAGAGACCGAACAGATGCCGGGTCATCTCATGGAGTCGGGTACCTTGGTGTAATTCGCGTTCCATGTATGTTGTGTATTGGTTGAGAAGGGACTGGAAATTATCGCGTTGTTTCCCGGGATAGAGCCCGGCGTCGAGTTCACGAAGGAAAGCCGGATTTCGATAAGCGGCGCGGCCTATCATCACTCCGTCCGCCCAATTAAGGACCTCCTTCACCGTTGCTGTGTCGTTCAGACCACCATTCAGAACAATCGAAAGGGAGGGAAAGTCGACCTTCAGGTGTCTGACTTGACTATAGTCAAGCGGAGGAATCTCTCGGTTTTGTGCCGGGCTTAAACCCGTCAAAATCGCTTTGCGAGCATGCACGACAAATAGTTGGGCGCCGGCCTCACTCACGTGGCCGACGAAGTCAGCCAATTTTCCGTAGCTCGCATGATTGTCGACGCCGAGACGGCATTTCACGGTAACGGGAATCGAGACCGCGTTGGACATGTGTTTGATGCACTCGGCGACCAGTTTGGGTTGCAGCATCAAGCAGGCACCAAAAGCACCTTGGCGAACTCGGTCGGATGGGCAACCAACGTTTAGATTGATCGCATCAAATCCATTCGTTTCAGCTGCGAGGGCGGCTTGGGACAATATGAGCGGATCGTTCCCACCGAGCTGCAGTACCAACGGTTGTTCGTGATCGCCGTGCTCGAGCAATCGAGACGTTCGACCGAAACATATCGCGTCGGCAATGATCATCTCGGTATAGAGCCATGCGTGCGGCGCGATGAGTCGATGAAATGTTCGACAGTGCCGATCAGTCCACGCCATCATGGGCGCGACACACAAAAGTTTGTCGCTAAAATCCAGCCGGTTTCTGATGTCTTTCACGCGTTCTGTTCGTTTCTTTTGCGATTCTCGAGCATGGTATTTTGATCGAAATGTGCTTCGGTTACATCCGAATTTCGATCGAGGAAAGATAACGGCGGTCGCTTAACTTGACTCAGGGGGCCTAACGAAAATATTCCATCCTTTCTCCATTTTTCTTCCATTTTATTTGATTTTCGTTGTATATTGGGTTGCGACTAGTTGATTGGGTAACCCAATGCTGCGTCAGAGAACACTCAGGAAGTCGGTGCACGCCATCGGAATCGGCGTGCACTCTGGCAATAAAGTGCGTATGACGCTACGTCCTGCCGAGGCGAACACGGGCATTCGGTTCGTTCGAGCCGATTGCCCCGACGTCGCCGTCGCCGCGTTAGCTCAAAATGTCTCTAGTACTCTGCTATCGACAAGCATCAGTGAGGAAGGAAGCAATATCTCGACCGTAGAACACTTGATGTCCGCGCTCTGGGGCCTTGCGATTGATAACGCGGTCATCGAGTTGTCGGGTAATGAGGTTCCGATCATGGACGGCAGCGCCGGCCCATTT
>Ga0310121_10005421_pt1 | contig 10984 bp, 9 predicted proteins | sample CB27_Tmax_986_MG_FD_203504 | JGI IMG/M metagenome (GOLD analysis project Ga0310121, IMG submission 203504) | Marine microbial communities from Western Arctic Ocean, Canada - CB27_Tmax_986 | ecosystem: Environmental > Aquatic > Marine > Oceanic | place: Canada: Western Arctic Ocean | collected...
TGCGTGACGGACGTCGGCAACCGTGCGATTGCGATTGTCGGTCAGGCAATCCACCATCACGGCCGCGCCACCGGGACCATAGCCTTCGTAACGCACTTCCTCGTAGACGGCCCCATCCGCGTCTCCCGTGCCCCGCTTGACCGCCCGATCGATGTTGTCCTTAGGCATGCTGTGCGATCTGGCCTTCTCGATCGCCGTGCGCAGGCGTGGATTGGAGCCGGGATCACCACCGGCCTCGCGGGCCGCCACGGTGATCTCTCGGATCAGCTTAGTGAAAAGCTTTCCCCGCTTAGCATCCTGGGCACCCTTCCGAAACCGGATATTGGCCCATTTACTGTGGCCAGCCATTCACAATGCTCCTCGCTTGTATCTGAACTGGCAGTTCTCGGGCAGGAGACAACACCCGCCGCAAGGGGCTGTCCGTCAGAAACCTCACTCCGTAACTCCAATGACAGCAAGCGCTTAGCTCCTGCCAACGGGCCTATGATAGCGGGATTTCGCGGTGTGTGGGAGCACACCCAGAGGGCTCGTGCAGATAGACTTGCGAGCGCCATGGGCGAGTAGCGAACCAAGGACTACCAAAACGACGATCGCACGATTGGAACCCAGCCGGGGATGGCTGAGGAGCTTGAGCGAGCAGGCCTATCCGGGGATGCCCTCGATCGGCGCGCTCTTAGCGATTGATGGCGTGGATGGCGCGCCCGTCGGCGGCCAGCGCCGCCTCATGGATGGCTTCGGTCAGCGTGGGATGTGCGTGGCAAGTGCGTTGCAGGTCCTCACCAGAGGCCGAGAACGCCATCGCTAGTACCGCCTCGGCAATCAGCTCCCCTGCCACGGGCCCAACAATATGAACGCCGAGCAGTTCATCATCGGACTCGGCGGTTATCAGCTTCACAAACCCATCGGTCTGCTGCATTCCTTTGGCGCGCCCATTTGCGGCAAAGTTGAACGTTCCCACCTTGTACTCTTTGCCTGATTCCTTCACCTCTGCCTCAGTCTTGCCTACCCACGCGATCTCCGGTGCGGTGTAGATCACCGAAGGAATAGCGTTGTAGTTCACCTCGCCGACCTTGCCGGCAATGAGGTCGGCGACCATGGTGCCTTCCTCAGTTCCCTTATGGGCCAACATGGGACCACGCACGACGTCACCGACCGCCCACACCTGGGGCACGTTTGTCTTACAGTGCTCATCAACCTGAACGAAACCGCGTTCGTCGAGCACCACGCCCACATCATCGGCCACTAAACCATCGGTGAAGGGCCTGCGTCCGACGCAGACAATTAGCTTATCGACCTCCAGACTCTGTGCCCCGTCACTGTCCTCGTAATTCACCCTGACAGCTTCGTCATCGGCCTTTACACCGGTAACCTTGGCACCGAGCCGGATGTCGAGCCCCTGCCGTTTGAAGTGACGATGGGCCTCCTTGGCGATCTGTGCATCCGCCATACAAAGAAAATCCTCCAGCGCCTCTAATATCACGACCTCCGAACCCAGACGCTGCCAAACACTACCGAGCTCGAGACCGACAACCCCAGCGCCGATGACACCCAGCTTCCGCGGCGCAGATTCCAGCTCGAGAGCTCCCCAGGAGTCCACGATGCGATCGTTGTCGAACGGAGCGATAGGGAGCTCTACCGGCACGGACCCGCTCGCGAGGACAACGTGTTTGGCCGAGATTACAGACTTACTACCATCATCCCCGGTGATCTCAACCCGACTTCCAGGCAGCAAACAACCGTGCCCCTTAAAAGATGTGACGCCGTTGGACTTGAAGAGCGTCTCGATACCACCGGTCAGCTGCTTGACGATCTTTTCCTTTCGCGACTGCATGGCACCAACGTCGATGGCCAGTTCACCCACGGCGATTCCGTGCACTTTGAACTCCGACGCCGCGCGATGGTAAAGCTCTGAGGACTCTAGTAGCGCTTTCGATGGAATACAGCCCGCGTTGAGGCATGTGCCTCCAAGGGCACGAGTGCCGTCCCGATTCTGCCACTCGTCGATGCAGGCAGCCGACAACCCATTCTGTGCGGCGCGGATCGCTGCCGGATAGCCGGCCGGTCCACCGCCAATAACCACGACGTCGAAAGCTTGTTCACCCATGTCTAGTACACCTGCAGCAGAGGCCGCGCAGGATCCTCTAATAATTCCTTCAGCGCAACCAGAAACTGGACCGCTTCGCGACCATCGACGACCCTGTGATCGTAGGTCAATACCAGAAACATTATGGCAGCGCTTCGGAGCGGAATTAGACCACAGATGAATCTGAGATTTCCTATGTAGGAGGCTGAATAGTATACGTTTATATAGATATTTTTTTGTGCTACGGCTGACCCCCAGTGACCGTCACCTGCAACAGATAGTCCATGAGCGCTTGACGATCCGATGTCGAACTGAAACCGGCAAACGTCATGTTGTTACCCGGCAAGAAGTCGTCCGGCCGAGCGAGCCAAGCATCAAGACGATCAGGTGTCCAAACGAAGTCCGCCTCCTGCAAGGCGGCTGAGTATTCGAAGCCCGGAGCGCTGGCCGGCGAACGCCCGAAAACTCCATGAAGATTCGGCCCTAGGAGATGCTCCTCACCAGCCCCGAACGTGTGGCAAGCGCGGCAGGAAAGGGCCAGCAGCTCTCCGCGCTCCGAATCGGCCGTCCCGACGAGGAACGTACCTTCATCGCTCGACTGTCCACAGCCCGTTACAAACAAAACCAAGAGTGCCATCACCCACGCACTAACCGAATAGAGGCGGGGGGCGGGGTCCCACGATCCGGACACGCTCAGAAGCCTCGGAGAAATCCTTTAACTACGTCTCAGTTTTGGGGTTCGCACGGGGGCGGCCGCCAAATCTGGACACTAGTTGCCCGTGTACTCGAGCACAAACAACCCTGTGCCGACACAACCCTCACCCTGGCCCATGCAAGACTCTCCGGAACGGTCGGACGCGTAGACGAGCCCTCGATGGTCGATATCCACGTCGGTTAGCTGAATCGGTGCCGGTCGGGGCTGCGAAGGGCGCGGACTCGCGTTCGTTTTCGGAATGTAATAGCCGACTTCCCTCAGATTCTGTGGATCCGAGATATCCAACACCCTAACCCCAGCGTTTAGGTACGCGATCCATGCAAGCTTGTCCTCGAAACGATTGAGGTAACCATTGACGGTCTCGGCATGCTGATGCGGCCCGAAGTTGCCACCAATATCGCAAAAATCGCCGATGGGTACTTGCCAGGTCGATAGCGGCATGGGATGAGTCTCATGGGTGATATCGAACATATAGACTCGACTCTTGATCCCGTGCGGGCACTCCAACCCATCGTACTCGTCACTGACCAACGCGTAGGTTCTCGGTAGTTCGCCGTCAGCCGCGGTGATGTTCGGTACCTCGTCGTAAACAATGGGCGAAACGGTATGAGGCCCCCTACCCGGTGGGGAGGTGTCATAAGACCAAACCAAACTGGGATCTGAAGGATCGGAGATGTCCCATGAGGCGATATGGCCGCTGCCGATACGGAATCCGGCATAGACGCGATCGTTAGCCTCATCGACTACGGGATGGTGAACGTATTGGCCCTCAAAGCCCTCCTCGCCTTCTTTCTGACCTGGCAACCATGCCCGGCCGACGAACTGCGGGTTGCGCGGATCCCGCAGATTCCAGATATGGATTAACGCGCTGCGAAAGCCCGGCTCTCCCGAGGCACTGTAATAGAGCCCCGTTTCCGGCGACCAGTGGCCCTTGTGTGCGCGATGCCTCAGGACCCCACCACAACCGGGCCCGCAGGAGTTCTCGGGCGTACTGGTGATCTCCGCGACCAGGGACATCCGTGAGGGGTTGGTGTCTCGGGCCGTGATATCGAAAATCTGAAACTTCAAGTCCTCGCCCGCCTCGGAGTTACGAATCAGGTAGTCCCGGCCTGGAGGGGCCGAGTCGAATCCATAGTCATAGACGACCGAGACTGAGCGGGAGTTCGCGCTCCCGTCGTTCGGGATGTGCCACACGAGTTCCGGACTGGAGGGATCGGCAATGTCCAGAAGGGAAGTACCGTTCCATTCGTTTCGACCGGTGATGGGGTTGAGCGTCGCATTGCGCGTCCGCGTGTTCGGAACGTGCCCGATGTACACCCAATCCCCGTTCGCGGAATCGGACTTCGTGGTCACCTGCAGCGCCTGGCGGCCCTGCAAGTCGTGGTAACCCACGAGCCTGATATTAGATGCCTCGTCCGCCAGGACGCTCGATACAAACCCGCCCAAACACGGCGGCACCAGAAAAACACTCCAAACCAACAATCTTGAATTCGGGCCTGTCATAACACTTCCCCCGAGATGAGCCTTGGGCTAAGACGATTAAGGCGGCCAGCAGCAGCATGACGATGATGATCGGTGCGAGCCAAAACTTCCTGCGTTCTCGCATGAAGCCCCGGAGGTCTTCAAAGAACTCAAGCATTCCGACGTTAAAGTATATATTCCCTGCGGCTTCTCTACACGTCTGCGGCATTACGTGAGCCGGATTAAGAATGGCGCCCGCACACCTTCCTTCTCAGGTCACGCACCGCAGAATTCCAGGTAACCTCTCCCTGTGACCCCGGAATTCCGAATCGCCACCTCACCCGAAGACCAGATGGGAGCCATGATGGTGCGCTGCATCGTTTTCTGCGGCGAACAAGGCGTCCCCTACACCGTCGAGCGGGATGAGTTCGAGGCAAGCGCGGTACATGTCCTCGGCGAGCTCGAAGGCGAGCCTGCCGCGGCCGGGCGCGTTCGCTACTTCCCCGACTATGCAAAACTGGAACGCATCGCAGTACTGAGGCCGTATCGAAAGCGCGGTATTGGTTCCGAGCTCACCCGTTTCCTAGTCTCGGTCGCGCAGGAGCGCGGCTACTCAAGCTACCGAATGAACGCCCAGGTCCGCCACGAGGCCTTCTATGCCGGGCTCGGGTTTCACTCGATGGGAGAGCGCTTCATGGAGGCCGAGATCGAGCACGTGTTGATGGTTCGGGACGATTGAGAAGCCACCCGTCGAGAACGCCAGATCTAAGCCATGAACTCCCGGATGATCCCCCACAGCGTGGCCAGTGCGAGGACGTCGATGTTATTGCTCGATCGCGTAACCGGCCCTTTGAAGCTCTTCCGTTACGATTTCACCGATCTTCTCGCCCATCACATTCTTCGCGGCCTGCTCGACATGAACCGGGTCAATATAGACGCTCATACCGAGTCCATCGTATGCCGGTGAAACGTCAAATAGATACGGCACCGTCTGTATCCGGCCCCTAACACTCAGATGCGCTGCCCTAAACTCCGGTTTCACAATGTAAGGCTGGTAAAAGGCCATGAACCTCGCTCTCTCGAATCGAGAAGAAGTGTAAGTACCAGTCAGCTGGTTCGCCAAACTTAGCGTCTCAAAGTACTTGTCAGCCACTCTTCTGTTCCAATCGTCTGAGAGCGGCTGTTCTTTTCGTCTTAGCGGGCCTATTCCGGAAAGAATTCCGAATGCTTTGTCGATTTCTGCAGCGATCGCAGAGTTCTCAATCAGCACTTTCGTGAGTGCGTCGGTTTCTGCTTGATAAAAATGGTTGTAGGGATACCCGGGTCTGGGGTCGTAATCCGCACTACCCAGCATCTCATTGAAACCGCCGTAGAAGATCACCAAATCGGGCTGGGTCACGTTAAAGTACTCAAGCAGTCCATGGAGATGCTGACGATGATTGGAACTGACTACGGAATAATTCGCTACGAATACGCCTCTGTTTAGCAACCTCTCGAGTGTTGCTTCAAGGACCGTAGGAATAGGCGGGTCCCCAACATACCCGGTTGAGCCACCAAAAAAAGCCACTTTTAAATCGTTGGCCGCGGCCTCCTCCAGAGAAGGACCACGAAATCCCAACTCATTATGGTCTCTCGCGAATGGCTTCCCCGTGAACCCCACATAGGCTGCGGGGTGTCGCTCAACCTCTTCGTCATAATGACTCGGATAGCCGAAGCCTACTATTTTGTTAAAGACCAGTACGTCACACGCGATGACTGTTACTAGCAAAAAAACCGCATAACTGACCCGTGATGCGATCGTTTTCAACGCTGATTCATTCATGCTGAAAAATTCTCGCGAACCCTACCCAGTCCCCATTCTATTTAACAATCGGTCGATTCATCCAGAAGCGCGAGCCGATTTCTGAGGCCCGCCACGTCCAGAATGCCCGCCTCGGATCTATCCAATTGATTTTATACAAGAATTGGCGCCCCGAGCAGGATTCGAACCTGCGACTTTCCGCTTAGGAGGCGGACGCTCTGTCCAGCTGAGCTATCGGGGCCCTGGCTGCGGTCTTGATGAATGGCTCGGCTACTATAACAATGGGAGGGTGCGCCAGGGGCAACATCCTGCCGGAGGGGCGCTGGCACCCGGGAAAGATAGAAAACAAGAGAAAGTATCGGTTCGTAGCCCTCGCGCTGCTTATCCGCGGAGCACTCAAATGACATCGTCCAATCGAGACAGCCTTTCTTCGAAGCACCGTTTTTTTATATCTGTCGCACTCGCGATCCTTATTAGCGGATCGCCCCCCGGGTCAGCACAACGTCCCGGTCTCGAAGATGGCGAGTGGCGCTACCTGGGCGGCGACTCTGGAAGCACCCGCTCCGCACCTATGCTGGATCAGATCAATGCAGATAACTTCTCTGATCTCGAAGTCGCCTGGATTTGGAGGGCCGACAACTACGGACCTGGCTTGGAATACACCATGCGAGCTACACCAGTGTACGGCGACGGCGTGCTTTACACGGTAGCCGGACAGCGTCGACAAGTGGTCGCAATTGATCCCGGTACCGGAGAAACGCTTTGGACCTTCCGTGAGCCACAAACAACGCGGTATTTGCGTTCACCCAGAAGAGACTTTGGAAAGGGCATTGCCTATGCCGAAGTAGATGGACGGGGCGTGGTTTATGTCACCAGTCCTTCCTTCTTCCTCTGGGCATTGGATGCCAAAACCGGTCGACCAATGGAAGGCTGGGGTAGCCCGGTCTCATTGGAAGGTTTCGCCGAAACCGGCGTGGTTGATTTAATCCCCGACCTAATCAGGGACTGGGGCCCTTGGGAAGACTGGACTGGTGGACCCTATGATCCAGATTACGGCATCCCAAGGCCGCTTGGTGAGGTAACGGCCTCTTCGCCACCTATTATTGTAAATGGCGTTGTCGTTGTGCTGGCCGGTCATGAGCCCAGCTACGATCAGACCCGTATCGAGAACGTACCGGGCGACATCATGGGTTACGACGCTCGAACCGGGGAACATCTATGGAAGTTCCATGTGATCCCTAGACCAGGCGAATTTGGTCATGAAACGTGGGAGAACGATGCTTGGAGCTGGTCAGGAGACATATCTCAATGGGCTCCGGCTTCAGCAGACCCAGAACTGGGACTAGTCTACCTTGTCACTAATGCCTCAACGGTGCAGTCCTACACAGGTCACCGCCCTGGCTACAATCTTTTCGGTGGCAGCGTACTTGCTCTAGATGTACAAACCGGCGAGCGCCGGTGGCACTACCAGATCCATCGTAGCGAACAGTGGAACTACGATACGCCTGCTGCTCCAATCTTGATGGACCTTACCGTTGATGGGGAAGAAATCCCAGCGCTAATCCAAAACACTAAGCAAGGCCTAATTTTTGCATTCAATCGCGAAACTGGTGAACCAATCTGGCCAATTGAGGATCGTCCGGTTATACAAACTGAGGTACCCGGTAACTATACGGCTCCAACACAGCCCTACCCTACCCGACCGGAACCATTAGACCCGATAGTTTGGGACGGAATCACTGAAGAATTCGTAATTGACTATACCCCGGAGTTAAAGGAACGTGCTCTGGAATTACTTAGCCGCTTTCAAGTAGGCGGCTTATATGTGCCCCCACTGCCCTACCCACACGATAACGATTTCATCAACAATGTCGGCTGTGTGGGTGGTTTAAACATCTACCATCCCCCAGTTGCTGATCCTACTACTGGAATTATGTATGCCTCCCACCGAAGGGCATGCACGGCTCCTGGTTTTATGGTGCCCACGAACGGCGTTGACGCAGAGAGGACAGAGTTTGCGCGTGCATCAGCTGAAGCTTGGAGGGGGAATGAGAGACATACACCTACCACTGGGACTACTGTGGCTGCGTATCACCCCGGCGGTCCAGTGGCAGGTCTGCCGAACATTCAGGGGTTGCCTCTCTATAGGCCCCTCTTTCAGGGGCTGGCAGCCTATGACATGAACACCGGCGACAAACTCTGGGATATACCGGTGGGTAATACTCCACAACAACTGCTTAATCATCCCCTGGTGCAAGGTGCAGACGTTCCTAATACTGGGGGCACCGGACACTCTATCCAGATGGTCGTTGGCGACTTACTGGTGCAGACTACCGAAGATCTCAGAGGTCAGACTGAACTAGGTGAAAACGGCGATCCCCTTCTACATGCTCGTGACAAGTTTACCGGAGAGATTTTGGCAAGCGTCGAAATTCCTATACCCGGTGAATACGGAATGATGACTTATATGCATGAAGGCAGACAGTACATCCTATTGCAAGCTGGCAGTGTGAAGCGGAGGCAGCCGGGCTCACTCATGTCAGTGGCGCTCCCGTAGACTGCGACCCCACTAGCGTCGCCGCGTGTTCAAAGATCATAACGAGAGCTACGAGCAAATCCGCGAAGCGGTGAAGCGTCTTTGCACGAGCTTCCCCGGGGAATATTGGCGTCAACAGGACAGCGAGTCCCGATACCCGACCGAGTTTGTCCAAGCGTTGTCGGATACCGGTTACCTGGCGGTTCTCGTTCCCGAGGAATACGGCGGCAGTGGTCTCGACCTGAAGGCCGCGTGCATCATCCTCGAGACGATTCACGAAACCGGCTGCAACGGGGCAGCTTGCCATGCCCAGATGTATACGATGGGAACGCTCCTTAGACATGGTAGCGAAACGCAAAAGCAACGTTGGTTGCCCGGGATCGCAAACGGCACGCTAAGGCTGCAGGCCTTCGGCGTCACTGAACCCGACAGTGGTACAGACACGACCCGAATCACGACGACGGCCGTACGCGACGGCGATAACTATATCGTCAACGGCCAAAAGATTTGGACTTCTAGAGCCGAGCACAGCGATCTCATGGTCCTCCTAGCACGCACGGCGTCGCGAGATACTATGTCCAAACCGACCCAAGGGTTGTCCGTGTTCATGGTGGATCTGCGTGAGGAGGTTGGTCACTCGATTACGATCACACCGATTGAGACCATGATCAATCACTCAACGAACAGCGTGTTTTTCGATGACTTGAAAGTTCCAGCAGAGAATCTGATCGGGAACGAAGGCGAGGGATTCAGGTACATTTTGGACGGCATGAATGCGGAACGCATTCTGATCGGCGCAGAATGCATCGGCGATGCAAGATTCCTCGTGCAGAGAGCTGCCGCCTACGCCAGTGAACGCGAAGTGTTCGGGCGCCCGATCGGGCAAAATCAGGGCATTCAGTTCCCGATCGCAGAAGCGCATATACAAACCGAAGCGGCGGCTCTGATGGTTGAAAAAGCTGCGATGAGCTTCGATGAAGGGCGACCGTGTGGCACAGAAGCCAATATGGCCAAGCTCCTTGCCTCAGAGGCCTCCTGGAAAGCGGCGGATGTTTGTATGCAAACCCTCGGCGGATTTGCATTTGCACTGGAGCACGATGTCGAGCGCAAGTTTCGCGAGACACGCTTGTACCGGATCGCACCGGTTTCAACGAACCTCATACTGTCCCACGTCGGTACTCACGTGTTGGGCATGCCCAAATCATTTTGAGGTGTGCCACCAACGAGACATTCCGCACCGACTGCTCCCGGAAGCAAGGCATTGACAAGCCTGACGGGTCACCTCATCGATCTCATTCGGTCCAAGCCGGTGCAGGATGATGACCTTATAGCGGCTTCCCGTTTAGTGCTCGACACGGTCGCCTGCCTCATCGGTGGGCAGACGTCAGCCCCCGGGCGCATCCTGCTCGAGTGGTTCGAAGAGGTCGGCCGCGATAGCGGCCGTGATGCCTTCCTCGCCAGTGGACTCGCACACATCCTGGAGATTGACGACCTCCACAATGACTCCGTGACGCATCCGGGCTGCGTGGTGATACCCCTCGCGTGGCACCTCGCCGACAGAGAGGCTTTGAACGGGCGAGAGTTCCTCACGGCTGTCCTCCATGGTTACGAAGCCATGACACGGATTGGCATGGCCGTGGGTCCTGCCCACTATAAAGTCTGGCACAACACTTCTACCTGCGGACCTTTTGGGGCCGCCATGGCGGCCGCGACTTTGCTCGGATTAGACAACCAGCAGGCAGTTTGGGCGCTCGGCAACGCCGGCTCGCAGTCGTGCGGCGTCTGGCAGTTTCTGCCCGATGGTGCCATGAGCAAACATTTGCACACTGCCCGCGCCGCCGAGGCGGGGTACGTGGCCGCCACGCTCGCTGCCCGCGGGTTCACTGGTGCTGAACACATACTCGAGGGCGAACAGGGCTTCTTCCGCGCGTTCTGCCCGGACCCGGACACCGATGCCGTGCTAGCAGACTCCGAGGCGCCCTGGCAACTAACGCGAACGTCGCTAAAACCGTGGCCGTGCTGTCGCCACACCCACCCTGCGATTGATGCCTCGCTGGCCCTACACCCCGACATCGGCGATCAACCATTGTCTCGGGTTGAGATACGGACTTTCCAGGCAGCGCTGGACGTGTGTGACCGGCCAGCACCACTGACCTCCTACGCCGCGAAATTTTCGCTGCAACACTGCGTGAACGTCGCTCTTTCGGACGGCGAAGTTGGGTTCGAGTCGTTTGATGACGTGTACAGAGCGCGGCTGGCAGAATCTTCGAGTAATACGAACGTCACCGCAACGCCAGAGTTTGACGATGCATATCCCGGGAGGTGGGGTGCGGCGGTCAGCGCCACCCTTGCCTCCGGCGAGGTGATAACCGCCGTGCGAAAGGACTG
>Ga0310121_10005423_pt1 | contig 10982 bp, 14 predicted proteins | sample CB27_Tmax_986_MG_FD_203504 | JGI IMG/M metagenome (GOLD analysis project Ga0310121, IMG submission 203504) | Marine microbial communities from Western Arctic Ocean, Canada - CB27_Tmax_986 | ecosystem: Environmental > Aquatic > Marine > Oceanic | place: Canada: Western Arctic Ocean | collected...
TGCCAACCTCCTATTTTTTCCGGAAAGCTATAACGGAAACGAGAATAATCGGCGTTAACCCATTTCCCTTCGGCTCCTGTATCTGAAGATTGTTTATCTAATCCAGGCTTAAGTCTGATTTTATGTAACATAGAAAATCCGTTTCTATTACAAATATACTAGATTGTGGTGGAGATCAACTACTTAGGGACGCCTAGCATCGGTCTTTTATCAAAGATATTCGTCTTGGCTAACGGACCATTGGCATGATTGTAATGCAAAAAAACTTGTGAACAAACATTGCCTTGAAAAGGTTCACGCCAGTGCTCGAGTTCACACCCAGAATAAATAAGCATGTCGCCTACTTTTAAATCGACTCGCACTCCTGTGGGAGCTCCTGGTTTAATAGTTTGTGCATATTCATTAATGACAAAATTAGCTCCTGATGGATCCAGAAAGATAGGCCATTCATCCCCTCCTAGATGTAGGGTCGTAGAGATCTCACAGCTGGGTCGGTCTTTGTGTCGTCTTAAAATATTTCCTTTTTCATAGAGTCGTGTGTAAGTATAAGTTGGAATGAGTTCTAGTCCAGTCTTAGCTTTCATAATAGGAATCATATACATAAGTAAAGTCTCCATGACCCAATCAGCATATTTAGAATAGGCTCCGGGTATCTGTTGATCATCTCGTCTCCCTATAAAAGGATTATGAGGATTCACTTTATTATTTTTCACCGAAAAATCCACTGCGTCTCGTTGCAGCATCATATAATTAAAGATAAAGTTAGCGAGCTCCTTGGAAAGAGCCTGTCTAATCACCTGATATTTTTTCTTTTTAAACATAGTGTTGTTGTACCGTTGGAAAATGAGGGGGTGTCACTTGATCAATATCTCCATTCTTATCTCTCCTTATATGAAGTTTCTCGTGATTAGGTAAATGAAATAAGGCTCGGATCTCATCGTCCGTCTTAAGAACTCGTCCTTCTAGAGGAAACTGATCCGCATGAAAATTGGTGATGATCGCAGGAACAATTTTAATATCTAGTTCTTTAGCTACCACCATGCGATTATTACCTACAATAATTTTTATTTTATTTCCCCAATTCTTACTCCTATACCAACAATAAACTGGATCTCTAAACCCATACTTGGACATCGAAGCGGTTAAAGCATCATGAAAAGATTGCTCCTGACCATTAATAAATTCAGGGCGAGTTAAATAAGTAATCTTTTCTCTGGGTACTTCTGCATAAATAGTTTGAATCATTTGTGCACCTCTGTTTTATGATAGGGATAATGTCCTTCCCATTTACTACATCGGGGTTGAGAAGTACATTCTCTACAAAAAGGAATATCAACAGCTTTACCATCTTTTTCGGCTCCAAAAGCAGGGTGAAAAGTATAACCATTTTTATCAAAAGGAAGACCGTATCCTTTATATTTCTTTCGAAGTTTTACAAAAGTATTTAATTCAGCCACTTCTTTTTTGGGAAGTTCAGGATGAACATTTTTATGCCAAAACTTCTTAATAGAAGGAATCCTAGGATGATCGCTTGCACCTATAAAATCATCGCACGCTTGACTGTCTATCCAATTATTTTCCATTTTGTCACCATCATTATGGATAGCTTTAACCGGACAATTAATAGCGCAATCCCAACAACCTATACAACGATTCCATAATTTTTTATTAACTCTTTTATTAGTTGGAATATTTGTAATCGTCTCGTGAATACCGACCACACATATTTTACTGTCGAATCCAAAACGATAAGTGTACACCAAAGAATTTTTAGCTGTTACTCCTAGACCCGCTTGAAGAGCGGCTTCTTTAAAATTAGTATAGATCATATGCCACTGCAGAACACTTTTAGTCATAAAGGGAGATACTTCTTTATAAAAAGAATAATCACCCGTACTAGAGGTTTTTTTAATTAAAACAATACAGTTTCTAAAATTTTCAAAATGAATACTGTTGGTATAATTCAAACCATAAGAATGAGGTGTTCCTTTGACAGGTTTATAGGCACAAATTTTTAATTGAGTTGCACTTATGTAACCTACATCCCATTCATCTTTAGGAAAAAGATTTTTAATGTGGGAAAAATCAGTATTCATCTCTCATCCGATTTTATTTGAATAAAATTAAAAGAGACGGATACGCGCCACCCCTTCTCTCCTTTTTCTTTGGAGTCATTCATTTCTACACCGTGGGATAACCATGCGGGAAACATAATCATTTGTCCTTCGATCGCGGGATAGATCACCACGCGCCATAGGGCTCTGGGTATTCCCTCCACGCGTCGAGGCAGTATAATATTGGGACCGGGTCTTGGATCTTCCACAAATAAACGTCCTGAATTTTTGGGAACTTTGACATAGTAAACACCCGACCATTGAGAATTAGGATGAATATGTTGTTTGTTATAGGACCCTGGATAATTAATGTTCGCCCACATATTCCCTAAACCTGGTTTAGGTTCCATGCCATAGTCTTTAAAAACTTCATCTTGCATCGCAAATAGTTCATCGGTCAAAGGTTTATATTCTTTTTTAAAATTCATATCAGTGGGACTATGCCATCCTCCACCTGCATTTGTTTTTGTTTCAGTTTTATCTTTTTTACTCCAGGCTTTAATGAGGGGAAATAAATCCTTATTCATTTTTTTAGGATCCTTAACCATTTTAAAATAGACAGGAGTCGGGAATAAAATTTCTCGGTTCATTTAAATGGGGGGCCTCCGAACCACATCACCAACGAGCGTCGGACGCCTTTCTTGACTTTAGCCACTCGGTGACGAAGGAAACTACAAAAATAAATCGCCTGACCTTGTAAAAGCTGTGGAGGCCTATTGCCTTCGGTCATAAACTCCAGGTCGCCTCCCTCAAATTCATTATCAGGAGAAAGTAGAATGGTCATGGATATTTTTCTAACGGGAGGTTCATACTGACAGTTCACTTCAGCATCCATATGCCAGTCATAAAACCCTCCTTTAGGGTATTCGGTGAATTGGGCAGGCTCGGTAATAGTCATCCCTTCAAAACCAAAATGATTTCTGTTTGCTTGAAGCATACTCTGTTCAATTATTTTATACATCTCCGGCATCGCTTTAAAAGGAATCCAGCTGATGGTTGTGATTCTCATTTTAGTATCATACTTTCCGTCTCTACTTCCCTTTTTATGTCCTACCTTCGCCTCTTCAGCTTTCTGCTGATGGCCCATGTTAATAATATCCTGACACTGTTGAGGGGTAAAGATGGGAGCTGTCGTATTAGCCATTAAAGATTTCCATTTAGGTTCAAACATTAATTAGCCGTCCTTGAAGATACAGGATTATATTCAACATCCACATTACACGATAGCGTTCTTCTTTTTTCTTTTTTATTAGTGAAAGGATAAACGACATGTCGCATGTCATAGGGGAATATATAAAAATCTCCAATCTTCATCTGAGGAGAATAGTCTGCTTTAACAAATTGCCCTGAAGTACTTCCTAATATTTGAAGTTTTCCATTCATTGGTTGATCAGGTCGTGCGAGTTCTGGCCCCATGTCTTTAGGAAGTTTAAGAACCATCACCGAGGATAGACCCGTCCATAATTTTCCTTGATGAATATGAACAGGATTATAATCTCCTGCTTTCATTTCATTGACCCAGATTGAATTAATATCTAGCTTATACTTCCCAGTCTTATTCCAATCTAAATAATGTTTAAAAATACTATAGAACCATTTTAAAATATCCTCAGAAACAAAATTATGGGTATGCATTATCTTACTAGTAGGTCCTGCAAAAAATAAGGAAACTTCATCAGGGATCTTGCCTGCAAGTTGCTTGTTGGCATTGGGTAAATGTTTCTTTTGAGTTTCGTAAAGTTCATTAAGCCCCACAAAGACTTCAAGGGGTACTTGATATTTGATAATGGATTGTCCAAGGGTTATAGGTTCAAAGTTCATATAAATTTAATCTTTCCATATTGCTTTATGATTTCGGGTGGAAGAATATTAACATCCGTGGTACTTTTAATCAATTTTTTTGTTTTAATGGTATGCAAATCTTTCCCCATTATCGTATCATCATAACTTATTCCATTCACAATTACTTGATCGAGATCAATAAATCGATGTTTAAAAGGAGAGATATCTAAAAACTTATAGATTCCTTTAAGGGTTGCCGCAGGACTTTCTACAATCTCTTTATAGTCTACGAAATGAACCTGATGTTTATTTTCAGGTTTTAATAAATTTTGCATGCATAAAAGTTCTTTACCCACGCGGTTATCTTTGTTCATTAATAAGTGACAGGCTTCCGTAGAATTTTGAGCACTCCGTCGAATAAAATTATCGGAAGTTTTATTTGCCCAAGTAATCCACGAAGCAAGAACTTCTAAAATAGGTCTTACTAAAAATATAACTTTAATTTCTTGTTTAAAATGTTTTTTTAATACCATTAAATTAGAAAAAGTGCCTGCAGGACCCCGATCAATGATGTATTTATAGTTCCAATGTTTATAATAAAGATTATAAACTTCATCCATGACATTATCTAAAGACTGTTCATCAGGAAAATTTTGAAAGACATCGGTACTCTTAAGTAGAAATAAATTTTTCATAATCTCTAAAGTAATACTGTTGGGAGTACAGCAGATATCAGGATTTTGATTAAGAATAGAAGTCAGCAAGGTATTCCCCGAGCGAGGAAATCCTGCTAGAAAAAATATTTTTTTATTTCTTTTTGGAAAGGAGTTTTTTTTCTTTCGCACTGAGTAGTTCTCCTGATTTTATCACTCGTTTTAAAGTTTCTACTTGTCCCAGTACATTAAATATTTCGGGTTGGGACGAGCCTGCAGTCAGGGTTTGTCTCTTTTGTTCAAGTTGATGTGTATACGATTCAGCCTGGTGAGTATTTACATCTCGATCATCAAACTTGCCATCGTTAAATTCTTTTTTAAGTTTAGACCAGGTTGAAATTTCTCTCATTCGAGCTTTCGCTATTAGTTCCATCCCCGCTCGACCATAAAGCTTTTCTTCAAGTTCAATCTTAGCTAGTTTCTTTTCAAATTTATCTTCATTAGGATCTATAATTTTGTGTTCTAATTTTTCAATCTCAACATCGTTCTTTCTATATTCAAAAGAAAGCTGCATTAGATTTTCAAAGTGGGTGTTCTGTTCTCGAACCGATTGCCAATACTTAGCGGCATTATTTCCATATTTATTATCCGATAGAACCGAGAAACGCATTTCGGTTTCCGTTCTAAACATTTGTTTCTTGACCCAACTATCCTGAAGCTCAGGAACCATCTTTTTAAATTCAGATGCTTGAGACTTATCGAGTAAAACCATAAGGTGTTTGACTTCCTTATTAGCGTGCGGTTGGATGTTTCTTTTTTCTTTATTCATTCTTTCTGAATTATATATTATTTTTAAGAAGCCGTAAAGGTTTTAGTTGTTGTAGGCACGGTCCATTCTTCACTCGCTCCATTATTAGGGGCTTCATTACCAACAACAATAGCCAGCGCAGTAGTTCCGTTTCCGGGCCTTTTATTTCCAGCAGTTGCTAAATCTCCCATTTCTGTCCAGGTACTTCCATCCCATATTTCTGTTAACACACCCCGACCAGCAGGTTGAGGTTCTCCAGCAGCAATAAGAGCCGCTGAATCACTCGTGATTGCACGAGCCGAATTATGTCTTCCTGAATTCATATCCGTTATTTCTGTCCAAGACGTTCCATTCCATGTGTCCGCAGTAGCAATTCCTGGGCTACCTCCGCATGCAAGTGCTGAGGTTTGAGTTCCTCCACCCATTGCATATCCTCTAGCTTCCGGTGCTGCAGTTCCAGTTGACCAATTGGTTCCATCCCATGATTCCACTAAACTTGATGCTACTGGAGAACCCTGCCCACAAGTCGCAAGGGCTGCCGTCTGAGTTCCACATCCACCTCTACTCTGGAAAGAATTAGCCATAGCATTAACTTGTGTCCAAGCAACGCCATTATATTGTTCGGTATCATTTAAATATGCTTCTTCTCCGCCCATCACTTGTGCCGCAGTTTGAGTTCCTATTCCCGTGGGAACTGTATAAGTTCTTCCTTGATTCAAACTCCCTGCTGCAGTCCATGACGAGCCATTATAATCATAAGCATTTGTAACTCCGCCAGGATTTCCTCCAGCCACGATGCCGGCAGTTTGAGTACCAGAATAAGAGCCACCATAATAACTAGCAGGCACTGTGCCTCCTGCAGACCAAGCTCCCGTTCCTATTTGTCCATAGCCTTTCATAGTGCCGGTCGTTGTATTATACCAAACCTGTCCTACTCCAGGAGCAGGTGGATCAGCACTTAAAACTTGTACATTAAAACCTTTTATTGTTGAATAATCTGCCATTAGCTCACCGTCACCGTTTTAACAACTGCCGGTGCTCCAGCCCATTCTTCGCAAACATTTGTCCCTGCACCAGCGGGTCCTATTCCGGCTGCTACGAATGCATCCACTGATGTACCAGCACCTCCCTGTCCTTCTCTTTGAGAAGATAAATCACCTACTTCTGTCCATGAACTTCCATTCCATTGTTCTACAATAGTTAATCTATTTCCTGGAGGATAAGTTCCTCCGGCCCCCATTGCAGCTGTACTAGTTGCTCCTGAATTTCCAAAGTGATATCTGCTTGTTCCCATATCCGTTACTTCTGTCCAACTGGTACCGTTCCAGACTTCTGTTCCATAGGCGGATGGATAGCCGCTCCATATGAGTGCGTCGGTTTGAGTTCCTGCTCCTCCACCTCCACGCTTACCTTCATTTACATTTGTTGTTTCAGTCCATGCCGTACCATTCCATAGTTCTACATTTAACGTGGGAGGGTTGTTTCCAGTTGCCACGAGCGTTGCAGTTACAGTTCCAGCAATAGAAGAATAGAAGTCAGATCGAGCCGTAGTTACGTCTGCTACTTCTGTCCATGTGCTCCCATCCCAAATTTCCACGTTAGTATTGGGCGCAGGGTCTCCACTCATTATGATTGCTGAAGTCTGAGTTCCAGAAGCCGTAGCACGCCAGTGGTTGGAATTCATATCTGGGCTTAGTTCTGTCCATGCGGTTCCATTATAAGATTCCACTATTTTACCATAAGTGCTAGGATTTCCTCCAAGCGCTAGCGCTGCAGTAGAAATACCTACCCCTACCAAATCTGCTCGAGTGGAATTTGTACTTCCACCTGAAGACCAAGCTCCAGCGCCAATTGCATCATATTTTAATGTGTTCGAAGTGGTATTATACCAAATCTGACCTTCATTAACGGTAGGGTCAGAAGATGTGCTCTGAACTTTATAACCTTTAATGCCTTTGTAGTTAGCCATAATTAATTCCTACGGTAATATATATTTTTTGGGTCTTGCGTAGCTTGTAGCAGGTGCTTTTTCCTCTGCTGGTAAACCATCCCATCTAACTTGTCTAGCTTCTATCTTTTCATCAACGATTGCTTGTGCCTCTGCTTTTGTTATAGCAGTGCCACTCACTCTGTTGATCCAGGATAGACCTGCAGCATTAGCTCCTACAACCCAAATCTGCTTTCCACTGTTGTCCGGATAGTCGGGGCCTTGATGCTGAGATAAATAAAAATCATTACGATCTTCGTGCGTAAAGAAATCTTTCCCCCAGTTAGTCGCTGTACAATATGTGTTTGCCATAGTTTCCTCCTTTTAATTTCTTACGGTAATATATATTTTTCGGGTCTTTCAACTGGTCTTGCAGGTGCTTTTTCCTCTGCTGGTAAATCATCCCATGCGGCTTGCTGTGTTTCTATCTCCCCATCAACAATCGCTTGTGCATCTGCTTTTACTTTAGCAGTTCCACTCACTCTATTGATCCAGGATACGCCTGCAGCATTATTCCCTACAGCCCAAACATCGCCAGGATGACCAGACAGATAAAAATCATTACGATCTTCACCCGTAAAGAATCCCTTCCCCCAGTTAGTCGCTGTACAATATGTGTTTGCCATAGTTTCCTCCTTGTTATTAAAATTCGTTATATCTCATTGTTAACTTACTGTCACGGTTTTGATTGAATAAACTGGATCGCTCCATTCTTGTGTTGTTGTAACATCTGTTGGAGCTCCTAGATTTCCTCCAAAGAAAAGTGCCGCTGTATTATCAGCTCCCACTCCTCCTCCTATATTTCCTCCAGTAGCCAAATCTGCTACTTCGGTCCAACTTGTTCCATTGTAACTTTCTGCTTTTAGTGGAAATGAGGGAGGACCTCCTCCAAAAGTCATTGCAGAGGTTGAAGTTCCAGCTCCTCCAGCGCCTAAATGAACATTATTCAAAGCAGGGTTTGCTGTCCACGCAGTTCCATTATATTCTTCAACATTAGTACCCGGAGACGGAGAAGCTCCTCCTACAGCTAATGCTGCCGTGCTTGTTCCTGCGGATGTTAATTGTACATGCGCAGTAGTTAACGCCCCTGCCGCTGTCCATGAAGTTCCATTATAAAGTTCAACTAAGTCAACAACTGGAGATCCAGGTCCTCCACTTATAAGAAGTGCTGCTGTTGTAATTCCTGTTCCAGCAGTTTCTAATCTTGCTGTGGTTACATCTGCTATTTCTGTCCATCCAGTCCCATTCCACTGTTCTACAAGAGTTGATATTGGGGGTGTACTCCCAGCTATAATTAAAGCTGCAGTGTTTGTGCCGGCTGCTCCTGCACTTTTTCTTGCTGTATTTATATCAGTTTTTTCGGTCCATGCTGTACCATCATATTCTTCCACTTCTGATTTTGCTGGGGAATCGCCTCCGATACACAAAGCAGTGTCGCGTGTACCTGCACCTCCTACCGATATTCCACGTCTAGCCGTATTTAAGGCTCCACCTGAAGCCCAGGCTCCTGCGGCTGATGTACCTACTTTAAATTTTCCTGCAGTATTATACCAAAGTTGTCCATCGGCTTCACTCGCCGCAGGATCCGATGATAATTTTTGAACTGAATAACCCTGTATACCTTTATACGTAGCCATTTATTATTTATCCTTTAATAGCCAGCCTTGCGTTGCTCCTGAATAAGCCAGTGTAAAAGCTGCACGTTCAACACCAGATGTTAACGTAACATCTGCGGCTTCGCCTTGTATCTTTTCTCCACTAGCCGGTGTAACTGTTAAATTATTTGTGTCAAACGTTGCTGCATAATCTATCAGGGAAACTTCATCTCCAAGCACTCCTGCTGGCAACGTTACAGTACACGCATTTGAAGTTGTATCAATAAAATATCCATTTCCAGCGACAGCAGTTTGAGTTGCTCCTGTAACTACTGCTTGCCAAGATGTTCCACCTGACATAGTTGTCCAGGATAAAGTTCCTGAAGCATTGGATGTTAAAGCATCGCCTGATGTTCCAGCATCAGCTAGAGGTAAAACATAAGCAGTACTTTCTGTTAAAACACCTGGTTGAAAAGATGCAACAAAACTTCCTGAATCATCAGTGTCCGCTTGCATAACTATTTTTCCAGCTTGAGTAGAAGTTCCGCTAACGATTAAAGCTCCACTAGTAGGAGGGTTAATAAAAACATCTCCAGTTCCTTTAGGAGTAATATTGATAGGGACATTCGTTTCAGTACCTGTTGCTGATAAAGTAGGTCCAGCACCTGTTGCCGCATTGGCAATCGTGAATTCATTTAACGCGGATCCTGTAGCTGTTAAAAGAGCTAATTCATTTCCGCCGGTATCTAAAATAGAGGTTCCAATTTTTGGTGAAGTTAAAGTTTTGTTTGTTAAAGTTTGTGTTCCTGTAAGAGTGACTTCTCCGAAATCGGCACTGGCATCAAGAACGTTTGTGCCATCTGTATAAAGAAGTTTAGTGACTCGGCCTGAAGCGCCTGCTGCAAAGGTAATTCCTGTGCCGCTTACGGTTTTAACTTGAACTGTATAAGTATCAGTTCCATCAGTTGTTGCATTTCTAATGATCCACCAGTTTTCAATACTATCGGGAACAGTTACAGTCTGATTTCCAGTAATGGCTCCATTTAAGTTCCAAATTCTTGTAGCCATCGTAGCTCCTGTAGAGCCGTCTGATTTAACAAGAGTAGTTGTTTGAACACCGCCCGCAATAGACTGAGAGGCATAACCTCCAGAAATTTGCTCGATGATGTTCCAGTTTGTGTTAGTGAGAGTCCCCCACGTACCAGCCTTCTCGCCGGTAGTCATGAGTTGAACCCCTAGATTTGTATAATTCGAAGCCATGTTTTCTCCTGTTAAGCTGCGTGCGTATCTATTATATATGTCGTAGAGCCGGTTATGTCAACATCTGTATATGACGTGGACCCGGTAATAGTGTCATCTTTATAATGTAAAGGCGAAACTGTTCCTAAAGTAATGGTTGCTGCCTGTCCTGTTAATTCTACAGCCGTATAAGTAGCAACTGTAATACTGCCTACGCTTGAAGTAGCTGCAACTCCGGTTAATGGAACTCCAATTTCTATATTTAAGGATCCAATGGTAGAAGTTGCTGAAACTCCAACCGGTTGAACCGTTGGATTAGAAGTAACCGTAGGAGCTCCGATAGCCGTTGTCGCTGAAACTCCAGTTAAAGAAGCTGTTACATCAGCAACTGGTGTAACGGTTCCTAAAGAAGTAGTAGCTGAAACTCCTGTTAAAGGAACTCCGATTTCTATATTCAGTGATCCAATGGTAGAAGTTGCCGATTGACCGGTTGGAGTCAAAGAAAGACTAGTATCGATAGTTGATGTTCCCAGAGTTGATGTCGCTGAGACTCCTGTAAGTCCCATGACATCCGCTGGTGTAATTGCTCCTACACTTGTAGTTGCTGAAACTCCACTTGGTCTAACAATTGCTTCATCAACCGATCCCCAACCATTTTCGCCCCAGTTTAAAGTTCCCCAACCAGGATAAAAAGAAGCGGTTGCTGTTCCTAGTGTTGTAGTTGCAGAGACTCCGGTTAATGTAAGAGTGACGTCAGCTTGTTGACCCCAAGTATTCTGACCCCAGGTTGTTAAGGCTTGATTC
>Ga0310121_10005426_pt1 | contig 10977 bp, 10 predicted proteins | sample CB27_Tmax_986_MG_FD_203504 | JGI IMG/M metagenome (GOLD analysis project Ga0310121, IMG submission 203504) | Marine microbial communities from Western Arctic Ocean, Canada - CB27_Tmax_986 | ecosystem: Environmental > Aquatic > Marine > Oceanic | place: Canada: Western Arctic Ocean | collected...
GCTTCGCTTCGATGGCCAACGCTACCTGGTGCGGCCCGAGTATCTGTTACACCGCAACGAACTCTCCTTGGCCGCCAATAACGGTGGTCAGTTCTGGCTGACGATCTCGGTGCCAGAAGGCACACCGCCGGGCGAGTACCAAGGCAATGTCACGGTCAAGCCCGTCGGTAGCAGCGACGACAAGGCCACCAAGCTGCCGGTTGTGTTGACGGTGCCCGATCTGGAGCTGTTGCCCTCGGATGTGGCCTTCGGCACCTGGCGTGACATTGAACCGTTCAGCGGCCAGGCCGGACCCGTCTACGTGCTGCCTGAGTCCGACCAGATCTACCTCGCCGACCAACGACGACACGGCATGAACACCGTCGGGGCTTATTGCTACGCTCAGCGCAAGGACAAGGACAGCAACTTCCACATCAGTTTCAATGAGTTGGATGCGATGGTTAGCAATGTGCAGCAGGCCGGCCTCTGCCGCGAGCAACCTCTGCTTCTGCACACCTGGCGCGAGGACGGGGTGGGCGGCGAGTTCGGGCAACTGGTCGGCGGCCCGCAGTCGATCCTGGATATCCAACACCACGGGCAACAGCGCGGCTGGCCCCAGTTGCTGTTTTACGTGCTGGACGAGCCAAGCGGTGCTGAGTCGTCCAAGCGACTGATCGAGGTGATGAAGGATTACACCCCGGCCCGCGCCAAGGGCGTGCGCACCGTCACCGCCGGCCCCGATCCGCGCCGCCAGGGTCACTTTTACGACGTCTGGATCGCGGGCACGACGCATGACTGGGCCCAACTCTTTCCCCTCGCCGAACAACACGGGGCCGAGGTCTGGACGTACGAGTGCGGCTGGAGCGGCCGCAACCCACTGCTCGAGCGGTTCTATGCCGGCCTATGGACCTGGCGCCTCGGCGTGAACGGCAACATGATGTGGTCGTACGGCTGGTATGTGCGTATCAACGATCAGGGCCTGCCCGAATCCAAACTGGGCTGGGAGGGGCGCCTCGCGGGCGTTAACGACTACCGTTACCTGCACACGTTGGAGGCAGCGCTGTCCGACGCCGACAGTTCGGGCGATGACGGCGACTCGGCCGTCCAGGCGGCGCGGCGATTTCTGCAGAGACTGCGCGAGCAAATCCCGTTGGACGTGTTTGCCGGCGGAAAGCAACCGGCGCAGCACAGCGCGGAAGTTTCCGTCTGGAATCCCGTACCCGCCATTGCGCCGGAAGATTATGACCGGGTTCGTCAGGAGTGTGCCGAACACATCATCGCCCTGCGCCGCGAGACGGGCTCGTAACCGCACCATCACAGTTTCCCCTTGACGGGCCATGCACAGATGCTCTGGGCAATGAGAATTGGTTCGACCACTCGCTTGGTCAAGACGCCCATGGCGGCATTGGCGTTTGCGGCGATGGTTTGTGCCTCCGGCTTGGTTCTTGCCGACGGTACGTTTTTCGGCACGTCGGCCGCCTAAAATCCTATGGCATTGTGAGTTACGCATCGATGCGTCATCAAAGAAGGCCTTGGAATTCGTTGACATTGAATTGAAATACCGCGTTCACCAATTAGCCCGTCGTAGTGATCATTACTTTCCGCCTGCCCCCGCTTGCGGATTGTGGTAGCGTCGCGCAACCACGCTACAATGATCGATAGCTGTATGTCTATAAAGTTACATCCAGCGTTGACGGTCGTTCGGGATCTGCGTCGTGCGATTGGGCATTTCATAGTTTGACGCGTCGCGCCCGAAGCGGTGGTTTTTTCGCTCGACTTGATTCGAATAGATAGACCATACGGAAATGAAGAAGATCGTCCTGTTGTTTTTCACTTTCGTGGTCGTCGGCTGCAGCGTTACGGCGGCCTCTCGGCCCAACATCGTCTTTATTTACACCGACGATCAGGCCCCGTTTGCTGTGCGGGCGGCCGGCGATGAAAGACTCGTTACCCCGCACATCGATCGTATCTTTCGCGAAGCGCCACTGGAAGCCATTGCCGACGAGGATTGGGAACCGGGTCGAGACATTGATGTTTCGGCAGACTATGAAGTCTGGCCGGCAGGATCTCCTCGATTGCAATGCCGGCTGTACGGTGTTCTTCGCGACGCAAATTGTCCGCGAAAAGCGGCTTACGATCAGATTGCCGGCACGATCCGTCGGCAAGCGTGATCATTTAAGCATGCCCTGTTTTTCATGCTTTGCTACGGCTTTGTAAAAAGGGCTCACTTCTCATTTGACGTTTTCCTTAGCTCGTGCGGCTGCTGCACCGATTACGGTTTGCATAGAGGCTTTCACCGCGGTAAGATTTCGGGAGCATCCACTCTGGAAGGCCGCTTATATCCCTGGAGTTTGTACCAAGTGGCAACAAGCAAGCGCCGGCAAGCTGAGCATTTTTCGCGACGCACATTTCTGCGTGCCGGCGGTATACCGGCATTGGGGCTTGGCTTGCCGCAACTCTTGGGTTCCCGATCGGTGCATGCTGCGGGAACGGCGACAGCTAAATCGTGCATCATGCTGTACATGATCGGCGGCCCGCCGCAGCATGAAACTTTCGACATGAAACCGGAGGCGGAGGACGGTGTGCGGGGTGAGTTTTTGCCGACGTCGACGACTGTTCCAGGCATGCAAATCTGCGAGCATTTGCCGCGTCTGGCCGGCCTGGCAAAACATTATTCGTTAATTCGTTCTGTACACCACGACGGAACATTTCATGCCACGGGAGTGCATTACAATCTTACGGGTTGGAAACACGCACCTCGCAACGGCCAACCGCTGTTGAGTCGGCGCGACTGGCCATCCATCGGCGGCGTGTTGCAGCAGCTCGAAGGGGGCCGTGGCAAGTTACCGACGGCCGTTCAACTGCCGATGTGGATCACGCAAGACGGTCCCGGCCAAGAATGGGCCGGCCAACATGCCGGGTTCTTGGGGCCGCGTTACGACCCGATGATCATGGATTACAAAGGGGGCCGACCAGGAACGTTGCCTCCGGACTTTGTGCCGGGAGCCGAGAACGCGGGTTTGCGTTTCGAGCGACGGGTGGATCTGTTGCGGTCGTTGGACCGCGGCGCATTTTCGAGCGAAACGCCGGCCGAACTTAGTGTAGATTTTTTTCAGCAAGAAGCATTGGGCGTGCTGCGATCCTCGCCGAAGTGGCAAGCCTTTTGCATCGACGACGAGAAACCGGCGACGCGCGAGCGGTTCGGCAATCACCACTTCGGCCGCAGTTGCCTGGTCGCCCGGCGCGCTGTCGAGGCGGGGGTTCGCCTGGTCACGGTGGCTTGGCCCATTACCAAAGAATTTTCTCACTTCGACACGCACGCGGATAATTTCCCGACCATGAAGAAGAATCTTCCGCCGATGGACCAGGGAATCTCCGCGCTAATAGAGGACCTGCGGGACCGCGGCATGTTGGATGAAACGTTGGTCGTCTGTACGGGCGAGTTCGGCCGTACGCCCACGATTAACTCCAATGGAGGCCGCGATCACTGGGGGTCTGTTTACAGCACGCTGTTGGCCGGCGGCGGAATCGTCGGCGGTCAGGTGTACGGCAGCAGCGACAAAACCGGCGCGAAACCGAAAGATAACCCCGTCCACGTCAGCGACTTCGTTGCCACGATCTATCACGCGCTGGGCTACGACCGCAACACCCAGGTAACCGATTTTTCCGGACGACAACATTTCATCGTGCCGGGACATCCGGTAATGCCGTTGTTTCGGTAAAGGATTTGGCGGTTGTTTAGGTCGGGCGCCATTGCAAGGAGAAATAAAGGCAATCCGCCGAGGGACCCAGTCATCGAGCTTTCTGATGGATAGGTCAAACAAGTCGCTGGCTACACGCCCGATATTTTTGGCGACCACGCCTTACGGATCATCCGTGAGAATCGACAGCGGCCTTTTTTGATTTCGCTTCATTTCCGTGCACCACACATCACGGGGCAACGACGCACATGCGCGGCTTTCGCACAACCGATTGGAAGCTCGTCCTAGACTTTGCTAATCCAGGGCGTGAAGAACTGTACGACCTAAAGAACGACCCGCACGAGACTTCAAACCTTGTCGAATCGGATGAACCGCTTCACGTGCGGATGCGTGCAGAATTGAAACACAAAATTCTGGAGCGAATGCGGACACTGAACGATCCGGCATTGACGACGGTGCACTGACATTGAGGAGTCACAAATGAAGCGTTGCGATCTCTTTTTTTGCGTTGGGCGAGGGATTCTTGGTGCGTTGGCGCTTTGGACGTTCGAACAACCTGTAGCGGGAAATGAACTACAGGTAGCCGTGGTGGTTGGAGAGCAAGCGCCCGACATCGAACGGTATGCCGCCGACCAACTCTGCCATTACCTGGCGGAGCTTTATGGCATTCAAGTGCAGCCGACGACGGAACTAGCCGAGCCCGCAGAAATAGGCTTGTTGGTGGGCAGCCCGACGACTAATGCCGCAGTGGCGAGAGCCTTGGAAAGCTGGCCCAACGTTAGCGATCAAGGGATCATTTTGAAGCGGGCCAGGTCGGGCGGGAAGCCGGTGCTGGTCATTGGCGGTGGCAGTTCGAGGGCAACGATGTGGGCGATGTACGAATTGGTGGAACGTTGGGGGGTACGCTATCTACTTCACGGTGACGTCATTCCTGAAAAACGTGGCAAATTTCGATTACCCGACGAGGATTTGGTTGTCGAACCATCCTTGCGCGTGCGCCAGTGGCGCGTGATCAACGATTTCGCCTGCGGGCCGGAATCGTGGGGTATGGCCGATTATCGGCCGGTGCTGGACCAGTTGGCCAAGATGAAGTTCAACCGAGTGTTTCTTGTGATCTATCCCTGGCAGCCCTTCCTGCACATGGAAGTCGACGGTGTCGCTCAGCGCTCGGCGCATCTTTGGTACGACATGCACTATCCGATCACTGAAGACATGCCAGGCCGGCATTTGTTTGACGACCGCAGCGAGTTTTGGAATCCAGACCTCCCGCTCGGCGGATCGTACGAAGAGATTGCTGCTGCTGGCGAGAAATTGGTTCACAACTTGATGCGTCACGCCCAGCAACGCGGAATGGAGTGTGCGATGACGGTGCCGCTGCCGCGATTTCCGCTTGAGTTTCAAAAGCTGATTCCAGGCTCGGAAGTCTTTAATTCGTTCCGCCGCCAGACGATTGTGCCCGGTCCCACCACCGAACTGGAGGATCCCGGGCTGACGCGGGTTGCAACAGCCATGCTCAAGGCTGCCATCGATACGTATCCGGAAGTGGATTTTCTGGTGATCGGAATGCCGGAGAAGCGCAAATGGGTCGGCAAGTATGAAGAAGCCTGGCAGGCATTGGATGCAAAGTATGGTCTATCCCAAGTGACATCTCTGGAACAATTGTTGGAAGAAGCCGGCGGGCGCACGGATTATCCTGGCGGTGCGAGTAGAGCGGTGTTGGAGGTAAAAGGGGACCTCACCGCACTGCACTTCTACGACCGTCTGGCGAACTTCGTGGAGCTGGGACGCGGCAGCGAAGCCGGCACGGGAAATCATAAACCAAAGAAGTGGATCTACGACGCGGTGGCGGAAGAACTGTTTCCGATCCTGGAGCGAATATTGCCTGCCGGCTCGGAAACGCTGAACTTTATCGACTACACGCCGACGCGGATTCTTCGACGCCGAAAGACGCTGGACGCGTTGGGCGGTGGGAAGGTTCCCGCGACCCTTATCTATACCCTGCACGACGATAACGTCGGGGTTTTGCCACAGCTGGCGACCGGTTCGCTGCACATGCTCAACCACGAGCTGCGCCAGCATGCTTGGGCAGGCTTCAGCACACGATATTGGTTGATCGGCGATCATGATCCATGTGTTGCCTACCTGGCGCGCGCGTCGTGGGACGAGGCGGCGACACCGGAATCGGTGTACCGAGATCAAATTCGATCCGTGTGCGGCGATAAGGCTGTTGGAGACATGTTAGAGATGTTCCGCGAACTGGAGGCAGCCACCGTGACGCTCGAGAATCACGGCCTTGGCTTGACGTTTCCTACGCCAGGAATGATTATGCGGCACTGGACCGCGCAGGCCATGCCCGAAAAGCTTATCGACGTGCAGCGCGGCTACCAGCGGGCACAGGCAGCGGCGCGGCGCGCCAGGGCGAACTCAACGGAACGTGGGCGAAGCTATGTGGACTATTGGATCGGACGGCTAGAGTTCGGCGTCGGTTATCTGGACACGGCCAAGACCGTTCGCGCGGCGGCATCCGCAAAGAACCCGCCTGATGAGCTGCGCCAGACCGAAGCCGCTCTTGCCAAGGCACGCCATGCGCTGGAAGCCTACGCTCAAGTCGCGCGTGACCGGTCGGACTACGGCGCCATCGCGACCATGGGGGAGTACGTTTACCGCCCGTTGAAGGACAAGGTGAGCAACCTGAAAGCGCACCTTGATCAAAGAGAAAGCGATTAACCAACGTAACTCGCACCTGGAAAACACCTTCCACATTGATGCGGGTCAACCTCGCATCGGTGAAACCGATCGCTGCAGGAAAGGCGTCCCGCATAACGATCCTTTGACGGTACCTTCGCGTCGGCCCTGGTCATCTTCCGCCGCCGCGACCTCCCGGTGCCGCTCTAGACCGGGTTATTTATCTAACCATCTCGCCTCGGTGATGCGGTCCGCAGCCTGACAGTTTGAACCTGGAAAACAACGGCCAGCGGATCCTTTGGGAACCATCGCAGGTCGGCTGGAGTGCCGGCGATCTGATCGCAGGAACCACGGTCACCGGGATGGCCACTGCCAGCGGTACCTCCTTTTCCGGCACGGTGAGCTTTAACGAATCCGGAAGACTCAATGGCACCTACGGCGGCACGCTCAGTATGCACGTCGAGAATGATCCGTCACTTCAGGGCGCGGTCAACCAGGATCTTAACTCCGGTGCACCGTTTGACTGGCAGTTGTCACACACGGTGTCCGGCAACACCGGCAACCTAAGCTCCACCCTCGCCGGCGGCACAGATCTGGGTAGTCAGGTCGTGAAATACCATGGGGACAGTGATGCCGGCGGCGGAACCACGGCGGTCCTCTTGGACGGCATACTCTCCGCAGGGAGCACCATCGCCATGGGCGCATGGCGTGTCGGGCGAGGGGAACATCCTCGACTTACTCAGCGACGCGTTCGACCTTTCCGGTACCGGCAGCGACACCTTTGTGCTACAGGTAAACTACGACGATTCATTGCTCGGCGTCCACGAGGCTGCGCTCGCAGCCGGCGGACAGATCCATTTGGGCTGGATGAACAGTGGCACATGGGTCAACGCTTTGGAGGGCAACAGCGGCGGCACTCCCACCATGAACCTGGGCGCTTACAATCCCGCCACCGACTTTGTCCTGGGCAACTGGGGCGTGGATACCGACGCGAACAACGTCTGGGCTGTGCTCAATCACAACAGCGAGTTTTCTGTCGTCCTCGTCCCCGAGCCCTCCACCGGGATCCTGGCCATATTCGGCCTGGCCCTGTTGCCGCACCGGAGGCGTAACCTTCGGCGGTACTCAAATTGAAAAGGCAACTGTCTGCGTAACCGCCGGACCAGGGGGCGGGATAGTACGAACCGGCTTGGCACATCAGGAACGAGAGAGCTGGTCGCCGGTCGCGACAGGCGCTATCAAACCTACACAATAGACGGTTCGAGAGCAAAAATTCTCTGCCGGTCGCGTTAACCTGCAGAGCGGCTCTGGCGACTCGGTATCTCTTTGCGTCCTTGGTATACTGGCGGCATGGAAAAGCAGAAAGTACCCATCCTTGTCTATCATCATGTGTACTCCGACGACACGCCCAATGTTGAGCGGGCGGAGGAGGGTCAGACGGTCACCGGCATCATCTCGGTGTCCGCCTTTCGCAAGCAGCTGAAATTTATTAAAGACGAAGGTTGGACGGTAATTTCCACCACCCAGCTCTCGGATTGGCTGAAAAAAAGACTTCCATCCCTGAAAAGTCGGTGGTGTTGCAGTTTGATAACGGGTGGTTGGATACCCTGAACACTGCCGTGCCCCTGTTGGCGGAATTCGGATACACCAGCATATGTTATGTCATCACCCAGGGGGTACAGGCCGCAACGGAAGGCAAGGAAACCTCAACCCGAACCCGGTCCGAAGGTGTGATTATAAAACCCTTTCTTACCTGGGATGGTGTAAGACAGCTCGTGGAGGCCGGCTGCGAAATTGGTGCCCACACCCACACCCATTGCCAGATCCAGGTAAAACTGGAAGAAGAGGGCCCCGACGCCATCATCGAAGAAGTTGAGATATCAAACCAACTTTTTAGACAGGGTGCGGGCCTGGCCCCAGTCCACTTTGCCTATCCCAGTGGTTCCCGAAGTCAAACCTCCGACGACATGCTGGCATCCGAATACACCACCCTGCGTCGTTGGCGAGACAACCCCCAGCCCATCAACTGGGTATTTACCGATGCGGATACCCCGCTCACGGACATTGAATGCCAGAACATAGACAATTGCGTGCGCTTTAAGGACTTCACCCGCATCTTTCGAGAGGCGACTTAGCGGGCTTATCTCTGTTTTTCGTGTCTCAGTGCCTTCGCGCGACTCCGGCATGCGCCGGCGGCGTAGGTTCGTTGATGCCTGCCGGTTAACAGTCAAAACGTGGCAGAGCATCAGCCCGCTCGATTCCTCACCCCTCAATATTCGCCGATTTCCCTCCCGTTGGCCCGGTCGGCCAGATGCTTGTAAGTGGTCAGATCGACATCGTCGCTCAGAAAGTGGACGCTGCTGTCGACAACGCCAAAACGGCAATCACACGAGCGCGTACGAAACTTCGGAAGGCGTGCGAGTTACCCCCGCTCAAGTGAAGGGAATTCGTAAGGAGCGACGCTTCACACTTAAGTGTGGCCAGAGCGGGAGATCTACCGGTTGGCGCGGTCAGCTTGCCGGCCTGATGTTTCATTCATTCCAATCGAGCACAAACCGTCTCTGCTCCGACGTTTCGGGGGATTGCCGGTGGCCACGTTGTTGGTCTTGCCGGCGTAGTCGCTGTATCGTCTCCAGCACAGTTTCCTTCGTAGCCAGTCCGTGGCGCAGCAGCCAACAGCCCACAACCGTGCCGGTTCTCCCCACCCCGCCCCAGCAGTGGACGTATACGGGGTGATCTCCGTCCAACGCACTGTCAATTTCATCCAGAATCGCCACCATCATCCGTCTGGTTGGAATCGACACATCGACGATCGGCAGGCGAACGCACTGAGCACCGAGGTGGTGAGCATGCTCGTGATACGGTGCGAATGGATTGCCGCTCCGGTCCGTCTCGAATTCTTCCATCAGACTAATGATTCTAGTGATTCCTGCCTCCCGAAGCGTCTGGATCTTCCCGCGGCATTCCGTCGCGTCGGGGGAACCGGGATACGCGCCGGCCAGCAACTGCCCCTCGACCGTCCAGTACGACCAGGATGTAGGCGGGATCGCCGTCGATTCAGCCAGAATATATGTCTGTGAATTCACTTTGATGCCTCCGTAATCCCAGAAAGCGCCTGCTCGATCATGTCCATTCGGGCAAGGCCGTCCAGCCAATCCTGGGGAATACCAGATTCCCCCCAATACGCGCCTGCAAGTTGTCCGCAGACGGCACCCGTCGTGTCCGCGTCATCGCCGAGATTCACGGCCTGCAATACGGCTTCCTCGAAGTCATTGGCGTTGTGAAAGGCCCAGAGCGCCGCTTCGAGGCTTCGCACGACGTATCCTGATCCGCTGATCTGCGGTGGCTGCCTGTCGCGAAAGTTGCCGCGGGCGACCTCATCGACGGCCGGATGCAGTGGCTCGATGGTTCTAAGTTCGTCCAATGGGTTCCATTCGGCCGACAAGACCTCGTCACGCCCAACGCCGTTGATCAAGCCGGCCAGGATCAGGCCGAAATACCGGCATGCGGATCTGCACTGCGGACTTGCGTGGGTCGGCAGACTGGATTCGTCCAGACGAGATGAGAGAACGCCGAGGCGTTCGGGGAAATAATCCGCGTACCGGATAGGCACGGGAGCCAGACGCATGATCGAGCCGTTGCCGCTGGATCGCTCGGAGCGGTCACCGGATGTCATCGCGTCGCTCGAATCCTCAAACCTCGCGAGAGCAGCCCGGGTCGTGATCCCGATGTCAAAACAGCGACCGTTGACCGAGTATGCCCCCCGTCGATACCACTCGACGTACCGCCTCGCCTGGTCATTCAAGTCCCAGCCGTTCTCCGAGAGGCTCTGGGCGAGGGCGAGTGCCATGCTGGTGTCGTCGGTCCATTCGCCTGGCGCCAAGCCGTGTGGACCGCCTGCGCGGTAGCCTGTCACCGGACTAAAGGTTCCAGGAGGTTGAAACTCAATTGCTGCGCCGAGGGCGTCACCGACGGCGAGACCAATGAGTGCTCCCCGTTGCCGATCGATCATTGGGGTTTGCATGACTTTTTTCTCGCGTCATTGATTTTGCGTGTACGTGGAAATTCGCTCCAAATTCTGCCTCGAAGAGTCCTCCCGGTCTTTTTCTTGTTCACGCCTCCAAACTGCTTGAAGAAAAATGGGACGGCAGCCGTGATACACTGGTCACGGATCTCGATCACCCACTTTTCGTCCATTGGTCGAGCGCCCGGACCACTCTCTCCACCGACGATCACCCAATCAATTCCGTCGAGATTCAATTTCGGAAGAGGGCCTAGAAGAGGCTCAAGTGAAAGGAATCGCACAGCGGATTCGACGTGTCTCAGGTCATCGATCCGATAAGTATATTCGGCAGATTCGACCGAGACGCCCATCCATACGTTTTCGGGCCAGTCGATCCGCTTGGCATCTCTGGCAAGCCGGCGCGAAAGCTCCCCCGGTAGGACTCGAAGGCGGTTTGACACCGTGGTGACGTGTCGGAAAGTCCCGGCTGGCAGAAACACCGACTGATCAACACTGAAGCCACTGTGACTGACAAATGTGGTCGACATGGTCGGCCAAATCTGCCAGCGTGATGCCGTCGATGATCAACATTCGTTTCAGGCCTCAGGA
>Ga0310121_10005427_pt1 | contig 10973 bp, 7 predicted proteins | sample CB27_Tmax_986_MG_FD_203504 | JGI IMG/M metagenome (GOLD analysis project Ga0310121, IMG submission 203504) | Marine microbial communities from Western Arctic Ocean, Canada - CB27_Tmax_986 | ecosystem: Environmental > Aquatic > Marine > Oceanic | place: Canada: Western Arctic Ocean | collected...
GGCCTCCTTGCCCTGGATACGCGACTCATCGTGCCGCGCTCACCCGACCCCTCATGGAGAACGACGTTCAAAGTAGTCTCCGTGTCTGCCTGAGTGTAGACCTCCCCGACCATTCGAACTGTGGTTCACCCTCGAGCCTCGGCTACATCCTGCCCGGTCCGCTCCATCTCTAATCCGTAATCAGAGGGAGTCTCCGAACGTCTCCGATCCTCTCCCCGATGACGTAGGACTTGTCCCAGTCGGCCCGTTCCGGGCACTGCAGGCAAATCCCGTGATCCTTCCATTCGGCAGCTTCCCTGGGGTGTCTCTATACTGTACGGGTAGGAACGGCCTACGTTGCCTGCCTGCGGTCGGTTGAATTCGGCGGATAGCTCTCAGGAGGAAACATGGCGAAAAGGATGCTTGCCGCGCTTGCACTACTGTTGGTTTGGGCAAACCCAACGTCTGCTCAGCAGTTTCCACCGGGCTACGTGGACCCAGAGCCTCTTCTGGCCGCGGCAGCCGCTGAGATCGGTGAGGCCAATCTGCGTTGCATCACGTTCTCGGGTACGGGCTACAGTGGCGCCGTCGGCCAAACGTTCGAGAATGCCGTCAACGTAGACTGGCCCCGCATCGGAGGGCTGGCTAACTACACACGTACCATCAACTGGGAAACCGGAACAAGTAAGGAAACCTTCGATCGCGAACCGGGCCTGAGCCCCGCATCATGGAAGTACGGGCTGGGGTGGCAGGGTGGCACGCCGACGCAAACGGAGACGCGCCAGACGCATATCGTAAACGGAGATCTGGCCTGGCACATCGACGGCGACGGAAATCCTGTCGCCGTTCCACCTGAGCTAGCGGAGCTATACCAGCTTGATCTTTGGCTGAACCCCCCCGGGTTCATCAAGGCTGCCCGCCTGCCCGGCGCTAACCCCGTCGCCTTTTGGCGTTGGGAGCAGATCGAGAAAGGTCGGGACGGGAACGTGGTCGCACCAGAGAAGATGCACGTGGTGGCAATCACGATGCTTGGGAAGTATCGCGTCGATGCCACGATCAATTCTCAGAATCAGATCCAACGGATCAAGACCACGATAAGCGAGCCCTCACTGGGCGACTTCAATATCGAGCACGAGTCCACTGAGCAGACGACGTTTGGCAGCGTGAAGTGGCCGATCGCCTGGCACTCTCACCATGGCTGGGACGACAACTGGCAGTTCTACCGCCAGAGCACCGGCCACAATGGCTACGGTGGAAGTTTTCCCGAGGTACAGCCGAACGTGTGCGACGATCCCGTTCCGGTGCCGCCGGCCGCCGCTCAGGCAACGTTTCCGACGCAGGTCACCGTCACTGAGATGGCCAACGGCGTGTACCTGCTTGGCGGAGGGGTCGCCAATAGCTACATGGTGGAGTTCAGCGACTTCGTTGCCGTCTTCGAGGCGCCGGGTAACGAGGAAAGGAGCCTCGTCGTCATCGAGGAGATTGCCAGGCTTGCCCCGGGCAAGCCGATTCGCTGGCTCATCAGTTCGCACCCGCACTTCGACCACATCGGAGGACTCCGAACCTACCTTCACATCGGCTCTACGATTGTGACGCACATGAGCAACCTTGATTTTCTGAACACCGATGTGCTCGTGTACGAGCCGAGGACCGTCAAGCCGGACATCGTATCGCTCTGGCCACCTACGGAGTTGGCTGAGGGCTATAACTACGAGGCAATCCAGGAGAACTATGTGATTACCGACAACTCCCGGATTCTCCGCGTCTACTACGTACAGCCCTTGCAGCACGTCACCGGTATGCTCATGGCCTACCTTCCGGATGAGGGCATTGCATTTGAGGCGGACCTGTTCGACACGCACGAGCCCCCGCGAGCCGCGCAGTTGCCGGCGATGCGCAGTCTCCACAACCAGATCCAGCGGATGGGGCTGAACGTGACGACCGTGGCGCCCGTTCACGGTGAGCCGGTCACCTGGACAGTGTTCGAGGCTGCACTGAGGGCTCTGGAGAGCGCCGATCGACGCTAGCCGGCTTGAATCATGCCACCGTCAGCGTGACAGCGTGATCTCGCCAGCTGGTATTTCCATATCCCCGGTGGTTCTCGACCCGCTCTGACGGCTGACGATTACCCGCCTCGTCGGTCGCACGGCTCGCGATGCGGTGAGTACCAGCCTCAAGCGTCAATGGGAGGGCGAACTGTCGCCACCCATATCGGCCGAGGTCGGGTCCGATGAGGGGCGCCTCTCGCCAGGTCCCGCCACCGTCGGCAGATACCTCTACAAGACGCACGGATCTGGTGCCTCCGAAGGCCACGCCATCGACGACAACACGACCCGCTGGGACGGGTCCGCTGCCCGAGGGATGGTTGATCCACGACTTCACGCTCATTTCCCACATGCTCGGTTGGCTGGGGTCACCACCCTCACCGATCGGCCGAACACGGTATCCCGTGCGCATGATCGCCGCGTCACTCTCGTTGCGCCCGAATGCTAGCCTCTTCACATATTTCACCTGATTGACCCCGAAGTAGCCCGGCACAACTAGACGGAGTGGGCCTCCGTGGGCAAGCGGGAGTGGCTCACCATTCATCTCCCACGCCAAGAGAGCGTCCTCCATTCCCTTCTCAAACGGGATCGAACGCTCCACGACCACCCCGTTCGGGTCTAGACCATCCGGGATCACTTCACCGCCTGTTCCCGTAACGAACCGGGGGTTGGCCTCGACACCGTCGAGCGCCTCGACCACCGCGCGAACCGGGACACCGCTCCAGATCACGCACCCGGCGGCGCCAACACCCCACTGCGAGCCCGTCGTTTCGTGGGGAAAGAAGGTCCGGCCATTTCCGGAGCACTGAAGAACGGTTGCAACGGTTTCCACGTCGAGGTTCTTGAGCTCACGGACCGTCACACTTCGCGGATTCCCAACCCCTTCGACTGCCAACTGCCAGCGATCACGGCTCTCCACAAACGAGGGCTCGGGCATGGGGAGATTATTCCGTATGAAGAGGCGTTCGTAGGGCACGACACCACTCGTGCCAAAGGCCTCACGCTTAGTTTCGAATGTGAGTGACGAGTGCTGAATGAAGTCTTCCGGGTCCTTCCCGGGCGGAATTAGGACGTCCTGGGGCACGGCAGCGGCGACTCGATCCGCGCGCCACATGTCGTCAGAAAGGCCTGACACCGCTAGACCGCTGCCGGCCGCGACTACTCGAGAAAGGAAGGACCTCCGGCTCGTCAGATCCCGTTGACGTGGACGCTTCGAGTCGCCTCGGGCCATCCGGCCGTCGTCATCGCGCATGAACCAGCTCCAGAGATGAGGGCACGGAACGGACGCTTCCCCGGCCCGGCCAGCCCGATGAAGACTAAGGGTTCATCCGCTTATGTCACGGTGACATCCACCAATACGTTCGTCCAACAGAAAAAAGACTCGAAGTCACTGGGCTGCGTGCGGCCTCCCGAATCGTTATAGGCCTGTACGAGTAGCCGATACGCCCCGGGTGTCCCAAACCTTACCCCCATCGTCGCCGCGCCCCACGCGTTGACCACTTCGAGCCATGGCTCTCCTCTCTCTGAAGAAGGAGCTCGTCGCAATATGCCCCATCCCACGCACTACGGCGAGAAGGTCACCGCAATGCACCCGTTCGTCCAGCAGCACTGAACGAGCCCAGGTGGGTAAAGCCCTGGCTGCGATCGGGTAGCAAGAGGAGCAATCGGAAACGGCTCACCAACGATAGGTATAGACTAACTTTACGGCTCCCCTCCGATCCTGTGTCCGGAAACGATTCTCGAGTACGTCGTCCAGCCAGTTCTGCGTGTAAACCATAAAGAGGTCGTTTCCAGGTTCGATGGTCCACCGGAAGCGGATCTGCCAGCCGAGTCTCTCGCTCACAGAATCATACTGGATATTATTGACGACGAAGATCCAGGGGTTGAACTGGTTGTCCAATGTGATCCGTAAGAGACGTGTTTCGAACTCGCCCTCCGGCAGGTCGATCCGGTTCCACTCCGTCGAGAGGTTGGCGACCATTCCCACAAAGGGACGCACCCCGAGGTTAACGGTGACCTCCTCTCGAGTACCTGAGAAGAAATCGCCGAATCCGAAGCTGGAGCGAGTCGAGAGGACCCTACGATTGGCCGTTCCCAGGTCGAACCGATAGCGAGTGAATCCGTAGTCGGATCCCTCCAGCAGCGCCACACCGGGATGGATCTCGAAGTCCTCCTCGAGTCGCTCGAAGGTCGGGATCACGGAAAAATTGAAGTTGTCTGTGGAGTGGAGCTGGACCCCGAGAAGCTTCACGCTGACGTCGCGTGTGACGAGACGATTCTCCATGTCGGTCAGGAAGTTCGCGCCAACGCCGAAGGTGAACTGGCGGAACAGGGGGTGGTCCTGCGGCCGTGGCCCGAAGCCCACCTGTCCACTGTACGCTCGGAAGCCCGTCCTCGGGGTGAAGCCGATCGCGGGATTGTGGTTGGGTTGGATCTCCGTAAAGCCCGCGCTGCCAAACCAACGATCGTTCGGATAGTCCATCCGCAGACCATAGGAGAGGTTGTCTCCGAGGTCGTCGAGCTCGGTATTCCAAAGCAAGTAACTCGACATTGAAAGCTGCTCGGACCCGCGGAACGTCGAGGTCGCGAGCCGGAAGTCCAGTCCTGCGGTGTATAGGTCCTCCGGCCCCCCGGAGGCGCGGGTGTGACGACGGCCGAAGAAGGAGCCCACGTAGGACTGAGCGAGGACCCTACGCTTCAGCCGGAATACCGTAAAGTCCTCTCCGAGCAACTGCTCTCCCGCCGAGCCCGTGTTCTCCGCCGTTCGGACCTGGAGTAACCCGATGTCCTGCGCGCCAGCCTGGCCCGTGAGTTTTGCTCCCACGTCAATCATCTGGGGGAGGCCGTCAGACCCGAGCCCAATCCGCCGACTGAAGAAGGGCTCCGTTCGTGGGACGCCGCTAGGTCTAAATCCCCCTCCCCGTCCCCCTCCCTGAACCGGGTTGGATGCGAAATCGAAGAATGGTGCCCCGTCGAGAAAGAAATCACGCTTCTCGGGAAACCGAAGGGGGAAACGCGTGAGATTCACGAGACGCTGGTCCACTTCCGTCTGGGCGAAGTCGGTGTTGACCGTGAGGTTCGCGCGTAGGCTCGGGGACACGTTGTAGAATAGGTCGACCCCCACGTCGGTCTCCGTTTCCCTTGGCACGGGGTCCCCCCGCCCCGGTGCCTCGAACGTCGAGCTCGCCAGATACGGCCGTACGTCTAGCCCGTGCCCCTGCGTCACGTCCGTGATTCCCAGCAGCAGGCCGGCATTCGACATCCTGCGAAGCCCCTGATTGCGCTCGTGACCGGTCCAGACGTTCTCCTCGTTCTTCCTGCGGACCGTGCGCTGGAAGTTGACTCCCCATGCCGGCGCGTTAGGATCGAAGTTCAGGGTTTGGAAGGGGATCTCGATCTCCAGGGTCCAGCCTTCCTCGTGCCGGCGAGCAAATGCGTCCCATATCCCGTCCCATGCCCGCTCGCCCCCTCCACCCGCCCGCATGAGCTGGTCCGCCATAAGCCCGGACGGGTTCATTTCGAAGAAGTAGCCGGTCTGCTGATCGAGGAAGGTGTCCATCGTCCACATGAAGCGGTCATCGGCTGAGAGGAACTCGTCTCGCTTCATCGTGTTGCCCAGAAGCATGTCTGGCTCCGAGTCGAACGCCGATACCCCCATGTACAGACTCTCCCTGGTGAAGACAATCCTCACCTCGGTTCGTTCGGTTGGCGTGCCGCCGAAGTCGGGATCCTGTTGGATGAAGTCGGTCGCAGGGACGGCCCGGTCCCAGACCGGTTCATCGAGGCGACCGTCCAGCTGGATCGCCTCACCCTCCTGCAGTCGCTCGGCCGCCATCGTCCGGCGGCCTGTGGGCAACCGACTGTCCTGAAGCTGCGCGGCCAGGGGGGTCGCGTTCGAGATGAGCGCAAGTCCAAGGGCCAGATGGAGGAAGGCGCGAGGCATTGGACGATGCAGATCTAAGAGATTGGTAGTGTGCACAGAAACAACTCCGGGTTCATTCTATGGGCAGACGGTCAGGCCGATGTCACAGGACCCTTGAACAAAGTGTGCAGAGGTGGGGATTCTGTTGCAGTGGGGGTGGACCGGACCGTGGGAAGGAACGCCCACCGGAAGCAATCAATCCTTCTTCCAGCGTCGGCTGTCCACAGCGTGCTCGTTCGCCAACACAGCATCCATCTACCTACTCACGAGGATGTCCAGGATCGGGTTCCAATCGCGGTTAGGATTCCCCTCGTTCATGATCTGCATGTCGTTGAATCCGCCAATGGGATTCACATAGATCGCGATACTGTTACGGCGGTCGTAGAACGTGTCCAGAAAGATCCCGAAGTGGTCGTTTCCCCAGACCGCTCGGCTATCGAATACCATCTCGCTCACGATCCATTCACTCTCCGGCGCGGAATCCCAAAGGCGAGCCTAAATGTACACGTTCGAGTCATCAGAGGCGGCCCAGGCCTCGGTCCGCTCGGTGGGAGCCGCAGTCTAGCATAAACTCTCGTCCAACTCGCCATCGACGCTGAGCTCGGGCACGCGCAGACCGCTCGAAGCGTGTAGCGACCCCCCTCGTCGCGGCGGATCACCTCTGGAGCGGTTGGAGCAGAGGGACCCCATCTGAGGGAATGCCGTCCGCCTCTGAGGAGGGCACCTGAGCCTCCACCGAAGCCGCGTGAGCGAAGCACGAGATCGCGGTTGCTCATGCAAGCCAACACAATTGCGCATGCGCCCGCACGGAGGAGGGCTGATCATCCATCTCCGAAACTCCTTCGCATTAGGATCCTCGTGGACCGTGCGTTCAAGGGGGTCAGAAAACGCTCCAACTCCCCTGTCCGCCGGTTCACATTGAAGGTCCCAAAGACAGCCTCATCCGTGTCGAGAACGTTCCGCATGATCACTTCAACCTCCCAGTTCCCCAAGCGGAGCCCGGCCCGAGCGTTCGCTGTAAAGTAGCCCCCGAGCGCCTGGACCTCGTTTGCTTCGTCCCCCCGCAGCCATTGTGGCCCAATCTGCCCGCCATCTAGACCCATCGTCACTCCACTCACGTGCGTATACGATCCACCGAACTTCCACTGGTGCTCTGGTACCATCGGAAGCCGATCTCCTCTCTCCGCCCTGTTCTCCCCGGCAAGCGGGGAGTGCTCAACTTCGGCGTCAGCACGCGCACTGAAGATCTCTTCGGTCGCTTGAAACGTGGCTCGAGTGTAGGCGTAGTTCGCGTACAGGGACAGCGCCGACAGAGGGGCTAGGCCGGCTTCCATCTCCACGCCCTCTCGACGCGTCGACGTCAGATTCCGGAAGAATCCCTCCACGATTGACGCTGCCGATGGCACGAAGAAGATCTCGCCTCTTACGTCGGTCCGATACAGTGATGCAGACAGGTCGAATCGGCTGTCCGACCAACCCAGTCCGACCTCATAGTTTGTGGCCGTTACCGGATCGAGAGGTGGGTCGTCTCCGAGCGCGAACGGAAGAGGGCATGCGTCCGTCGGGTCAGAGCAGGCAAGCTCGAGGATTGCTGGAGCCCGAAAGGAGAGCCCCACGGACCCGAAGCCTGCGACTCCCTGCCCAAGGTCGAGACTCGCGCCGGCCCGTGGGCTCAGCCGGGTGAAGCTGCTGACCGTGTCTGCCACCGGATCCAGCTGATCCTCGAAAGGGATCCGTATGAAATCCGCCCGGGCACCCGCCGAGACGAGGGCCGGGCCAACCTCCAGCTCTGCCATCGCGTAACCAGCCAAATCCACCCTCGGGCTCTCGACCTCCGTCGTAAGCTCGTGCGACGACCCACCCCGTTCCTCGTAGAAAATCCGGAATCGGGTCCAACTGGCTGCGGCATCAACACCCAGCCGGAGCGAGACCGCCCTTCCACCAAGCAGGGAGGATCGATCCCAACTGCCTGTCCCACCCAGCGTACGGTTCTCCGCGAAGCTACGGACGTCGCCCTCCGGAGGTTGATTCACATTGAACCGCTCAGCCTCCGTTCGACGGAAGTAGCTCGCTATCGAGGCCCGGCCCCGTAGGAGCGCGCTATATCCTGAGGCGGTGATCTGCTGGAGTTCGATCTCCTCAAAATCGCCGGCCGTAAAGTTCACTCGCGGATCCAACCGGAGGATGCTCTCTGGGAGTGAACCTGCCGTCTCTGCCTGGGAGTTGGACCAGAGGGCCTGAAGGTGCACGCCGCTCTCACCCATCGTCCGCAGAACGTTGACCAGCGCATGGGAGCGGTCGCCGCTGGTTGCCTCACGCCAACCGTTCTCTTCCTCATAACCGGCGCCGGCATAGTAGACCCAGTCAGAGAACATCCCGCCGCTGAGGTTCGCCTCTGCACCACGGGCCCCAAAGGACCCAGCCGACACCTCGATCTTTCCTCGTCGGCTCTCGCCACCCTGACGCGTGATCAGATTCACCGCACCACCCTGAGAGTTGGGCCCCAGAAGCGATGCGTTGCCTCGGAGGAACTCGACGCGCTCGACGTGATCCATCGGCAAGACGTCGAAGTTCACTTCCTGTGCAAAGGGTTCATTTTGACGAATCCCGTCGAGAAAGACGGACAACCCTTGGGGCAGCCCGACGGTCGGGCCGACGTTGAAGCCCCTGGCGCTGAGGTTGAGTTTGTTTGGGGACCCCAGGTCGTCGTAGAGTGAGACTCCGGCTCGAGTCGTAAGGACTTCCGTCAGCGACGTGGGCGCCCAAGGATCAATCTCGCCTCGGCCCATCGTCGCGATGGACGTGGGCAAGCCAGACCCGATCAAGGGTGCCACCCGAGGTCGGATCGAGACCAGCACCTCGATGGGCGAGAGCTCGAAGGAGATCGAGTCCGGAGACGAGGCGGAATCCTGCCCCGCCGCCGCGGAGGCGAGTAGTAGGAACGATCCGCCGACGAGCGTCGTCAATTGGCAGGGGCGCCGTCCACCTCGGGTGTGAATCATCCTGACCGGGTCTGATAGGATTGTATCCCAACAATCTGGCGATCCTATCCTCCAACGCAAACGCCTTGTCCGGAGGCAGCCGCCTTCACAGGTTGCGTGGACCGAATCGAACCTGCAGCACCGACGGAGTCCAACCATGGATAGACCGTATCTGTCACGGCGCGCGTGGATCACGACGGCCTCCGGGGTCATCGCAGCCGGGCTTCTCAAGACTCAGGCAGACGCAATCAAGCTCGTCGCTCAGGTGCCGGCGAATGCGCCAGACCCCACAAAGACACCGGGGCGACCAACATCCGAGGTTGGACAGCGTGCGCCCGGTGAGCAGCCACGCCGGCTCGCAAGGAACCAGGAACTTTCGAGCTCCTCGCGCACCCCGCTGCAGGACTTGCATGGGATCATTACCCCATCTGACCTCCACTTCGAGAGGCACCATGCAGGCATCCCGAACATCCTCTCTGAGAACCACGAGCTGTTGATTCACGGGATGCTTGACCGGCCTATGGTTTTCAAGATGGCCGATCTCATGCGCTACCCGTCGGTATCGCGAATCCACTTCCTCGAGTGCTCTGGCAATGGTGGCGGGGTCTACAGTCGGGACCGCATGCCCACGGAGGTCACGGCTCAGGACATCGACGGGCTCCTGAGCACGAGCGAGTGGACAGGGGTCCCGCTTTCGTGGGTCCTGCGGGAGGTCGGTGTGCGGCCGGGAGCGAGCTGGATTCTCGCTGAGGGCGGCGATGCCGCGATGATGTCTCGAAGCGTGCCGCTCGAAAAGGCCATGGACGACGCTCTTCTCGCATACGGCCAGAACGGTGAGGCGATCCGGCCCGAACAGGGTTATCCCGTCCGCCTTCTGCTGCCGGGGTGGGAGGGGAATATCAACGTGAAGTGGCTCCGCCGAATCGAGATCACGGATCGCCCGACAATGACCAAGGATGAGACATCCAAGTACACGGATCCTCTTCCCGGAGGTGTCGCGCGCCAGTTCAGCTTCATAATGGACGCGAAGTCGGTCATTACCTTCCCGTCGTACCCCTACGTGCTGCCGGAGAGCGGCTGGTGGGAGGTGAAGGGCCTCGCCTGGTCCGGCCGCGGCCGGATCACGCGCGTCGAGATAAGCACGGATGGTGGCCGCGATTGGGTCGACGCAGAGCTTCAGCCGCCGGTCCTTTCCAAGGCGACGGTGCGCTTTCGCCACCTCTGGAACTGGAACGGCCGTGAGTCGGTCGTTCTCAGCCGGGCTACGGACGAGACGGGGTATGTACAACCCACCGTGCACCAGCTGTGGGAGGCCCGCGGGGAACGCACCTCCTATCACCAGAACCACCAACGCGCGTGGAAGGTCGCCTCTACCGGAGAGGTCACGTTCGGGCTCGGAGACCTCGTGTGACGCGCCTCACATTGGTGGTCGCGTTGCTCGTTCTCTCTGCGTGCGAGGCTGAGGAAAACGAGGTGGTCTTGCGGCCAGCGATGGCCACGGAGGGGAGTGCGTACACCCTCTCTGATCTGGCACCAGACCGGTTCTCCTTTGGCTCTGAAGCCGATGAGGAGCGGATCGCCATGTGGGATATCGACGTAAGGCCCGATGGTGAAGGGCTTCCGACGGGAAGTGGAACCGTCGCGGAGGGCGAGGCGATCTATGCTGTCCACTGTATGGCGTGTCATGGCCCGACCGGAGCCGAAGGTCCCTATGATGTCCTAGTAGGCACCGAGCCCTGGGAAGAGTGGCCAGGGGCCCGAACAGTCGGGGCGTACTGGCCGTACGCCACGACCCTCTACGACTTTATCCACCGGGCCATGCCTCAACTCACGCCAGGGATCCTGACTCCGGACGAGACCTATGGTGTGATAGCGTACATCCTCTACTTGAATGGCATTGTTCCGGAAGACGGCGTGATGAACGAGGAAACGCTACCGGCCGTCGCAATGCCTGCCCGAGACCGATTCGTGCCCGATGACCGAGAAGGCGGACCCGAGGTGCGCTAGCCATCGCCACCGGTTCGGTGAATCAGAGTGCGCTGACGA
>Ga0310121_10005428_pt1 | contig 10967 bp, 8 predicted proteins | sample CB27_Tmax_986_MG_FD_203504 | JGI IMG/M metagenome (GOLD analysis project Ga0310121, IMG submission 203504) | Marine microbial communities from Western Arctic Ocean, Canada - CB27_Tmax_986 | ecosystem: Environmental > Aquatic > Marine > Oceanic | place: Canada: Western Arctic Ocean | collected...
ACTGCGCGACGCTGACGGGCTGCGTGATGCTGACGGACTGCGCGATGCGGACACAGAACTCGACGGGCTGATGGACGCCGACGGGCTGAGTGACGCTGACGGACTCCGTGACGCTGACGGACTGCGTGATGCTGACGGCGATGTCGATGGCGCAAACTTCCCAAAGTCTTCGATGATCGTGGTGACTGCTGCCTCTCTGGCATTGATCACAGATGTTTCTGCGTCCGACGGGCTGGCCGATGCGGATACCGACACCGACGGCACTACGGTAATCGCAATTTGTGGCGATGACGCATTCGCATTCGGAGCAGCCAGGTCGTCGCTGCTTGAATTATACAGATCAACAATGACTTTTTTGATACGGGCTTTATCTTTCACCGGCCCGTAGAAATACACCTTCATCGAGAATTCTAAATCCCACACAATGATACGTCGTTCCTCAAAACTGCCTTCATAGTTATCTGTCTGCGATACGCTTTGCAGAACGATAGGCACAACATCCACTAAAGTGGGATAGTTAGCCAGTGGTTCTATCGCAATCGTATAGTTTGGTGTGAAATAGGGCAGAATCTGTTCTACGATCTGCATACCATCCTGTTGCAGTTTTGTGAGGATGGACAGACCGACGGTCAGAGTATACGGTGTCCCGACATATAGACGCCCGCGGTCGTCTGACGATGACGCGGCGTAGGTTAGTTTCTCAAGAGTATTGAGTTTACGAGTGGAGTCATAGGCTATCCCAGACATCTCGTAGGAGAGACGCGGCACGACCTGCCCGACACCTTGTTTAAGGTCCGGGTCTTGCGTCAAGCGCGTGAGCCAACGTTCTTTTGGCCCATACTCCAACGGCACAATCTGTCGATAGACTTCATCGCCAGCGGTATCTTCCCGTGTCAATGTGATGTTGTCAAACAACGATCCAAATGACAGGAGATAGCGCCGCAATAACAGATGTTTGAAATGCGTATCCATCAGTCTTCTAGCATATGCGTGCCGCGAGACTTCACCACGTTCAAGGGATTCCCTTGCAGGAATTCATTATCCGAGATTGGGTCGTGAATGGTTGGTGCTGTCTCGGCCGCGGCTGTCACTGTGGTCCACTGTGCGGCACTGGTATCTCCTTTGACCACCGTACTGCCTGCAAAAGCGCCCACCACACGTTGCACTTCAAGTACGCGGGTCGAGGCGGTCCACGTATAGACCTCTGCGGATGCGGTCGCTGTTGCCAAGGTCGTGTTCCCCTGATACACAGATTCGCCTACGACATACGTGCCGGTTCCACCCGCGTCCATCGTGATGCTGATGGTATAGGCTTCACGTTGCGCGACCGCGTCGATGTCATCCACATTCGTATCGACCTTCTCGTTGGTGAAGTTCATCAGTTCGCAACGTAGCTCATAGGTATAGAGTTTCCCTAACTGAAAGAGATGTTCCTTGTCTTCTACGAATTTGATCTCAAACAAATATCGATTGTTCTCATTCATCTGGATATAAATGAGGTCCGCTTCTCGCGGGCGCGAGATCACTGTCTGTGCGGAGTCAACCGCATCCACGACCGCGGCGTCGAAGCGTCGTGTCGAGACGAGGAAGGTTGCTTGGTCGTCGATGTGCAATCCGAACTTGCTGATTAACTCTGACGACCCCTGAAAGGATTCCACCGACTTGAGATACATCTCGACGGGATAGGTCGTCGTGAAGGCCGCCAACGGGTCTTCACCGAGGAACGTATCCATATCCACTACATCGCGAGGAATATAATGGGTCTCGTGCCCGTAAATTTGAATGCTTTCGTCCGTCAAGTCCTGTAGGAGGTCTTGTTCCGGCGCGAATGCTGTCTGATTGAAGTATCGATTGACGGCCATAATCAGCCTACAATAAATGAGACAGGCTCTTGATATGTCTCCCGCACTTCTTCTTCTAAATCTTTGACCTCCTGATTGGCTTCAGAGAGAATCGCTCTTCCATCCAATGTCACGCCACCAGGCAGCGCCACACCGCCATATTTACTTAGGTTCATTCCCCATTGACGTTTGATGAGTGCAATCGTAAATCGTTGCAACCAACGGTCGCCCCAGACATCTGTAAAGGTATCGGGATCGATGGTGCGTGTCGCCTCCATCACAATCCACATCCCTGGCTCGAATTGCACTTGCCAGTTGACATCCACATATAACCGATTCATATGCCGCGACCATCGAATACTCGGCCGACCCCGAAAGGTATCGTTCATCAACTGGAGGTATTGACGCCCCATTACATAGGGAATGATAGACCCCTGATTGAAGGTACTCATCAGACTCATATTGAATTGGGCTTGTGGATTGAACAGAATGTCCTGCGAACGGCTGCCACCGCCCTCGTAGGGAAGAAACACGCGAGTAATACCAATCACGGAGTCGTCGACACTGAACCATTTGTTGTCCATATCACCGAACGAAATGGCATTGGTCGTGGCGTTCGCGGTAAACATTGTGCCTGTCGCACCTGATGTCTGCCCCGTCACAACTTCTCCGTCGTTGAACGTCCGCTTTGCGGTATCACTATAACCGTCGCCGGCCACGACACTGGTGTTGGACTGTGTCGTTGTAAAGAACTTGATCATCGTGGTGTTGCTTGTCGACACAACCTGTCCGTAGGTGTTCGATGTCGCGCCCACGATGATTTCGTCATTGCTGAAACTACCAGTCGTAGCTGACGCAAACCGCATCGTGCTGGCGGTAACTTCGTGGTTCATATACGTCTTGACGATGGCATCGTAATGGAACTGTTGATACACACGGAGGGCTTCGTCAAGACGGTCCTCTAGCTGGTCGTCATCCACATTGATCTGGATGACGGGCTTGCCGAGAGCCCGCAGGCAGTATTCCTTGAAGTCGTCGCGAGAAGTTGGAGTGGCCATGACTGTTAGTATTTAGGTTAGTGGGTTAACCATCCACAGTTTTCAGCAGGTAACTGCGCGTCTCTCCGTCCTGCTCAACTGTGACTGTCTCTCCTTGACTAATCTTCCGATTCCACACCACGTTTCCTGAAATCGGATGATACAGCGTTGCGTCGACATCACGGTTGGGCGCAAACTCAACCGATCCACGAATGCCCAGCAACCCCACGTACCACTCCGGTCCAAACCCCTGGGCAAATGCACGCACCAAACCGTTCTTGGAATTATCAGGCCAAATCTGTTCATTCAAGGTCGGCTCTAGGGGATGTTGTGGATTCGTCCAATGATGATTCGCACTATTTCCATTGGCGATATTCGTCGGCACGTTCGCCACCAGCGACCTAATCGATTCCCACATTTCGTCTCCACGCGGGATATCACAGAAATCGAATTCGTTCTGATTGGCTCTATCAGATCCTTTTACGCCGTGGATGCTGTGAAAGCAGAAGGCAGCGCCCCCACTCAAGAATGTATACAGAGCCCCCATACCAAAATGCTCTGGAATCGACATTCCGCCAGAATTCGGACCAAACCCAGCCGGTTCATTATTCACGAAGACGCGAGGCATATAACTGGAGTCCCCCGCGTACTGATAGTGCCACGGTTGGCGAATGATACGATATCCATCCTCCCACTCGGTGCGATCAAAATGCGGGGTCGCAATCGGCGAACGGCAGCCATGATCGCGATACAACCTCTCCAGCCCATCAATCTCTTCATGACTCCCGGTCGGCGAGCTTGCAGCAAACGGAATGTCCGTACTCTTCGACAGAATCTCACAATACCGAGTCAACTCGTCCATACTGACGCCGTTCATTTCGGCCTCGTTCGCCACTTCAATGAACTGCACCATCTCTCGACGGTCGTTGCAGAATTGCGCTACCTCTTCCGCGAACTTCTCCCGATCTGCCCCGCTTGGCATCATGTTCTTCGCATCAGCGAAAATAACAGGCTGCGTGCGCATGCGGCGTTCCCACGCCAACTCCATCACGCGGTGGTATGCATCCCACGACCGTGGCTTAATCTCGAAGGACCAATACGGAGGCGTCCCAACCATCAACAGTATGCGAATGTAATTGCATCCGTTCTGAGACAACCAATCTAAATTTCGAATGAGTCGCGCTTCATCAACCTCTGCGGACCTCACGGCATACATGTACGTCGCACCGATAGCCGGATAAACTCCATTGTCATCAGCAAACATCTTCGACTCAAGTCGAGAAAACCCTTTCGCGGCGCGGTTACGCGCTTCTGGGGTGGGAACCTCTGCGCGTGGCCACGGCAAATCATTGTTCATGCCGTGGTCGTGCCGTTCCATGTGTTCATCGACTGATAGTTGTAAGCCGGGGTGCTTTCGCTTCCACTCCTTACTGGCGCGCAGCCATGCACGCATGTCTGTGGCCGTCCAGCCGTCCACCATCGCCTTCCGCAGTAGTACGGACCTGCCTGTATTGTCTGCGCCGCGGGGCCCCCGATGTAGCTCTTCTCTATACAGCGTGTCGATAGTGGTCAGCAAGTCAAAAATGTCCTCGGAACTTCCCACAATTGATTCGCGAGGTTCGCAATCTTGTTCGAATAGGTCCGCACCTATATCGACTACGTTCGGAACGTCCTTGGGACTTTCTACGTTCGGAACGTCCTTGGGACTTTCTACGTCTGCTAGTATTTTGATTCCAAAAAACTTGCAGATTGCTTTAATTATTCTCATATAGTCTCTGCTCTTATTACATGGATGTTAGTATTTAGATTAGCCGAAGAACACCAAAAAGTCTGACGGGAAACCGACCGTGAATGTTTGTATGCCTGAGGTGCCTCCCGTGTGTGATACCGTAACATTTCGCTGGCCGATGTTGTTAACCGAGAGCGGGTCGACCGCCGAAATCACAAAATCACAGGTTATCGTGGTACTGCTCACCACCACGATATTCTCCACATTCACATTCGATCCGTAGAAATTGATCGCCATCTCCGGTTGGCCAGAGGGATAGTAATCCGATGTAAAATTCGTGCCTGTCAGTGTTACCGCCACTGTCGATTCATGCTCGCCTCGTGCGGGTGATATGCTCGACAAGGTCGGCGCAAGACCGGCTGACGGTGAGGGTGATGCTGACGGGCTGCCTGACGACGACGGGCTGATTGTCGGTGATTCGGATGCCGACGGGCTAATCGACGCTGATGGGCTAATCGACGCTGACGGGCTGATGGACGCCGACGGACTAATTGATGCCGACGCGGAACTCGACGGGCTGATCGATGCCGACGGACTGATAGATGCCGACAGACTGGACGAGATAGAACTTGACGGACTGACCCCCGACATATCTGTAATTGAAAATGTGCTCGACGAGGTGAAGGTGTGTATGGTACTGCTGCCGCTGGTGGTTATGGTACCACCGGTCGCTGTCATTGCGGTCGTGAGATAACTCATAATGATAATGCCGGACCCACCTTGACCTCCCGACCCACTACCACTTGAGGAGCCACCAGCGCCGCCACCACCGCTGTTGGTATCACCATTACCACCATCATCTCCATCTACAGCATCGCCACCGCCGCCTGCTCCACCGGCGCGGCTCGTGCCGGCGCCGCCCCCACCGCCGCCGCCCGCGTAGTAGACGGAAGTCCCGCTCCTCGAAGACGCTTGACCGGCACCGCCGGCACCTCCACCAAGGTAGTATCCGGCAATCGGGTCGCCACCGGACGCATCCGAACCAGCAGCCCCCGCGCCGCCGCCTCCTCCGCCACCGCTGCGGCCGTCTGTGTCAGGAAAACTTCCCGTAGGTTGTTGTGAATCGCCACCGTCATTTCCCTGACCCACCGTACCGGAACCACCTACACCACCTCGGGCACCACCACCACCAGAACCACCGTCGGCGCCAGCGTTGAACCCGCCGCCGGTACCGCGAGCGCCATAGCCACCACCGGTTGCAGTGGTAGCATTAAAGGTGCCGATGGACGCACTGCCGCTGTACTGGGCGCCAGCGCCGCCGGCGCCAATAGTAATGCCGTAATCTCCGCCCTCGGAGGAGAACGAGCTTTCAAGGAAGCCACCGGCGCCGGCACCGGCACCGCTTGTGTTGTCGGAGCCTCCTCCGCCGCCACCGCCGCCGCCGATGACGAGGTAATTAATTGTTACTGCCATAGCTTACTCTGAACACTCATCATCGACATGTACTGAAAGAGGCGCTGAAACGAATTAGGCTTCTTGCGCATTCGCGACCAGATCCCATTTTGAGTATGGCCCGAGGTTGTCTCTGTTATAGATAAAGCCCAGATACAGGATCTTACCCGCAGTCGTTGTGGTCGGCAACGATGACTGGATTGCGCGATATTCAGATCCCCAGGTAATCGCCCGACCAGTGCCGTCGTCCGTGATACGGATAATCAACTTCTGCCCCTGTATCGCCGTATACGCCGGCGAGGGATTGGCTATAGTAAGAGGTCCGGCCTGCTGGTACAGCGTACAAATGTCGTCCTCGTCCGCATTCGGTGTAAGCGTGGCAGCAGACGCAGCAGTCTGTTCGCGAGTAATGTGCGGTTCGACTTGTCCGAGAACCCTCCATCGGGATTCCGCAACGGTATACAGCAGGGTTGCGGCACCGCCGGCAGGAATAACAACATGTTCATTACCCACCCCCACGAACCGATTCACATCTGTAGATAAGGCAGACCCGTGCAACAAGGTAATCTTGTAGGTGCCTCCGGTATTTTGCAGGTAGAGCACTTTCGCGCCGTTACCTCCACTCGCCAAGGTGGTCAGATTTGTGGGCGCCGTCAATCCCGTCAGTTCGATGTTCCGCGCGTCTGCATTGATCTGTAAGACCGAGGCGTCAGCTAGGCCAGTGACAGTATAGTTGTCTGTGGTATAGGACAGCACAGCAGACACGACCGCGCCCGTTTCGCTGAACAGCACCGCCTTCGCATACACCGTATTGGACGCGACGAGATTATTCGCGACAGCGACATTCGAACTAAAGGTCGCCATACCCGTTACGTCGAGATTAGCGCCAGAAAGGGTTGTATTGCCAGTCACCGCCAGCGTTTTACTCGCCACCAACGCAGAATTAATCGTGGTCCCACCCACCGACTCCAACAGTGTCGTATTACTGGACACCGTGAACACATTGCTCGACGCATTCGCGGTGAAATTCTGACCACTAAAGGTCGTATTGCCGGAGATAAACAGACCAGTCGAGTTTGCGTGGGTCTGCCCTCCCGTCGCGTGATGGATTGTCAGAGTTGATGTGATGTCTGAGGTGCCATTGGCAACGACGAACGTTCCTGTGGCATTTACTCCCGCAATGACTGTATTGCTATTAAGAAGGTCAATAACAGTATTGGTGCGTTCTAGCCACGTGCGGAAAGTGTCAGAGGTTAAGAGGGTGCTAACTATAGCCATAAGTATCTCTATTTAGATGTTTGTTTATGGATTGGACCAGATATATGTACGGTCCTGTGTTCCGAGCAAAAACCACGGGTGGATATCCATAGCGCGAGTGTATGCATTGACGACATCGACCACGTGACACGTGGTACCCTTCTGGTGATTGTATCGCACGTAATCATGCCCCGCGATAATCCCACCCACCTTCACTTTCTTCGACCACAGACAGATATCATTGGTGCAATGGTAGAAGTCATGATTGCCGTCGATATACACGAAGTCCAGTGAGCGATCGGCAAAATCCTTGACCGCATCCATGCTGAACTTCCGTATGATTTCCACGTTGTATGAGGCCAGTCGCGTTTTGGTGCTTTCGTAAAATCGATCCAATTTTCCCTGTCGCGTGTGGTCTCGATAACCGCGATAGGCCTTCCACGCATCAACCGCATAGAGCTTACAGCCGGGATTGTCTTTCAGCAGACTTTCAGAGAAGACACCCTGTTCGACGCCAATTTCTGCGCCGGAGGTAAACCCCAAACCATGAAAGATAGCCGACAACCCATCGCGATCCATAAATGGTACGTCGATTGGCGCGTATCCGGCCAGGTTAACTTCCGATATCCCCGGCTGATCCCGAAAGGCGTTCAGTAAGTATTCATTCGTATCCATATTTTTTTACAATCTGCTCAATGGACAACCGCTGCCCAGTAATACTTATCTCACAGGGCCACGATGGGATCATAGACACCCAATAGAGGAACTCGCCTTGGTCTACCACATACCGATAGGCATCCCGAATGACCAAGGGTTCGCCCCTTCGAATCTGCGCACGGAAACTATTAATGATGGTATGAGGATTTGTGCCCCACGTGATGTTGCCCAATCGAATGATGGCATATCGTGGAAAGTGCGCTTTGACCCGCGTTTCCATTTCCAGTTTGTGCTGCGCATAGCGCGTATCAGAATAGAAAATACTGAGCGAACTGAAATAGACAAGATGCCGAATTTTCTCCTGCTGTAGCAGTAGCGTCTTCTCTCTTGCATACTCACTCTCGCGTGTCTCTTGACTATTCGATACACCACTCGCAAAGTAAATTCGGTCTTCTCGGTCAGTCAGAACACTCGCGATGTCTCCATGTCCAACAATTGGCATTCTTATTTTTCCTTCATCATCGCATCGCGTTTAACTTGTGTCGCCGCATTCTTGTCGAATTTATTAATCCACTGTGATCCTTTAGCAATAATTTCCGGGTCTTCCTCTAGACCATCGCGGATAACATCCTCGCGCCAGGTGTCTTTCCATGTCGGAACAGGCCAGAACTTTTCCAGCAACCACGCGAAATCGTGGATGCGCAGTTCCCATTGGTTATTCATCCAGTAGTCAATGCAATAGAGGCGTCCCTGTTCAGTGCCATCCATGTGTTCGCGATATTGTTTATTGGAGAACCCGTAGCCCTTACCCTTCCTCCCTTTGTGCCAATGTGCATACCATGTCTTCTTGTTGACGACAAGACGGCCGCCCGACAGCCACACCTTCATACCAATCTCTTGGGCTTCCTGTGTGAATGTCCCATAGTTCACGTCATCCAATTCCACAATCAGCCAATCCCAATACGAGCGGTGCATGAACCAGCAGGAACCCTGCCAAGACATGGTATCATCGATGAGAATATCCTCACGCTCGGGGCGCTTCCATAGGGCTCCGTGCAGCCCACATGTCCTATCGTTCTTACGCTCATAGGGATACGCGATGTACATGTAATCAATCGGTGGGCGTTTGTCCTTAACTAATGACCATGTCTCTGCATCCAGCCGATAGCGTCGTGGGATGACAACCCAGTTCTCCTCACAATCGGCTTTAAGTTTGACATCATAGCCCTGGCCGACGGTGCAATGTTCGTCGATCTTCATGATGTGTGTGCCCGTCGAGATGGCCACACCCGCATTGATACTCGCTCGCATCCCTTTAGATAGATGCACGCCTCCGTGATGCAGAATAATCACACGGGGATCGTCTCTGAGCAGTGCCCACTGACCATCCATCACGACAATAATTTCAACAGACCCCTCCGCCTTTTCCAGCAGGTCGTCAATCGTCTGTTGAAGATATTGTGGACTGCGACTCGGGATAATAACACTCAGCATGATACGGTACCCATCTCTTCCCACCCATCAATTTTATCCACGGTCGTTTCTGTCCATCCCTGACAATTTCTCTTGTCGCGAAAGAGGTCGGGGCTCCACCGATTCCTAGTCAGATTATTATTATGTCGAATATCGAGATTCGGATATTTTGCTTGCCATGCGGAGGAGGTAAAGCGTGTGGGGAACGCGACACGGTCATGGGTGCCTGGTTCGAATCCCATCTTCCTCTGGAACCCGTGTTCCTCGACATAAGCAATACGTTCTCTATAGTGCTGAATAGCAGCTAACCGATGCACACAAATACCACTCACCTGTCGACAGTTATCGACCCAGAGCGCCAGATTGTCATCACGAATTTTCCAGACATTCGTATTGTAATAGAACGTCTCTGCGTTCTCCGGCACGAAGTCGAAGTGTGCCGTGTGATACATGACATCATGCTCGCAGAAGTACACAATGTCTGCGGTGCTGGCTTCTAGTGCTGTCAGGATTTGTTTGAACATCGTGAGATGCCCGCGCTTCAACGGCAAACACGTATTCTTCCCGAAGGTCATTGGCTTTAACGATACACTCACAATAGGCAACCCGATACGCTTTAGTTGCCGCTGCACACGATGGGCGATTTTCAAATTCAGTTGATTGTCGGTATAGAAGATGATGCCCTTTGTCAGCCCACCGGGAGCCGGTGTTGGTGGCGGTTTGACGTGCCAGTCGGGTGCTTTGAACTTCGTGGTGAGCCAATCCAGTTTATGTATCGCCAGGGGCCAGTTGTTTTCCAACCACAGTTTCTTCGAGTAGTCGCGGGCTTTCTGCACGCCAGGATTCGGGTAAGGAAAACCGAAGTCGCCACCCTGTGTCCGAAACATATGGGCATACCACGTGTTCTTGTTGATGATTACCCGTCCGCCCGATAGCCATGTCTTGCAGGCAACCTCGGTTCCCTGCTGCCCCCACGACCCGTGGCCTTCGTCGCAGATGTTCAGTTCCCAGTATTTCTCGCGTGTCAATAAAAAGAATGAGCCTTGCAGAGACATACTCTCAACAAGTTGCCCTTTCTGCTTCTTTTTATATTCGCCAAAGTATTGAAAATGTAAGTCCTTGTCGAAGCGATACGAAGTGCTCTGTGGGCTCTTCTTCGCAATCCAAACTATGTCTCTGACTGTATCTTTTCCGCAACCATCTTCCAAGCACGGCCCGCTACGTCCCTGATAGCGTGAGTGCCCGTCGGGGCAGACCCAGTTGAAGACATGTAGATTGCGCATCGTCGGCGCCATCGTCCAGTCGTCCTGCATATCCGCGAGAAGTTTGACATCAAACCCCTCATCAAATGCACAGTGCGCGTCGACCTTCATCACATACTTGGCACGGCTGAGGCGTGCTGCTTCATTCGTCGCTGCTCGTTGCCCGATGCTCTCTGAGTGATAAATGACGGTGACATCTGGATGGTCATCGATGCCGGGTTCCGCCCACTCGCCATCAAGCACGGCAATGATCTCCGTC
>Ga0310121_10005429_pt1 | contig 10964 bp, 9 predicted proteins | sample CB27_Tmax_986_MG_FD_203504 | JGI IMG/M metagenome (GOLD analysis project Ga0310121, IMG submission 203504) | Marine microbial communities from Western Arctic Ocean, Canada - CB27_Tmax_986 | ecosystem: Environmental > Aquatic > Marine > Oceanic | place: Canada: Western Arctic Ocean | collected...
GGCAAGCGGTTCGCAACCGCCGCCGAGGAGCTCCTCACGGCGCATCGCCGGGTGTCCGACCTGTTGGCCGCGTACCCGCTGCGCGGCCTGAAGGGTCCGGTCGGAACCCAGCAGGACCAGCTGGACCTACTGGGTGACGGCGACCGGGTCGACCGCCTTGAACGGCTGGTGGCCGAGCACCTGGGCTTCGAGCAGGTGCTGGATTCGGTCGGGCAGGTGTACCCGCGGTCGTTGGACTTCGACGTGGTCTCGGCCCTGGCCCAGGCCGCCGGCGGTCCGGCCAACCTGGCCCGCACCATCCGGCTGATGGCCGGCAACGAGTTGGCCACCGAGGGCTTCCGCCCCGGACAGGTCGGTTCGTCGGCGATGCCCCACAAGATGAACGCACGGTCGTGTGAACGGATCAACGGCCTCGCCATCGTGCTGCGGGGCCATCTGGCCATGGTGGGTGGCCTCGTCGGAGGCCAGTGGAACGAGGGTGACGTGAGTTGCTCGGTCGTACGGCGGGTGGCCCTGCCGGACGCCTTCCTCGCCATCGACGGCCTCTTCCAGACTTTCCTCACCGTGCTCGACGAGTTCGGCGTCTACCCGGCGGTCGTGGAGCGTGAACTCCGGCGCTACCTGCCGTTCCTCGCCACCACCCGGGTGCTGGTGGCCGCCGTGCAGGCGGGCATGGGCCGTGAGGAGGCCCACGAGCTGATCAAGGAGCACGCCGTGGCGGCGGCGCTGGCCCTGCGGGTCGAGGGCGTGGTCGAGACCGACCTGCTGGACCGTCTCGCTGGTGACGGGCGCCTCCCACTGGACAGGGCAGCCCTCGACGACCTGGTCGACGACCCCTCGGTGTTCGCGGGCAATGCCCCGGCACAGGTGGCGGCCGTCGTGGAGCGCGTCGCCGTGGTGGTGGCCGCACGCCCGTGGGCTGCGGCCTACGATCCCGAACCGATCCTCTGATCCGCGACCGCCCCCTGGAGCCATGATGAACCCGACGGGCGACCTGCCACTCCTCCACTCGGGCAAGGTCCGTGACGTCTACGACGCAGGTGACGGTCGGCTCCTGATGGTCACGTCGGATCGCATCTCGGCGTTCGACGTGGTGATGGAGGAGCCGATTCCCGACAAGGGCCGGGTCCTCACGGCGATGACCGCCTTCTGGTTCGAGCGGTTCGCGGATCTCGTGCCGGGGCACCTGATCTCTACCGGAGCCGGAGACCTGGCTGAGGTCCTGGGGGGCGTGGTGCCTGCCGATCTGGTGGGCCGGACCATGCTCTGCCGACGGGCAGAGATGCTTCCGATCGAGTGCATCGTCAGGGGCTACATCACCGGGTCGGCCTGGAAGGAGTACCGGACGTCCGGGACCATGCACGGCGGGTCCATGCCCGAGGGCCTCCTGGAGGCCGACCGCCTGCCCGAGCCGGTGTTCACCCCGTCCACCAAGGCCGACGAGGGCCATGACGTGAACATTTCGTATGAGGAGGCCGTGGGCCTGGTGGGCAGCGAGGTCGCCGCACTCGCTCGCGCGGCCTCCCTCGCCTGCTATCAGCAGGGTGCCGAGTGGGCGGCCGAGCGGGGAATCCTGATTGCCGACACGAAGTTCGAGTTCGGCATGGTGGACGGACGCCTGGTGCTGGCCGACGAGGTTCTCACCCCGGATTCGTCCCGTTTCTGGCCTGCCGAGGCCTGGGCCCCCGGGGCGACGCCGCCATCGTTCGACAAGCAGCCGGTCAGGGACCATCTGGATGCGTTGGACTGGGGCAAGCAGCCGCCCGCCCCGCCCCTCCCCGAGGACGTGGTAGCGGCCACGTCCTCACGGTACGTGGAGGCCTATGAACGAATCACAGGCCGGTCCTTCGCCGACTGGCCCGGAGCCGGTGGCTGACCGGGTGCTGGAACAGGAGGACATGATGGAGTTCGACGTGCTGGTGGACGTAAGGCTGCGGGGCGGCATCGCCGACCCGGCCGGGGCCACGATCGAGAGGGCGCTGCCGGCGCTGGGCTTCGACGGGGTGACCGGTGTCAGCGTGGGCAAGACGGTGAGGTTCACAATCGCTGCGGCTGATGTCGGCGAGGCCACGACCCTCGCCGAGGACCTCTGTGCCTCGTTCCTCACCAACCCGGTGATCGAGGATGCCTCCGTGTCGGTGTCGCCGGTCGGCGGCTCCGCCTGATGGCCAAGACCGTCGGCGTCGTGGTCTTCCCCGGCACCAACTGTGAGATGGACGCGGTCTTCGCCGTGGAACGCATGGGGGGTGAGGGACGGCTGCTGTGGCATGCCGACGACGACATCGGCGGGGTGGACGCCGTGATCGTCCCCGGCGGTTTCGCCCACGGCGACTACCTGCGTCCGGGTGCGATAGCCCGCTTCTCTCCGATGATGGGTGCTGTGGCCGGTTTCGCAGCCGACGGTGGTCCGGTGCTGGGGATCTGCAACGGCTTCCAGGTGCTCACCGAGGCGGGGTTGCTGCCCGGGGCCCTGCAGAAGAATTCCGGCCTCAAGTTCCTCTGCCAGCCGACGGTGCTCCGGGTGGAGACCTCGGCGTCGATCCTGACCGGTCGTGTCCCGGTGGGCACCGAGCTGTCGGTGCCGATCAACCACTTCGAGGGCAACTACACCTGTGACGACGAGACGCTCGCCCGGCTGAGGGACGAGGACAGGATCGTGCTGCGCTACGTCGACAACCCGAACGGGTCCGTGGACGATATTGCCGGTGTCTGCAACGAGGGGCGAAACGTGGTCGGTCTGATGCCCCACCCGGAGCGAGCCTGCGACGAGCTCCTGGGTAGCGCCGATGGAGCTGTCCTCATCGGGTCGCTGTTGGACGCCGCCTGAAGCCGGCCTGCTCCGTTTCCGGGCAGGTGGGGTGCCGTGACGGTCAGGCGCTGCGGCGGATGCCGGCCGACTTGAGGGTCGTCGACGACACGCCGACCTCACGCCAGGCGGCGTGGGAGATGCCCCGACGGCCGCTGTAGGCCGCAGCGTGTGTGGCGAACCCGGCCTCGAGTGCCGACAGGTCGACCGATGCCGCCCGGGACAGGGCCTCCAGGTCGGCCTCCAGGTCGATCCGTTGCTGGATGAGGCCGAGCCGCTTGGTGATCGAGGCGCCCTCAAACTTGGGGGCTAGCGCTGCGAGTTGACGTCTCAGGTTCTCCGGGGTGCGCTTGCGGCGGCCGGGCTGTGGGGCGTTCTGTTCCAGAGCCTTCAGGTAGTCGCGGATCGCCGCCACCTCGGACTTCTCAGAATCGGTCATCTTCGTACGCGCCATTGGAAACACCTTCTTGCTGGAAATGAATAGGCATTGGAGCTGGAGTTGCTCCGCCAGAATGCAAGTATTTCGTCAATTCAATTTGAGTTTAGAGCACGTTCTTCTGCTGTGACAATCTGGCATTTGACACCGTAAGGAGAACGGGGCAGGTAACTGCCGGGTGTCACAGGGTGGAAGGGTCCAGAGGGTAGCGGGCGACTAGTACGGTGCCCGGCGTGAGCCAGCCACTCCACCGTGCCCTCGGCCTGACAGACGACGAGGCCGTGAGGATCGACGAGATCCTGGGACGACCGGCCAACGGCCTCGAGCTGGCCATGTACTCGGTCATGTGGTCAGAGCACTGCTCCTACAAGAGCAGCCGCATCCACCTCGGGCGCCTCCCGACCGAGGCCCCGTGGGTCCTCGTGGGGCCCGGTGAGAACGCCGGGGTGGTCGACGTGGGAGACGGGATCGCGGCCGCGATCCGGATCGAGTCGCACAACCACCCCTCGGCCATCGAGCCGTACCAGGGTGCGGCGACCGGCGTGGGCGGCATCCTCCGGGACATCTTCACCATGGGAGCACGACCGATCGCCCTGATGGACCCGCTGCGGTTCGGACCCCTTGACGATCCCCGTAGCCGGTGGATCGCCGAGGGAGTCATCTCGGGCGTCTCCGGTTACGGAAACGCCGTCGGGGTTCCGACGATCGGTGGCGAGGTGGTCTTCGACCGCACCTACAAGGGGAACCCGTTGGTGAACGTGCTGTGCCTCGGGGTGATGCCGACCGAGCGCCTGGTGTTCGGACAGGCCTCGGGCGTCGGCAACCTGGCGGTGCTGCTGGGTTCCAGCACCGGACGGGACGGCATCGGTGGTGTCAGCGTGCTGGCCTCCGCCGGGTTCTCCGCTGAGGACGACGGTGACAAGCGGCCCAGCGTCCAGGTCGGCGACCCGTACGAGGAGAAGCGCCTCATCGAGGCATGCCTGCAGCTGCTGGACGAGGGCCTGGTCGTGGGCATCCAGGACCTGGGAGGCGCCGGCCTGACGTGCGCCACCAGCGAGACGGCATCGCGTGGCGGTGTCGGCATGGACGTGGACGTCTCTGCGGTGCCCCGGCGTGAGCCGGGCATGGAGGCCCACGAGGTGATGACCAGCGAATCCCAGGAGCGGATGCTGGCGATCGTGGAGCCTGTCGGGCTGGATCGGGTGCTGGCCATCTGCGAGAGGTGGGAGGTCACCGCAGCGGTAATCGGTCGGGTCACTAACGGCGGGTCCCTGCGAATCCTGGACGGTTTCGACGGCGAGGTGCTGGCTGACGTGCCGGCCTCCTCCCTGCACGATGAGGCTCCCCTCTACGACAGGCCGATGGCGGAACCGGAGACCCCGCCCGGCCTATCCGGCGAGGACCTGGAGGCGCCGGCGGATGCGGGTGCCGACCTGCTGGACCTTCTGGTCGACCCGGCATGGGTATACAGGCAGTACGACCACCAGTTGTTCCTGAATACCGTGGTGGGCCCCGGCGACGATGCCGCCGTGCTGAAGCTCCGGCATCCCACCACCGGAGTCGAGACCGGCAGGGGCCTGGCCCTGACCACCGACGGCAACCACCGCTGGTGCTCCGTGGACCCCCGTGGGGGCACGGCGAGGGTGGTAGCCGAGTCGCTCATGAACCTGGCCTGCGTCGGGGCGCGTCCGCTGGCCGTCGTGAACTGCCTCAACTTCGGCAACCCCGAGCATCCCGAGGTGATGTGGCAGCTCTCGGAGGCCGTGGACGGCCTGGCCGAGGCCTGTGTCGCATTCGGGGTCCCGGTGGTGGGCGGCAACGTCAGCCTCTACAACGAGTCGGCCGGTACCGACATCGATCCCACTCCCGTCATCGGCCTCCTGGGCATGGTCGACGACCTGGTCCGGCGGCCCCCGGGTGCCACCCTCGTGGACGGCCACCGTCTGGTGCTGCTGGGGCCGTCGGACGTGTCGCTCAGCGGGTCGCTGTGGGGGGCGACCCGTGATGCCCGAGGCGGCGAGCTGGCTCCCCTGGACCTCGAGCTCCACCAGCGTGTCGTGGACTTCGTGTGCGACCTGGTCGTCTCCGGTCGCGTCGACGGCGTACACGACGTCTCGGCCGGTGGCCTGGGCGTGGCGGTCGCCGAGATGGTGTCGCGGTCCGGGGTGGGTGCCCACCTGGCCAGGATCGAAGACCACCGTGCCCTGTTCGGCGAGGGTCCGAGTCGGGTCGTGCTGGTCGTGGATCCCGAGTGCCTCTCCGAGGTCCTGGCCGCCGCCGAGGCCGCCCGGGTACCGACCACGCGGATCGGCCTGGCCACCGGTGACCGCCTCATCGTGAAGGGCCTGCTGGACGTGGCGGTCGACGACGTGGTGGCCGCTCACACCGGTCGGCTTCCCGAGGCCCTGGGCGCCGGGACGACGAACCGATGACCGTCCCGGTGACCGCTCCGGATGTCATCGGTGTGGACCCGGACGACGACACGCCCAAGGAGGCCTGTGGTGTCTTCGGGATTTTCGCCCCTGGCATGCCGGTCGCCCACCTGACCTATCTGGGCCTCTACGCCCTGCAGCACCGCGGCCAGGAATCGGCGGGCATGGCGGTCAGCGACGGTGAGGCCCTCACGGTGGTCAAGGACATGGGCCTGGTCTCCAACGTCTTCGACGAGCGCACCCTGGTGGCCCTCACCGGCGACCTGGCAATAGGCCAGACGCGCTATTCGACCACCGGGTCGAGCACCTGGCGAAATGCCCAGCCCGTGTACCGGGGCGCCGAGCACTTCGAGTTCGCCCTCGGCCACAACGGCAACCTGGTCAACACCGAGCAGTTGGCAGCCGATGCCGGGATGCTGCCCGGGACCGTCACCTCGGACAGCGACCTGGTTGCCGAACTGCTGGCCCTGGAGCTGGCATCGCGCTCGGACATGGACCCCGGAGAGGCCTTCGACGAGGCGCTGGCCGAGGTGCTGCCTCGCCTGCGTGGTGCCTTCACCCTGGTGCTGGCCGACAACGAGCGGATAATCGGGGTACGGGATCCGAACGGCTTCCGACCGCTCTGCCTCGGACGCCTGGACGGCGGCTGGGTGCTGGCCTCTGAGTCGCCGGCCCTTGACGTGATCGGCGCCCACATGGTCCGCGAGCTGGATCCGGGCGAGGTCATGGTGATCGACCGGACCGGTTGCAGGTCGATGCGGCCCTTCAGCGACGACGTGGTGGATCCGAAGCTCTGCCTCTTCGAGTTCGTCTACTTCGCCCGCCCGGACGCGGTCCTGTACGGCAAGAGCGTCCACCATGCCCGGGTTCGCATGGGCGAGATGCTGGCGGCCCTGGCTCCGGTGGAGGCCGACCTGGTGATGGGGGTGCCGGAGTCGGGCATGCCGGCCGCCGAGGGCTATGCCCGGGCAAGTGGCATCCCGTACGGCCAGGGACTGGTCAAGAACCGGTACATAGGTCGAACCTTCATCGCCCCCACCCAGGCGATGCGTGCGGCGGCGGTGCGCATGAAGCTGAACCCGTTGAGCGACAGCACGGAGGGCCAGCGCCTCGTGGTGGTGGATGATTCGATCGTCCGGGGGACCACCACGCGGGCGATGGTTCGGATGCTGCGCGCCGCGGGGGCCATCGAGGTGCACATGCGTGTCTCCTCGCCGCCGTACCGCTGGCCGTGCTTCTACGGGATGGACACCGGCGACAGAAGCGAGCTGCTGGCCGCCAACCTCACGGTCGACGAGATCCGCGAGTACCTGGAGGTGGACAGCCTCACCTACCTGACGCTGGACCGTCTCGTGGAGGCCACCGGCGCCGTCGGGGCCGGGTTCTGCGACGCCTGCCTGACGGGTACCTACCCGATAGACATCCCGGTCAACCTGTCCAAGGGCGTGCTGGAGGTGGGTGACGGGCCCGCCGCCGAGCGGACGGTGACGGTGGGCGGGAATGCTCCCGAGGCGGAGCTTCCCACCGACGCCGCCAATCGCCTCTTCGGACAGGGCTGATCCGATGGCCGACGCGGGTGATGCCACCGGGGTCGGGTACCGGGCCGCCGGTGTCGACATCGATGCCGGAGCCGAGGCGGTCCGTCGGATCGGTCCCCTGGTCAGGTCCACCTACCGCCCAGGGGTGATGGGCGACATCGGCGGCTTCGGCGGCCTGTTCGACCTGGCGAGGTCCGGTTACCGGGATCCGATCCTGGTGTCGGCGACCGACGGGGTGGGGACCAAGGCGGAGATTGCCCGTCTGACCGGTCGCCTGGACACGATCGGTCGTGACCTCGTCGCCATGTGTGTCGACGACCTGGTCTGTTCCGGGGCGGCGCCGCTGTTCTTCCTCGACTACCTGGCCGTCGGCCGCCTGGATCCCGAGGCGGTGGAGCAGCTGGTGACGGGAATCGCCGCCGGCTGTTCGGAGGCGGGTTGTGCCCTGATCGGTGGCGAGATGGCCGAGCATCCCGGCGTGATGGCGGCCGACCAGTTCGACCTGGTGGGGTTCGCCGTGGGTGCCGTTGAGCGGGAGGACGTGATGGACGGTTCGGCGGCCGCGCCCGGCGACCTGCTGGTGGCCATTGACAGTCCGAACCTGCGGTCCAACGGCTTCTCGCTGGCCCGTCGCATCGTGTTCGACGTGGCGGCTCGGTCACTGGACGACCCGGCGTGGGAAGGGTCCGAGGGCACGCTGGCCGATGAGCTGCTGGCCCCCAGCGTCATCTACGCGGCGGCTGTGGTGGATGTCCTGGCCGCACATGAGGTCCACGCCGTGGCACACGTGACCGGTGGTGGGCTGCCCGGCAACCTTCCCCGGGTGCTCGGCGAGGGTGTCGATGCGGTCGTGGATCCCATGGCCTGGGAGGTACCCCGGATCTTCCGGGAGTTGCAGGACATGGGCGGTGTCAGCGACGCCGAGATGGCCAGGGTGTTCAACCTGGGCGTCGGCATGGTGCTGGTGGTGCCACCGTCCGAGGCCGATGGGGTGGTTGCCACCCTGGCATCGGGCGCCCGCCCGGCCCGGGTGATCGGTGAACTGGTGGCCGGCACCGGCACCGTGGCCTACAGCGGTGCAGGAGGAATGGGAAGTTGACGGATATCCGAGAAGCGCTGGTCGCCCACCTGATGGAGCACTCCATACGGACCGGGGAGTTCACCCTCAAGTCCGGCCGGACCAGCACGTGGTTCTGCGATGCCAAGCAGACGGCCTGTCGACCCGATGGCATCCTGCTGGTGGCCGAGGCGGCCCTGGAGGCCATCGCGGCCCTGGAGGTCGACGGTGGTCCGATCACCGCCATCGGGGGCCTGACGGCGGGAGCCGACCCCGTGGCATTCGGGATCGCAGCGGTGGCCGCCGCCCGGGGCCGTCACCTGCGGTCGTTCAGCATCCGCAAGGAATCCAAGGGCCACGGCGTGGAGGGTCGGCTGGCCGGCGCCCTGCTTCCCGGCGACCGGGTGGTGGTATGCGAGGACACCGTCACCCGCGGTGTGTCGCCGCTGGAGGCCGCAGCGGTGGTCCGTGACCTGGGTGCCGTTCCGGTGGCGGTGATGGCGATCGTGGACAGGGGGGGAACCTGTGCCGCTGCCGCGGCTGAGGTGGGCATGGCCTTCCTCCCGCTGGTGACCGCCCCGGACCTCGGCTTTCCATACGAAGGGCCCTGATCCGGCCCGTTCGGGGAGCGCCGTTCCCGTAGGCACGGCCTTTGTGAACCCCTCCTAGGCTCGGCTGATGCCATTTCTTCCCACGGCCGCCTACTCCATCCATCTCGAGGTGGCGCTGGACAACATTCCGAACACCCTCGGCCGCCTGGCCACGGCGATCGGTGAGGCCGGCGCCAACATCATCTCAATGGGAGGGTTCGACGTCCGTGGCGAGCTCCTGGTCAACGACGTGGTCGTCAACTGTCGGGATGAGGATCACGCTGCGGCCGTGGTGGCAGCGGTGGAGGGACTCTCCGGCGTCCAGCTCCTCCACTGGCACGACCGCACCTTCAACATGCACGAGGGCGGCAAGATCGAGGTGGTCTCCCTCGCCGAGGTGAACGACCGCCACGACCTGTCGATGGCCTATACGCCCGGCGTGGCGCGGGTCTGCATGGCGATCCACGAGAACCCGGCCCTTTCCCACGAGCTGACCATCAGGAAGAACACGGTTGCCGTGGTGACCGACGGGACAGCGGTGCTGGGACTGGGCGACATCGGTCCGGCTGCTGCGATGCCGGTGATGGAGGGCAAGGCCCTGCTGTTCAAGGAGTTCGCAGGGGTGGATGCGTTCCCGATCTGCCTGGACGTGAGCGATCCGCAGGAGATCATCGACACGGTGATCCGGATCGCGCCGACCTTCGGTGGCATCAACCTGGAGGACATCGCCGCTCCGGCCGCCTTCGAGGTCGAGGAGGCCCTCCGCGAGGCCCTGGACATCCCGGTCTTCCACGATGACCAGCACGGCACGGCCGTCGTGGTGCTCGCCGCCCTCTGGAACTCCTGCCGGCTGACCGGGCGCCGGATCAGGGACCTGTCAGTGGTCATCGCCGGGATGGGAGCAGCCGGCGTCGCCGTCGGCAGGATCCTCCTGGGTGCCGGTGTGGGCTCGATCGTCGGGGTGGACCGGTCCGGAGCCGTCTACTCGGGTCGCGACAACCTGAACTCCGCCAAGGCCTGGTTCGCGGACCACACCAACCCGGATCGGAAGATGGGCACGCTGGCGGAGGTCCTCGTCGGGACCGACGTGTTCATCGGCCTCAGCGGTCCGGGCCTGATCGACGCTGCCAACCTGCGGACCATGAACCCGGAACCGTTCGTGTTCGCCATGGCGAACCCGGAACCGGAGATCCGCCCGGAGGAGGCCGATGGCCTGGCTGCCGTGATGGCCACCGGCCGGAGTGACTACCCGAACCAGATCAACAACGTGCTTGCCTTCCCCGGGATCTTCCGGGGGGCCCTGGACGTCGGCGCCATGGACATCACCGAGAACATGAAGTTGGCAGCGGCCAGGGCCATCGCCGACTCGGTGTCCGATGAGGACCTGACCTCTACCTTCGTGGTGCCGTCGGTGTTCGACAAGCTGGTGCCGTACCGGGTGGCTGAGGCCGTGGCGGCTGCCGCGGTGGCCGACGGCGTCTGCCGGGCCTGATCCGAAACCCAGTAGAGCCGGGACGTAGCTCCAGATGGCCCGGATCCGTGCGGTCACCTTCGACCTCTGGAACACCCTCCTCACCGGCACCCCGGGTGCAGTCGAGATCCGGAGTCGCTTCTGGCGCGAGGTGATCGTCGAGCGGGGCCTGGACATCGGAGACGATCTGCTCCACGGGACACTGTCGATGCTCCCCACCCGCTTTGACGAGGAGTGGAGGGCCGGCCGCCAGTACGGCCCGACCGAGGCCCTCGCCGACTGCTTCACCGCCTTCGGCGACCGTTTGGCCTCGGAAGATCGGGATGCTCTGGCTGCAGCTTTCGAGGCAGCGTCCTACGAGTTGAAGGTGGCGCCGGTAGCCGACGCCGCGGACGTCTTGTCCGCAGTGGCGGCTACCGGAGTCGCCGTGGGCATCATCTCGGACACGACGCTGGCGGTAGGACGGCACCTCAGGACGTACCTGGATCAGCACCGCATCCTCCAGCACGTCACCTTTGCCGCCTTCTCCGACGAGGTCGGCGTCTACAAGCCCGACCCGGCCATCTTCAGGGTGGCCCTGGACGGTCTCGGCATCGATGATCCGACGACCGTCGCCCACGTGGGCGACCTGCTG
>Ga0310121_10005430_pt1 | contig 10958 bp, 10 predicted proteins | sample CB27_Tmax_986_MG_FD_203504 | JGI IMG/M metagenome (GOLD analysis project Ga0310121, IMG submission 203504) | Marine microbial communities from Western Arctic Ocean, Canada - CB27_Tmax_986 | ecosystem: Environmental > Aquatic > Marine > Oceanic | place: Canada: Western Arctic Ocean | collected...
GCAGCGGACGAACAAGTGGGACAGATCGGAGCCGGTCCAGGATCGCAAAGGAGGTCGCTAGCATGGTGTACGAAGGATCGTAGCACGCCGGGTCTGCATTTCAAGCGTATCGGAACTAGGTCTAGGGTCACGTTGCGTTGCCCGTATAGTCTTAGGGCTGGACCCTTTCTTTCCCCCTACCCTGGAGACGACACGATGTCGCAAGATTCAACGCCCGCTGCCGAAACTCGACTGACGCCAGAGGAAGCCAAAGCGGTACTCGAGGCGATCACGGCCGTGGAACGAAAAGAGGCTGCGGACCCACCCAGCGATCAATAGTTTGGGCAATTTGCTGCCGAACGGAGAGGTCACCGACTCGGGTTCGCATGACGCGCCGGTAGCCTGAGCGCTGAGGATGAGTCGTTTCTAGAGGAGCCGGGTCACGAGGTTGTCAGCGATTTCCAAACGACGAATCGAATACGTCCTGCACGGCGTTTCCGATCGCCTCCACGGCTTGTTCGCGAAGCAGATCTCCTTTTCCTGCGTTCTGAATCGCTATCGCCAGTTCCGCGTTGTCAGCCCAATCGCTCACTCCGAACGTACGAATGTCGACGTACGTTTGAGAAAACGTCGAGGTCGCTTTGGCGACAAGATGGACACCGTCCCGCGCACGGACCACGTGATAATGGAGTGAGACATAAACCAACACTCCACCTAATACAAATCCAATTAAAAATCGTCCCATGGTTGTCTCCGACGTTGACTCCAATCCACGACTGCCACCAAACTATACTCCAATTGTTTGCGAATAGGCAAGGTCGAAAAAGACGAGCGATTTTTGGAATCTCCCGTCGCCAAGCCAACCTTATCGGTGCTTTTATTGGGTAACTCCGCGAATTATGCCAGCCACGAATCCAAGAGACGAGTTTTCTAACCAATGGCCACTTTGGCAGGAAATTCTGAACGGAGTTGCACGTTTTGTGTTTCGCCTGTTTTATCGAGTCCGAGTCCACGGCGTCGCGAATGTCCCGCCGACGGGTGGCGTAATGGTGATTTCCAATCACATTTCATGGTTGGACGGTTTTCTCATTTTATTGTTTTCCCCCCGTCCGGTCCGCATGTTCATTTATGCGGGAAACGTCAAAGGCGGCTTGGCGCGTTGGATGACCGATTGCTGGCGAGGTATTGTCGTGTCGGGTGGACCGAAATCGATCCGGCGCGCACTGGAAACGGCCAGCGAATCGCTGGACGGCGGCCAGGCCGTGGGCATTTTTCCCGAAGGTGGAATCTCTCGAAACGCGCAGCTGCTGGCCTTCCGACCCGGTATGATGAGAGTTCTCGGCGAGAGAGACGTGCCGATCGTACCAGTCTATCTTGACGAGATATGGGGTAGCGCGTTCAGTTTTTCCGAGGGTCGGTTCTTTTGGAAATGGCCCAGCTGGCGTCACCCGATATCAATACACTTCGGCAAGCCTATTCAGAGTATTAACAGCCCAAACCCGATCAGACAATTGGTTCAGCAAGTAGGATCCGCCGCCGTGGAAAAACGACAGAAAAAACTCGCTTCCTTAGCTCGCGTTATGCTTAAACGTTGCAAACAAAGGAGATTTCGGTCCAAGATCGCTGACTCGGGGGGAACCGACTTAACCGGCGGCGAGTGCATTCTCCGCTCAATGATTCTTCGTCGCATTCTCCGACGTGGCGTGCTGGCACCAGACGAAAAACATGTGGGCATATTGTTACCGCCAGCCGCTGGCGCCGTATTGGCAAACATGGCCGTTTCGTTGGACCAAAGAGTCGCCGTCAATCTCAACTATTCCGCGACTTCGGAGGTGATCAACCAGTGCACGGCGACAAGTGGTATCAAGCACGTGCTAACGAGCCGCCGCTTCATGAGCAAGATGGATTTTGACCTGGACACGGAGTTGGTCTATCTCGAGGACTTCCGTGACAAAGTGACACTGGCCGACAAACTCATGTCCGCCATTGCGGCATACGTCGTTCCCGCACCGCTGTTGTCCGCCTGGCTGGGTCTTGGCAACATCAAGGGATCCGACGTGGTGGCGATCATCTTCACTTCAGGATCGACGGGTACGCCTAAGGGCGTGGAATTGACCTACGACAACATCGCGTCCAATGTCGAGGCCATCGATCAGACGATTCATCTGACCTCACGGGACGTCATTGTGGGCATTCTGCCATTCTTTCATTCGTTCGGCTACACGGTGACCCTCTGGACACCGTTGGCGCTGGACCTGAAGTGCGTTTATCACTATAGCCCGATCGACGGGAAACGAATTGGAAAACTTACGGAGCAGCACAAGGCGACCGTTTTGCTTTCCACACCCACATTTTTGCGCAACTATTTGCGGAGATGTACAAAAGAACAGTTTGACACGCTCGACGTCGTTGTGGCTGGCGCGGAGAAACTGCCGCCCAGTCTTTGCGATGCTTTTGAGGAGAAGTTCGGGGTCCGTCCGGTGGAAGGCTACGGTTGTACCGAGCTCTCGCCGCTGGCGTCGGTCAACGTGCCGAAGTCGCGAGCTGCGGGCGGGTTCCAAACCGTGGCCAAGGAAGGCACCGTGGGGCGGCCTGTACCGAATGTGGCGGCCAAAATTGTGGACCTGGACACCGGTGAAGAGCGTGATGTCGGCGAGGAAGGGATGCTTATGATTAGCGGTCCCAACGTCATGAAGGGGTACCTTGGACAACCAGACAAGACGGCTGAAGTTGTAAAGGATGGTTGGTATGTCACAGGGGACGTCGCCATCATTGATGAGGATGGTTTCATCAAGATCACGGGTCGCCAAAGTCGGTTTTCCAAGATCGGCGGCGAAATGGTACCTCACATTCGCATTGAGGATGCCCTCAACGATCTCATTGGTGCTGACGAAGAGCAAGGGTTTGTGGCAGCGGTGACTTCCGTACCGGACGAGAAAAAGGGAGAGCGTCTCGTCGTATTGCATCTGAAGATGGACTCGTCACCACAAGAACTGTGTGACGGGCTGAGCCAGGCGGGTCTTCCCAATCTTTACGTGCCCTCGCCAGACAGCTTTGCGGAGGTCGATGCGATCCCGATTCTTGGAACCGGAAAACTGGATCTGCAAGGGATCAAACAAAAAGCGCTCGATATTTTCGGCTTGCGTCGCCCGGATGAACCGTAGACGGGTGGATGAACCGTAGACGGGTGGATGAACCGTAGACGGGTGGATGAACCGTAGACGGGTGGATGAACCATAGACGCGTGGATGAACCATAGACGCGTGGATGAACCGTAGACGGGTGGGCGACGTTTTGTTCGCGAGGTCGTTTTCAGCGCGAATGGTCAGACAAAGACATCTTGCCGGTAGCTCAGGTCCAACAGATCCATGGGATGAACCACCCGAATTGGTTCACCCTGGCTGCGAGCCTCTCGGGCGATTTGTAACAAACATCCGGCGTTGGAAGTGATGCAGACACGGGCTCCAGTCTTGCGGATGTTATCCAATTTGCGTCGGCTCAGTCGAGCGGACATCTCCGGCTCAGTTAGGTTATAGGTACCAGCGGCACCGCAACAGAGTTCGGTTTCCGGCAAGTCAACGATTTCCAGTCCCGGGATACGGGCCAGGATATTCCTCGGCGCCTCGCGTACTTTCTGCGCATGCAACAAGTGGCATGCATCGTGGTAGGTGGCCTTCAGACGGATCTTGCCAAGCGGTTCGACCAATCCGAGGTCGTCTAAAAACTCGTTGATATCGCGAACTTTTCCAGCAAATAACTCGCGATCGGCTTGGGCGTCGTCTTGCCAATGGTGACCGTAGTCCTTCATCATCGCGCCGCAGCCGGCGACGTTCACGACGATCGCATCGACATCCCGAGGCTGCAACGCTTGGCGATTCTGATCCGCCATTTCCCGAGCCGGTCCCTCGCTTCCGGCGTGAAAATGAATCGCGCCGCAGCAGACTTGATCTCGGGGGATCAGGACGTCGCAACCGTTCTCCTGCAATACGCGCGCTGTGGCCCAATGGGTCTCTTGAAACATGGCTTCGCCGACACATCCAGTGAACAGGGCGACTCGGGCTCGTCGCTTACCTCGAGCCGGCAGTATGGACGGCAACGGCTCGCTGAGGCTACCGAGCGGTGGCAACATGTGCGCCAGCTGTCGCAACCGCGGTGGAAGTAATTTGAATAACCCGAGACGTTCCGCCAGGCGATCAAGGCCTATTCGCTGTACCAAACGGGCGGGCATGAGAGCCCACTTAAGCCGATCGGGATACGGAAACAATCCGAAAAGGATCCAACGATGAAACCAGTCCTGGCTCTTCGCCTCCCCGTCTCCGGTGTTCTCCATCGCGATGCGAAACGGTTCGATAAGCTTTCCGTACTGGACTCCCGACGGGCAGGCCGTTTCGCAAGCTCGACAATCCAAACAGAGTTCGAGGTGCCGGCGCACCTCCTTCGTGAGCTCTAATCGGCCGTCCGCGACACCACGCATCAAATAGATACGACCCCGCGGGCTGTCATTCTCATTACCCAATTCGGCGTACGTCGGGCAGGCGGCCGTACACAAACCACAATGAATGCAGTCGAGAAACAGTCCATAATCGATACCGGCCGCCAGATTCGATTCATCGCCAACGGTCGGGATTGGCCTCGATAGAGCGAGGCCCGATTCCGCATTTGTAATCTCGAGATGTGTATTCACAGTCCACCCAAATAAACGAACCGACCGGGATTCAGTCGCCCGTCTGGATCAAATTGTTGCTTAACACGGGTCATCACATCAAATCGGGTACCGATCCCTCCCCAGACCGACTGGTGCGTCATGTCTCTACCACTCGGATTCGATAGCACGACAACGTTTCCACCATTCTGGTTCGCCAGCGGTACCAATGAAGCCAATACGGTTTTGGCTAAACCAGCTTCAGGAAACTCAGACATTCGCGCGACGAGGACGCCATCACCGGCGTGAATCTGCAAGCTACAGTCCGCGTCCAATTGGAGAACGGATTGTGCCAGCGTCGTCACGGCACTGGGTACACAGCTAATCTTGAGTATAAGTGGGCATTCGTCGTCGACCTGGAATTGGGCCAACGAGCGCCATAAATCGGGCGCTTGATCCGTAATCTCCTCCGACCATGGGACTCCGGCATCCTTCCATTCTCGGCGAATCCGTGCCCGCATCCACGCGACTTCCTCGTCGGTCCCTTCCAATCCCAAAATAAGTAAACCCTCGGCTGGCGACGTGCGTTCCCAAAGCAGCTGCAAACCCGGTGTTTCTCGCCACGCGCCGCCACACACGATTTCAACCGCGGTGGGCGTCGTTTCAGAATGAACCGTTCGCTCAAGCAATCGGTCGGCCAACTCCCAATCCGCCAGCGGGCAGGCCATCAAGATGGATGTTCGTGAGATTGGTTTGAGCTTGAAAGTGGCCTGCGTGATGATGCCCAGCGTGCCGAGTGAACCAGTGAGGAGTTTACAAAAATCGTATCCTGCCACATTCTTGACCACGCGACCTCCACCCTTAAACAGGTCGCCGCGCGCGTCAACGGCCTGCACGCCGATTAGGTAATCTCGCATCGTTCCGTAGCCATAACGTCGCGCCCCGGATACATTCGTCGCGATCACCCCACCCAAAGTGGCCTGATCGGGCTGGGGCACGTCCAATGGGATCTGTTGTTGGTTTGTCTTGAGTAGATCGGCCAGTGATTGGAAGGTCATACCAGCCTCCACGGTCACCGTCATATCCCGAGAAGGGTAATCGATCAATCGGTTCAGATGTTTGAGGTCGATACGGACCCCTTCTCTTGCCGGCGGAGTACCGTAGGCCAACCCGGTGCCGCCACCCACTGGGTAGATGGCCGAGTCGGATTCATGGCACGACTTGATCGCCGCCACGACTTCGTCAAGCGTTGTGGGTTCTCTTGAGTCACTGGAGTTATGACTGTCGTGCATGGGATAAAATGCGTTGTCCACCATTCTTGGACTGTTGTCCACCATTCTTGGACTAGAGTGCCGCCCGACGTCCTGGGTGAATCTGTTCCGCTCCACAAGCGCCGGCCGTAGGCAACATTTTATCCGGACTCAACACGTTGTCAGGGTTAAAAGCATCGCGAAATCGCCCCATAGTTGCCAGATCCGTCGTGGTGAACATCTTGTTCATGAAGCTGAGTTTCTCAATGCCGATGCCATGCTCCCCCGTAACACTACCGCCGCAGTCCAGGCACTCATCGAGAATCTCCCAACTGGCGTCCAGCACCTTCCGCACCTGTTCAGGCTCACGTTCGTCGAATAACAATATCGGATGGACATTACCGTCCCCCGCGTGAAATATGTTGACAATCTGGATGCCATACTTTTCGCCGATCTCAGCGATTCGGCCCAGCAAATGCGGCAACTTCGTTCTCGGTACAACACCGTCCTGGGTGCAAAAGCTAGGGCTCAGCCGCCCAATGGCACCGAACGCTTGTTTACGACACTTCCAAATCTTCATCCGCTCTCGTTCATCAGCGGCAATCCGTACCTCGCGGGCACCGCATTGCTCGCATAGCTGGATGATCTCGTCGCGTTGGGTATCCAATCCGGCTTGAAGCCCGTCCACTTCAATCAAGAGGACTGCCTGTGCATCCAGCGGAAATCCGAACTGGAACGCCTGCTCCAGAGCCTGGATGATGCCGTTGTCCATCATCTCCAAGGCAGCCGGCACGATCCCAGCCGCAATGATCTCGCTGATTGAATTGGCCGCGTCCTCAACCGCATCGAAGACTCCCAACAGCGTACGGCAACCTTGCGGATCACGGGTCAAGCGGACCCACACCTTGGTGACGATCAATAGCGTCCCCTCGCTGCCCACGACCGAACCGGTGAGATCCAACCCGGGTGGGTCGGGAGCCGGGCCACCGAAGCGGACGATACTGCCGTCCGCCATGACCCCTTCCAAACCCAGCACATGGTTGACGGTGACACCGTATTTGAGCGTATGTGGGCCGCCGGAATTGGTCGCCACGTTTCCGCCAATCGTACATGCACCCTGGCTGGACGGGTCCGGTGCGTAGTGGTATCCGGTCCCTTTGAGTGCCTGCGTCAGCCAGACGTTGACTACGCCTGGCTCGACCACCGCGTAACGGTCTCGGATGTTGATCTCGAGAATCTGCTTCATCCGTGTCATGACAATCATGACACCGCCACCGATGGGCAGACAACCGCCCGCAAGACTGGTCCCAGCCCCTCTTGGAATGAACGAGACCTCCGCGCCGCGGCATATTTTGACAATCTCCGCGACGTCCTCCGCCGACTCAGGGAAGACCACGATATCTGGAGAATTCTTTTCGATGACAAAGCCATCGCACTCGTAAACCATCAGGTCGGACGCCGCGGAGAGCACGCGTTCAACACCAAGCAGCTCGCGAAGCGGTGGCAGAGCGGACAGAATCGCTTCAGTTGTCATCCGCAGCAGGCTAACAGATGTCTGGCCACCTTACAATCGGCGGCGACGTCAATAGTGCTGCCCATCGTGTGGAGCTGCTGCCGGCCCACGAAAAACCAATGCCAGCGAGCGTCGTTGGCATCGGTGTACGGTCTCGGCACGTGGAAGGGCTCGGCATCTGAAACGACGCGTCGCCGCTGGCTTGCCAAACAGGGTGGCCGATCAGCCTGCTTGGAAACCGTCGCCCATGCAAGCCGAACAGCCACTGTCGCAGCCACCGCCGTCGCAGCATCCGCCGTCGCAGCAGCCACCGTCACAGCAGCCATCATCACAGCAGCCATCATCACAGCAGCCATCATCACAGCAGCCGCTGTCGCAGCCATCGCTGTCACAGCAACCCAGTTGTTCGCCACCTAACTTTCCGAAGATTCCACGAAGCATTCCGCCATGGACCGGTCTTGCGCCACCCAAGGACGCACCACACGAACAACCGATCACGCCATTGCAATGATCACACCGGATGCGTGGGTGGCGGCTCTGACAAATGGCTGGCATGGGTACGCCGAACGGTCCCGAACAGAAGAGACCGAATCCGAAACAGGGCACTACGCTGTACGGGCCACCGCTGCCGCCACACGTCCCAAGGACCTCATGGTCTCGCCAGAATTCCCGTTTCCGGCGGTCGCATGTCGAAAGGTTCCGGCCTCCGGCACACTCCCACATGCGATGGCAGATTTCCAACTTACGTGGATCACACATGTCATTTTCATCATCGTCGCCCAGTAGCTGGTTGAGAGTCATACTCCGATAACGATCATATTGAGGATCGCGTTGTCGCCGATTTGAATGGGTGTGGCCGGCCCCGTATCGATGTTGATGAGGTGACTCGTCGAGGTCCGCATCGAGGTCCGCGCCGTCGTCAAGATCTTGCGGGCTGATAAGAGGATCGGCGTCAACGATTTCTGTATCCAACAGCTCGTCCAGTGCTGACAAACCATCCCGTGCCTCTTCCTCCAACTCGTCCAGTTGCGCGATATAGGCGTCTTCGCTCACCGACATGGGTGTAGCGAATTCGAAATCGTCGTTGCTGGTTAACGCCTGCCCATGTTCCGTCAGCTGCTCTCGGTAATCGATTGAATTCGGGTCGACAAATTGGATGTCGACGCCTTCGCCGCGGTCGTGGCGGCTTACTCGCTGCTGGCCGATTTCCTCGTGGTGTGCGATCGAGCGCGATTGCCCTCGACCCAACAGACCCAACCCGCGTAGACCCAATCCCAATTCATCGACCGAGATGATTGCCGCTTTATTTCCACCACTGGTCGAGCCACCTGTCGCTCGACTATCGCGACTTTGCGTCGAGTCGTCCGCGCCCTGGGCGATTGGCCGGGTGTTGACGACTGGGGAGCCGACGACTGGGGAGCCAACGACTGGTGAGCTAATAACTGGTGAGCCGGCGACTGGTGAGCTGGTACGGGGAGCAGGGACGCTCGGCGAATCACATCGGTCCGAAGAATCGTCGCGGAATAAGGCCCGGAAAATCGGCTTGGCGTCGGACTTTGCGGGAATCCGCTCCGTCTGCCGCACGGATTGGCCCGCTTCATCGGACGGCTCTCCAGTCTCTGCCTGCGCTAACATTGGGGCCAGTAGCCCAAACAAGACGAGGATCGTCGGTATCTTGAGTTTCATTTTACGGGGTCCTGATTCACGGTTTCAGAAACGAAGACATGATGCTTACAACTATTTCAACACGTAAGAAACTTCGGACCGGCAGAAACGTTAGGTTGAGTTTATGCAGTACACCCCGAAATCCTTACCGAGTCGTTAAACCTTGCCATCCGCTGCCGGTCTTCTTGGATATCGGCGAATCAGTGCGGAACTTCATGCAGGTTTCCTCAACACCGATTGTCAGCGGTAGAGTCGAATATCAACCGACGGCAAGTGAGTCTTCGTGCGGGCCAGTGGGTTTTGCGCGACTGCGCTACTTGGGCAGAAAAGAGGCAACTTGGGCAAAAAAGAGAATTACAGCCTCAGACTTCTTTGACAGCTAAGAATTACAGCTTACCCTTTAAGTGTAAACGTCATCGCGCACACGTATGTAGCCCCATTCGTCCTTGGAAGACCAGGACCATGCGAAAACTCCTACGATTGATCCAATCCGAGGATGGCACGACGGCTGTCGAATATGCAGTCATGCTAGCACTCATTTTGGTGGCCATTGTTGGCGCCATCACCCAAGCTGGGGGCGCCAATGGGAACATTTGGCAAAACAATGTCGATCAAATTGACGCGGCGTTCGGCGGAAGCGGCTCCTAGATCGAGGAGATTCGACCGAGGAGCTGGGCGACCGGTCCGGTGCCTCGACGAGCCAGGAACCAGTTTTTGCCCCCCAATGACTCGTTGATTGGCATTTACCTTCCCAGCTGATCGCCCCTAGACCAACATTATCGGATATTTCGGGTTATGCAGCACGTGGCGTCGACGGCGCTGCGATGTTGGGAGCGATGGTCTCAGCCAAGCGGCCGGACGGGCCATAGAATTTGAGCTCGTCCTCTTCGACGAACCAAACGGCACTGTGGCCACGGATCTCAAATCGGATCCCACAATAGCATTCGTCGTGGATCAACAAGGTCTCCGACATTTCTTGGCTCGAGTCGGCTCCTAGCTCGCGCAATTGTCGTTCCACTAAATCACGAACTAACTCGACTCGAGAACCGTTGTTCATCTTGTTGGCCGGCTTGAGGGGTTCATATCAAAGGATCTACAACGGGAGCCAGTTATCACCGTACCCCATATGCCACTGCAAAAATCGTAACGTCGTGGGCCAAAAAAAACGGGTTGGCTGACTCTCGCATGGTCCGAAGTCTTCACAGATAGCATCGGGATTTAACGATCGTAACTTCCCGACTCTTGTCCAAGCCAGTGTCAATTGCCTAAGCTGAACGTCCGTTACAATCGTGACTGAGGGAGGCAAACCGTCGTAATCGTCATCCCTTCGGCCGGCGATGTGAATGACAAGGCTGGCGGCTGGTGGGTGAGAAGCGCGACGCAAAGAGCGTGACTTGAAAACCCAACTTGGTCGGTTCGTACTTCGCCCCGCGAGTGTGCGGAACGGCGGGGCGATTTCACGACATGGGACATGGGACGCTCATGTCGCGAACGGCTACTACAAAAAGAATTCCGGTCCCGGATTGCCAGTCCGGTAAGGAAAACCAGTCCGGTAAGGAAAACCAGTCCGGTAAGGAAAACCAGTCCGGTAAGGAAAACCAGTCCGGTAAGGAAAACTAGTCCGGTAAGGAAAACCAGTCCGGTAAGGAAAACCAGTCCGGTAAGGAAAACTAGTCTAGTAAGGCAAACTCAGTAGTTCCAAATACAGCCAATTGCTATGGGTGAACGCAAGCTCCCTTTGGTACATGACTTGAGTCGTCAAAACACGTCATCTCCAAGGAAGGAGCCATGCGTTCACGCGGTCAGTATATCATCACGAAAGACGAAGTTCACGGCTATGCCAATCATTGGCTGAGTATGTCGCTGAAGTTGGAGTATGAAGGCAGGAAATGCACTGCCAGCATTTTGC
>Ga0310121_10005432_pt1 | contig 10958 bp, 6 predicted proteins | sample CB27_Tmax_986_MG_FD_203504 | JGI IMG/M metagenome (GOLD analysis project Ga0310121, IMG submission 203504) | Marine microbial communities from Western Arctic Ocean, Canada - CB27_Tmax_986 | ecosystem: Environmental > Aquatic > Marine > Oceanic | place: Canada: Western Arctic Ocean | collected...
TCGGACCGGATATCCGCTTTGCTGATCGTTGAAGAGACCAGCCCTTTCTTCGGTCTTGGCGGTTTTAGCGAACGTCCGGCGATCCGTTGCTGCACTTTTTCGTAGGCAATCTCTGAACGGAGGTTTCCTACCAGGATTGCCAGCCGCTTCCGCTTCTCATCCTTTTCCTCCACCTGAACGGGATTGTTGATTCCTTCAACCTTGATGGTGTCGCCTACCCCGATTTCTCCCCAGGGTGGTCGGAAATCCTCTTGCATCGCGACTGTCCCAGCGGGGATTTGGAAATCTTTCTTGACTTGTGTTTCCTCTTCGTTGATGCGTTCGAGGATATGCCGCCACTCGGGTTCGGAGAGTCTGGCAAGCCTCTTTCGATCATTCTGAGAAGGTTTCAGCAGGTCGGGCGCGAAGTTCGGGAAACGTTCCCCCATTTTGGAGAGAATTTGATAACACCTGTCCAACTCACGCTCCATCCAGGCAATTTCCTTCTCGCGTTCTTCAATGGAGTTTTCCCGTTCGTTGAACCCCTCCCGAAGTTTTTGTTCCTTCCGTTCCATGAGCTCTTCGATACCAGCCAGGCGACGTTTCGCGGACTGGATCTTGGACTCCGCTTCATTCTTCGCTCCGCTTAAGATGCGCCTCTCCTCCCGCGCTGTTTTTTCGATCTTCTCGACCAGCATGGCGCGCTTTTCTTCGATCTCCTGTTTGATTGCATCAATATCCTCTCGCAGCTCCCGGGCGCGTTTCTCTTCCTCGGTTAAGCGGTGCAGGATGGAAACCGACTGATTCGGATTTTCCGCCAGCAGTTCCTGGGCGCGTTTTACAACATTTTCCGGGAGCCCCAGGCGTTCAGCGATTTCCAGACCGTGGCTTTCACCGATTGAATCCATGAGAAGTTCATAAGTGGGTGAGAGTGCCTCGCCGTCAAATCGCATTGCGCCGCTGGCCAATTTGTCGTTACTAAACCCGAAAACTTTTAAGTCGCCCAGATGAGTTGCCACCAATGCCCAGGCATTTCGCTCGATCAGTTCCTCGAGGAGGGCCCGGCCAAGCGCGCTTCCCTCCGAGGGGTCCGTCCCAGCACCCAATTCATCCAGGATGATCAGGGCACGGTGTCCTTTCTCTGTCTCGATTAGAGCGGCAACATCCAGAAACGCCTTCATCCGTGACACATGCGCGCTGAAGGTTGAAAGCGATTCCTCAATGGATTGGTCATCGCCGATATCCGCTAAAACTCCCCCCATCAACGGAATGCGAGTCCCTTTCCCACAAGGAATCGGCAAGCCGGACAGCGCCATCACGCATAGAAGGCCCGCTGTCTTAAGAACAATTGTCTTTCCCCCGGTATTCGGCCCGGTAATCAGCAGCCCGGCCAAATCACTGTCGAGTAGCAGATCGTTGGGGACAACATCCTTCTTCTCCATCTGTTCCAGCAGGAGGGGATGACGCATGTCGCGCAGTTCGAGATTTCCCTCCTCGACAATCCGTGGAAGGTCGGCTCCCATCTCCAGCGAGCGGTCAGCCAGCCCCACGATCAGGTCAAGTTCTGCAACAGTCGACAGCGTTGCGCGCAGGATATCCAACTCTTCGCGCACCAAGTCTGTGAGCTCTCGCAGGATTTTGACAATCTCATGCCGCTCTTCGTCGATGGCCTCCGCTAAATCGTTCCCGGCGTCCACCAGCTCGAATGGTTCGATATAGGCGGTCGTACCCGAATCGGATTTCCCGTGCTGGAGCCCGCCGATCTTTCGTTTTTGGTTTGACTGAACCGGAAGAACATACCGCCCCTGGCGTTCGGTAAAATATTCCTCCTGGAGGACTGCTCGGATTTCGGTGCGGCGGCACATCTCCTCCAATCGTTTCTGGATAAAGCCTCGCTGGTGACGAATTTGTTTCCGGAGCTTCTTCAAGGTGGGAGAAGCTGCGTCCTTGATAGTGCCATCCTCTTCGAGACACTCGGCAAGCCTTTTCTGAAGATCATCGAGCGGGATCAGGCCATGGAGGTAGGATTCGAGCGGACCGAGTGGGCAAGTCAGGTTTTCGAGAGATTTGCGAAGGGTTTGAATTCCTTGCAGTGTCGTTAGTACACGGACCAGTTCCGCCCCCTCGCACGAGGTTCCCGGAATTTCTACTCGCTTAAGGATAGGGTGGATGTCATGGATCCCATCGAATGGGAGGACATGACCCAGTTCCAGAATGCCGCGCGCGGAGGCGAGCTCGTCGAACCTGGTCTGGAGAACCTCAATATCAATCGTCGGCTTTGAATCGTATAGAAGCGGCTTGGATAGAGGTGTCCTTAAGAAGCGCTGGAAGGTCTCAAGCGACTTTCGAAATTCCAGAGTCTCAAATGAAAACCGTTCTAATTGTCGCATCCTGATGTTAATCCCGACTGACTTTGCCTGCGGGAGCTCCCGTGTAGAAAATCCATCGTTTAAGCGTATAATCCCTCAAATAGGGGAAAATCTTAAGACTCAACCAACACCGGCTCAGGATACGGCGGTAAACAGGTCCACCGAATCCGTCAAATCCTGGGGGAGAAGGCCGAAAATAGAAGTCATGGGGAAGATTTCGGGAGAATTTCGGGACATGAGCCGTCTTGTGGTCGGGCATTGGGCGCGAGCCCGCAACCAGCCTGCTCCACTCCGGAACCTTACACTTTCGCTGACCTACCGCTGTAACGCCCGTTGCGTGATGTGTGACATTTGGCAGAACCCCACCGATCCGAAGGAAGAGGTGAATCTGGACATTGTCCGCGATCTTGCTGCATCCAGATTTACCCAAAACCTAGTATCGCTCTCCCTCACTGGCGGGGAACCCATCTTCCGCGAAGATCTGGGAGAGGTCGCGGGGATCTTTTCGAGACAGATTCCGAGTTGTTATATCAGCCTCGTAACAAATGGGCTTACTCCAAGTTTGGTGATGAAACGGACGGAAGAAGTCCTTGCGAAAACGAGTTGCGAGATATGGATGAATGTCTCCATCGATAGCCTCGATGAGTCCTACAACGATGTCCGCGGAATTCCGGGTGGCGAAAAGAAGGTCAAAGAAACAACCGAACGGCTCGTGGCGAAATCCCACCAGAACCCGCGCTTGAAGGTCGGCGTCCTCTACACAATGATGCCGGAGAACTTTCACCAGGCGTTGCCGGTCCTCGAATACGCCAATAAATTGGGAATACAATACACGCTTAATGTGATTAACGGTGGCGATGTATTCTACCAGCAGAAACCCGATTCCACTCTGGAGTGGTACCGCGAACATCTTGATGAGATCCTGGCGACCTTCGATGACCTCCAAAGGGCAGGGTACAACCGCCCACTTGGCAGGAAACTTCTCTCGTTCTTGCCACAGTACCTTGAAGAGAAGCCAAACCGTCCGGTAACCTGCCTTTCGAGTTTTACAAGCGCCTTCATCAGCCCGTTCGGGGATGTCTATCCCTGTGTGCCGTCCGGCGATAATTACAAGATGGGCAACCTCCACGAGCAACCTTTCGACGAACTCTGGGTTTCAGATCAGGCAAGTGAGGTCCGACAGGCGGTTAACCGGAAGGAATGTAATTGCCTGCTAACCTGCGAGACTACCAACAGTCTCAAGTTCTCACCCAGCTACCAGTTCGAGCGTTTTAGAGACAAGGTGGTCGGTTTATAACAATTCAACGCGGCACCTTGTGTTATTTAGTTGTCTCTGGCGTAATCCCAACCATCACAAGAACTGGCCCACTACCATGATAGCCATCATTGACTATAACGCTGGAAACTTACGCAGTGTTCAACGCGCCTGCCGGGCCGTCGGAATGGAGGCCACGATCACTGCTGACCCCCAGGACGTTGAATCAGCGGAGCGTGTCCTATTCCCGGGGGTCGGAGCGGCGCCAAGCGCAATGGAGACACTTTCTCGGACCGGCCTGGGCGAGGCGCTTCGCGTTGCCTACAAGAAGGGGACCCCCATCTTGGGAATCTGTCTTGGAACTCAAATCGTTTTGTCTCATTCAGAGGAGGGGGATGTCGATTGTCTCGGTCTCTTCGAAGGAAGAGTTGTCCGCTTCCGCATTGATGATCCCATGAAGAAAATCCCCCACATGGGGTGGAACGGCATCACAGTTCAGCAACCGCATCCGCTTCTTGAAGGTGTTGAAGAGGGTGATGAATTCTATTTCGTCCACTCCTATTATCCGGATGGCTTAGCGGAAGAGAATGTTTACGCTGTCACAGATTATGACGGTCCGTTCTGTTCCGCTTTGGGAAGCGGGAACCTCTTCGCCACACAGTTTCACCTGGAAAAGAGCGGAAGGTTTGGACTCGCAATGCTGGAACGATTCGCCACCTGGGACGGGATGATGCCCGGTTAACACCCATGTTAAGTAAACGACTCATATCGTGCCTCGATGTCCGCGACGGCAAACTCGCCAAGAGTGTGAAGTTCGTCGATACCAAGGACATCGGTGACCCGGTGGAAAAAGCAATCGAATATTACAACGATGGCCTGGATGAACTTGTTCTTTACGACATTACCGCCTCCAGCGACCGTCGCAACATAATGATCGAGGTTGTGGAGGCGGTTGCATCGCAAATCTTCATCCCATTCTCGGTCGGCGGCGGCATTCGCAATGTTGAGGATGGGAGCAGACTGCTCATGGCAGGAACCGAGAAGATCAACGTCAATTCGGCCGCGGTCAGAACTCCCGACCTGATTGCTGACCTGGCGCGCGCCATCGGGCGTCAGAATACCATCCTGTCGATGGATGTCCTCCGCGTCGAGAAGAGGCCTGAAATACCATCCGGCTACGAGATCATTATTGATGGGGGACGGCAACCGATGGGGCTCGATGCCATCGAATGGGCCAAGAGGGGTGAGGAATTGGGAGCGGGTGAACTGGTCGTTAACTCCATTGATGCGGATGGTACCCGGAACGGTTATGAGATTACACTGACGCGCGCCATCGCTGATTCTGTTCGCATCCCGGTGGTTGCCTCGGGTGGGGCAGGGAAGCCGGAGCATCTATACGAGGTACTGACCGAAGGCCATGCCGATGCCGCCCTGGTCGCATCCATGGTCCATTACGGTCACTATACTTGCAGCCAGTTGAAGCAGTACCTCCATGACCGTGGAGTCAAGATGCGAATGCGGTACTAGAACAAGTGTAGGTGAATTTGCAAAATTTCAGGCCGTCTAGGTAATCGTCTGAATTCTTGCGAATTTAGCTACGCCTAAGAATAAGAAATGAAAAACGCGACCAGGAAAAAACTTAGGGACGACAAGCGGTTCCTCCTATTATTGGTGGGATTTTGTCTGACAACAGGGCCGTTCTCCTCCCCAGCAGCGGAGGGACCCCTGAAATACCGGAGGGATCCGAAACCGTGGGTCGATCAGATACTCGACTTTCCCTACCCAATCCCTGCCAGACCAACCATGCCTCTCCGCCACCACATCCGCCAGGATTTCAAAATCCCCCAGGTCAACCAATCCGTGAACGGGACTCCACTTACGATTGGTTCAAAGAAGTTTGAGCATGGTATCGGCACCCATGCCCCCAGCCATATAAGGATCTATTCACCCGAACCTATCCTGGGGTTCAAAGCCTCCGTGGGCGTCGATACCAACCTTAAAACACGTCACCGTGGGAACGCTGTACAATACTACGGGATTGCCGGGAGACACCGCCTCTTTGAATCACCGGTTCTGAAAGCGGGTGACGATCCTTACGAAATTGATGTCGAGGTCGGCGGTGAAACCATCCTCGATCTACATGTGTCCGATGGGGGCGATGGACCCGAATTCGACCATGCCGACTGGGCCCAAGCGCAAATCCAAACCGAATCAGGTCAGGTCTTGCGCCTCGATGAACTTCAGAAAGCCGCTATCCCAGCGGTCTGGCCCCAATTCCCGTTCTCGTTCACCTATGGTGGCAAGTCGAGCGAAAATCTACTGACTGGTTGGACACACGAAAGCTCCGAAATCCCATCGGATGCCAGCAAAACTGTTCTCATCCGGTCCTGGGCCGATCCCGAAACAGGACTGAAGGTAACCTGGGAAGGAACTCGTTTCGCTGATTTTTCAGCCTTGGATTGGGTCTTGAGGTTCGAGAATTCGGGGAGGGAAAATACAGCCATCCTGGAAGACATCCGCGTCCTCGACCTGATGTTTTCTTCGCCTCGCCCAGGGGACGAACCGTACTTGCTTCACCGGACTGCCGGCTGCTCCTCCAGTCCTTCCGATTTTGAACCGATCCGGGAACCAGTCGATCACGATCATAACCGATCCCTCGGAAGTGGGACCGGCCGTCCTTCCGAGGAAGACCTCCCCTTCTTCAAGATCGAAACGGGACGGGGATCGCTCCTCGTCGGAGTTGGCTGGACCGGTAGGTGGAAGGCTGAACTTGCATGCCCCGATGATGATCATCTCTACTTAAATGTGGGGGTTCACACCGCCCACTTTCACCTTCGACCAGGCGAGCAAGTTCGCACTCCGCGTGTTCTCATTCTCAACTCCAAGACTTCAGTGCCTGATGCGAACAATCAGTTTCGGAACTTGTTGCGCCGCCACTACCTGCCAAGTTTGAAAGGAGATCCCCACCGACCGTTCCTCTTCAGCAACACCGAGTTTATCCGCCAGGAGACCTGGCACCCGGATTTTGTCAACGCGGATTACCAGTCCAACCTCATCGATGCCTTCGCACCCCTCGGCATCCGCACCCTCTTCACGGAAGCCGGTTGGATGGAGGGCGCTGAAAGAGATTGGCACAAGGGTGTGGGGAATTGGTCCTATCGCAAGGAAAATTACCCGGATGGTTTTTCTCCTTTGGCCAAGAAGGCATCGGAGAATGGTTTGTCTACCGGTCTTTGGTTCGAGCCGGAAACGGTGATGGGGGGAACCGAGATCCAGAAGAACCATCCCGATTGGCTTCTCGACGCCAGCGCCACCTACCTCGATGGTACACCAGTCTTCCTCCTGAACATGGCGCTCCCTCAAGTTCGCGAACATCTCCTGGAGACAGTCGGAACATATCTCAGCCTCGAGGGCCTGGAGGGGTATCTCCACGATTTCAGCCTTATTTCGCCTGTCGAGTTTTGGGACGCGAATGACGCCGAGGACCGGCAAGGCGTCACCGAACTCCAATATATCACCGGCCTCTACGAATTCTGGGACCAGTTGGCGGAGGCCCATCCAAACAGTATCCGGCAGATTGCCTCCCGCGGCGGTCAGCGCATTGATCTGGAAACAATCAGCCGATTCCACATTCATCAGCGCACAAAAAGAGTCTTCCATCATGAAGAAAATCAGGCAGCCCTTTGGGGATTATCCCAGTACCTGCCAAATGGAGTCGTCAGTTCAAAAATCGAAAGCCTGGATGAGTATGCTTTCCAATCCAACATGGGCGCATCACTCTGCCTCGGCTGGCGCGCCAACGAACGGGGTTTTAACCACGAAAAAGCAAAGGCCCTTACCGATCGGCACCAAGATGTCAGCGCCTTACTTACCGGAAACTGGTTTCCCCTCCTCCCCTACACCCGCGATACGACGAAGTGGATGGCTTCCCAATACCAAAGAAATGACACAAGCGCAGGTTGTATCCTAGCCTTCCGCCGCTCCGAGAGCCCCTACAGCTCGGTCGATCTCAACCTCCATGGCATAGCCACAGACGCCACTTACGAACTCACCTACACCGGCAGCGGACAAATCCACCAAGCCTCCGGCGGAATCATCTCCAAGAACCTAACTCTAACCCTGGACGAACCCAAGAGTTCCGAACTGATTACTTATCGCAAACTAAAGGGTAGGGTGGAATAGCCGATAGACGTAATCCACCAATCGGGTTTGTTAATGGACGAGACGAAACACTTTTGGGGAATGCTCGATGAGCGTGGGATCACACGGGAGTGGGTTGAACGCACGGAGAATGAACCGGATCAAACCCAAGATCACGAAGATGGAACACGACACTTCATTAAACAAATACCGGAGTTTGATAATCGCTTTCTGCGTGTTATTATCAATGTTAAGGATTTTCCGAACAGACGAGTAACCGCCTTTTTCGATCGGCGGTTGAGGAGGAAACATGAAAGTAAAAGTCGATAAGGAAAGTGACGCGCTCTATTTCCGCCTCGATGAGAGCAAGATTGTCGAGTCGGAGGAAGTCCGTCCAGGAGTCATCCTAGATTTTGACGAAAATGACCGAGTCATAGGCGTGGAGTTTCTTCACATATCATCACGCGCCACTCCTGAACAACTCTCGGCCATCCAATTTCAATCCGCGTGAGATGTGTAGGGTGGTTTAGCCGTTAGCGTAACCCACCGCGTGGACAGTTACCCCCCGGTCAAAGCTTTGAGCAACAAAATCAAGTCTCCAGCCCCGACTTCATCCAAGTACCATCCGTCTGAAAATTCGAAAAGTGGGTAATCACCACTAGGTGTAAGCATCTTGGTTGGCGAAGCGGTTTCAGTAGCGGTTTCAGTAGCGGTTGACGTAACAGTTGGCGTTTCGGTTTGCCTAACAGTCGGTGAGGCAGTTTCGGTTTTGGTTTCCGTGGGGGTATCCGTTTCAGGTGCGGTTTCCGTTGCAGTTTCAGTTGGGGTAGGCGTGGAGGTCGGTGTGCTCGTCGCAGCAAGTTCCGCGCATAGATTGAACGACACATCATCCACACGGAACGTCGTAATCGGTGCGCCGCTGACTTCACATTCGAACCGGATCGTGTGTTCCTGCCCATCTGCAAAGCTCGTGATGTCGTGGGTTACCTTCCGATACCTCGCCATGAAGGTCGGCAGGTCTAGGATGGTGTATTGCGCAAGTTCAATCTCATCCACAGATACACTTAGAAAATCGCTTGTGTCGGTGGAGGCCTCCGGGATCCGGAGGAAGTAGCATATCGCCACACCGGTTTCCGTCACCATCGGTATCGTCACACTTTGCGCGAGGGATTGAGTTTGCGGCCCGCCGAAGGAGCTCCCGAATGAGGCCAGAAAGTTGTCTGTCCGGGCTGAGAACTGGTCCTGGACAATGACATTCAGGCCGTCCGTGGTTTCAGTCCAAGCGCCTCCCCCACCGCCCAGCTCAAAGCCACTGTCCAGGATTCCCTCGCACTGCGGGGGCAGAAGGGTAAAGGTGGGAGTAGGTGTTTGGGCTGTTGCCCCCCAATGAAAGCAAATCCATAAAAGAAAGAGGCTTCCCGCCCCGTTTTTAAAACGGCTTACACAGGTGGTGAATGATGAACTGGCTCCCCGTCCCATCCCAGGAAAAGTATAGCGATTCTTGTCACTTAGGAAAGGATCGGTAGGTAATCGCGAGAGAAGGTCCCGGATTCCATTGGGCGGAGTCGCCCCCTAACGCCGAGCAGCTATGCGGAGACCTTAGGGTTCTTCTTGGGTTTAGGATTCTTTTTGGGTTTCTTTGGCTTCTTCGTTTTGGGAGGTTTTTTCGGGGAGCCGCTTGTTTTGAACTCTTTATACTTCATGTTCTGGTCCTTGGCCATTTGCCTCAGCTTTGAACTCCAAAGTTCGTATTCCCCCTCCAACCAGATAACCGGTTCTGCGTTGGCCGTCTTCGGCAGGTTGATGTCCACATAGTGGTTTCCCTCCGCCTTGGCGCGGTAATCGTAATTGAATTGAGTCCTCCCGAAAAACTGGGCAGCATCGTTGCGACTTGTCAGCGACCCGTTGACCTGCGTAAACAGTCCCCAACCAGCCATGAGGTGGTTGGTGTAAACCATCCCGTCGATCTGGCGTGGAATTCCCCAAAAGGTGGTCGTGACTTTTCTCGCTTCGGCCATAATTTTCTGGAAGGTGGCATCATCCCAGGTTGACTCATAAAGCTTTCGACCTGTTCCATCAAGTTTATTGCCGTCGAATTCCGTGTAGTCCCCACTATGCGCGGTCCCATCATCGTCTTTGTAGGGCGTGGTAAACGGAGGGGTCATAAATCGGCCCACGATAGGGAACCACCATGGCATGGTGTAGTCACCCAATATGACATTCCCGTTCGAGACCAACCCGAGAAAATCAGCGTTCCGATTAAAGTTTTCTGATACCGTAGGATCAGCGCCGGATGAGTGGTCGAATTTCGGTGGGGTAACGTACTTGATGTCCCCAATGATGTGGATATTTCGGTCGGCGTAAATGGTTCCCTGACCTTGGACAAACCCCGCGATGGCAACATCCCCGTTTACAAACACCGGACCGTCTATGACTATTGGGTCATCCTTTGTTCCGATCAGAAAAACCGGGCCATCGATCGTTTCATTGATAGTTTGATTGGCTGAAGCAACCGTTCCGTTCTCGGCGGCAGCGAGCTGCCTCAACCGATTTGCGTCCGATAAATAGGGCATTTCAAGCGAGTCCTGAAACTCGAATTCCGTTAAGCCCCCTTCATAGGCATAATCGTGTTCCGGACTGGTTGGTCGCCAGCGAGGTTGGGCTCGCTGGCGATACAGATCGATATTCCAGGCGCGCGCCGGACGCCCTGTGATGGAACCCGAAGCGCCAATATCGGGGTTGATCCCCGCATACATGTCCCCGTTGATGATTGGCGGCCAGGTCACTGTTATGTCGCCATTCGCGCGCACGTCGCCATTGACAAGCAGTCCCCACCGCCGGAACCAGCCGAAATTGTTGGTAAAATAAGAGTAATCGAAATTTCCGCTTTGATCGTGCCCATAACGCATAACACGGGTTATCTTCCTTGGGACAGTCCCACTTGGTCCACCGAGAGCATTTCCGCTGGCTTCTAATACCACCATGCGCTCATCTGATCCTCTGTTACCGATAATGGCCCGGACCGCGACGGAATAGGTGTCGCCTTCAGTCCCGACGGGGATGTCTACGTCGTCGGCAATTCGGTAGAACTTGTCGACCCAACGGGCGCGGTTGAGCGGATCGGGCCCGGCGTTCCGGAATCCAATCCACAACGCCTCGGAGGCTCGGTTCAAACCGGATTCAGCGACATAAAGGGCGCGGGTGTAATTGTAGTC
>Ga0310121_10005433_pt1 | contig 10955 bp, 6 predicted proteins | sample CB27_Tmax_986_MG_FD_203504 | JGI IMG/M metagenome (GOLD analysis project Ga0310121, IMG submission 203504) | Marine microbial communities from Western Arctic Ocean, Canada - CB27_Tmax_986 | ecosystem: Environmental > Aquatic > Marine > Oceanic | place: Canada: Western Arctic Ocean | collected...
CCCCGTCGCCCGAGCACGCTCCACCGCGAGGCGAACCCAGTCGCGGACCGGAGCATCCTTGGTCTGGCAGGCCCGCCAGACATCCCCTGATTCGACGGTGTGCTCGAGCAGCGTCCGCCCCTCGGCGTCCATGACGCGCACCACGCCATCCCCAGCGACCTCGACCGTCTTTTCGTGCGAGCCGTACTCCTCGGCCTTCTGCGCCATGAGCCCCACGTTGGGCACGCTTCCCATCGTGGCCGGGTCGAACTGCCCGTTCGCCTGGCAGTCGCGGACGGCGGCGTCGTAGACGCCGGCGTAGCTCGAGTCCGGGATCACCGCCTTCGTATCCTGGAGCTGCCCCTCGGCGTTCCACATCCGCCCGGAGTCGCGGATCAGCGGCGGCATCGACGCGTCGATGATGATGTCGCTCGGCACGTGCAGGTTCGTGATGCCGCGGTCGGAGTCGACCATCGCCAGGGACGGCCCCTCGCGAAGCGCCGTCTCGATGTCCGCTTCGATCTCGGCGCGCTCCGCCTCCGGCAGCGTCCGGATCTTTGCGAGCACGTCACCGAGACCGTTGTTGGGATCCGCGCCGACCCGCTCCAGCACGCGGCCGTGTTTCTCGAAGACGTCCGCGAAGAACACGCGCACCGCGTGCCCGAACAGGATGGGGTCGGAGACCTTCATCATGGTGGCCTTGAGGTGCAGGGAGAACAGCACGCCCTTAGCCTTCGCGTCCTGTATCTGCCCTTCCAGGAAGTCGACCAGCGCACGGCGGCTCATAAACGTCGCGTCCAGCACCTCGCCGGCCTCGAGCGGGAGCGCTTGCTTGAGCACCGTGACCGTACCGTCCTCCGAGACGTGCTCGATGCGCGCGGTCGTCGGCGTCCCCAGCGTGACCGACTTCTCATTGCTGCGGAAGTCGCCCGCGTCCATGGTCGCCACGTGCGTCTTCGAGTCCTCGGGCCAGGGGCGCATCCGGGGCGGGTTCTTCCGCGCGAACTCCTTCACCGCACGCGGCGCCCGCCGGTCCGAGTTGCCCTGGCGGAGCACGGGGTTCACCGCGCTCCCCTTGGCGTGATCGTAGCGCGCCTGGACCTGCCGCTCCTCGTCGGTCGACGGCTCCTCTGGGTAGGTGGGCAGCGCATATCCTCTGGCCTGGAGCTCCGCTATGCACGCCTTCACCTGCGGAACCGAGGCGCTGATGTTCGGCAGCTTGATCACGTTCGCCTCGGGTGTCTTCACCAGGTGGCCCAGCTCGGCGAGGTCGTCCGCGACGTGTTGTCCCTCGGGGAGCACGTCCGCGAACTGTGCGAGGATGCGGGCGGCCAGCGAGATGTCCCGCGTTTCCACGGGCACTCCAGCCTGTCCGGAGACCGCGCGGATCACGGGCAGGAACACGTGCGTGGCGAGCGCGGGGGCCTCGTCGGTCCAGGTATAGATAATCGGCGGCGATGAACTCATGGGGTTTCGGATCTCGGTCTGTCGTTTGGGGATCGGCGGCGGCCATCCGGCCCGCCCCAAGAGCGCGCGAATATAGGGGCTCCGTGCCGGGACGTCGAGCGTCGTCAACAAGGGCGCCATCTCGAGCTCGCCTTGCGTCAGATCCTTAGCTCGTGACAACGATCATGGGGATGTCCGCGGCATCAATCTCGCCCGAACGCGCCGCCGGCGCGGTCTCGCGGCGCGGCGGCAGCGGGCCAGAGCCAACCCACTATCACCTGTGAAAGCCCATCGACTCCCACCGAAGGCCGTCGGTGTCCTGATAAGCGTGAGGTCGGTGGTTTGAGTCCACCCAGGTCCACTGCTGGAAGACTCCCTCATCGTGGGCCCGTTCCCAGCGGAGGCGCGTCATCCCCGGGAGGAATGCGCACGTCACCGGCCGGCGCGACGCGAACCCACTCGGCCTCGTGCTCACGGGCGGCGGGGCTCGCGCGGCATACCAGGTTGGAGTCCTGACCCGGCTGTCGAGACGTTATCCGGAGCTTCGGATCCCGGTCATCACCGGCGTCTCCGCCGGCGCGATCAACGCGGCGCACCTCGCCTCCAACCCGGGAACCTTCAGGGAATCGGTAGAGGAATTGCGTGCGCCCTGGGCCACCTTGTCGCCCGATCAGGTCTTCCGCGTGGACGCAAAGTCCCTGCTGCGCAACGTGTCCCGCCGGGGCCTCCGTCTGATCTCAGGCGGCAGCCACGCAGCACCGCGGGTGCGGGGCTCGTGGACACGGCGCCGCTGCACGAGTTCCTCGAGCGAGCGCTTCCCTCGGAGCAGGGAGCGCTTACGGGGATTGAAGAAAACCTGCGGCGGGGCACGCTCAAGGCGGTGGGGATCAGCACTACGTCCTACGGCAGCGGCAGCTCTGTCGTCTGGATCCAGGGGGATGCTCGGCTCTGGCAGCGGCCACAGCGGCAGAGCGTCCTCTGCCGTCTCGGAATCAACCATATTATGGTCTCCGCGGCGCTGCCGATCTTCTTTCCGGCCGTGCGTATCGGACGAGGGCTGCTCGAGCGCCTGCCGGAAGAGAGCCTGATGGGGCTCGAGGTCGTGAAGCTGCTGGTCGTGAGGCCTCGACAGGATCTCGGCCGGCTGGCCCGCCAATACGAGCCGGACCTGCCTCGGGCGTTCCGCTTTCTCACGCGCGGCCTGGGCACGCGCCAGACCCGCAGTCCTGAAATGTTGAGCATGCTCATGTTCCAGGCCGACTACCTCAACGACCTGATGGAGATCGGCGAGGCGGATGCCGAAGTGCGCGGGGAGGAGATCGCAGCCTTCATTGAACCAGCCCTGGACCCCGTTGCCCGTCTGGTGCCGCGCCCGAGATGGGTGGAAGCCGCTCGGAGCTGACGGCAGCATGAGGGGCGCGGCCTCCCCAGCCTCTGTCGTGGGTGCGAGGAGGAACTCATCGACGAAGCCGTCATCGATGAGCCCGATTCGCGGATAGGGCCGGCGTTCGCTCGATGCCCATGAATGAGGCGCTCGCAGATCCGCGAGCGCCCGCTCCCGGTCGAGGCCCCGTTGAATCCCGACCGAAACGCACCCACCTTGAGCGCCCTGCGTGCCCCGATCGAGCAGGCGAACCCCAACCCTCCGGAACCGCCGCACATGGAATGGACCATCGAAGACGCCCGAACGCTCTATAACATCGAGGGCTGGAGCGTCGGATACTTCGACATCAACGAGAAGGGACACGTCACCGTCCATCCCACGAAGGAGCCGGACAAGGGCCTGGATCTCTTCGAGCTCGCCTCCGACCTGCAGGCGCAGGGGGTGGGGCTCCCGATCCTCCTGCGCTTCCCGGACATCCTGAGGACGCGCATCGAGACGCTTGTGAGCCGCTTCGCGGCCGCGATGGCGGAGTACGATTACGACGGGGGCTATACGCTGGTATATCCGATCAAGGTGAACCAGCAGCGACGGGTGCTCGAGGAGCTTGTGGCCGCGGGAGACGTGCATGGGGTGGGACTCGAGGTGGGGAGCAAGCCCGAGCTGCAGGCCGTGCTCGCGCTCTCGGAGCGTCCCAACCACCTCATCATCTGCAACGGCTACAAGGACGAGGAATACCTCTATCTCGCGCTCATGGGGCAGAAGCTCGGGCACGAGGTCATGATCGTGATCGAAGATATCTCCGAGGTCGACCTCCTCCTCAAGCTCGCCGACGAGATGGAGGTGCAGCCGACCACGGGTGTGCGAATCAAGTTGTCCTCGGCCGGCGCCGGGCGCTGGTCCGAGACCGCGGGCGAGAAGAGCAAGTTCGGGCTCTCTGCCTCCCAGCTCATGTACGTGGTCGAGAAGCTCAAGGCCGTCGGGCGCACCGACATCCTCATGATGGTGCACTTCCACCTGGGCTCGCAGATCCCGGACGTGCGCAACATCAAGCAGGCGATGACGGAGGTGTCGCGCTACTACGTGGAGCTGCGGAAGCTCGGGATCCCGGTGTCGCACGTCGACGTGGGCGGCGGCCTCGGCGTCGATTACGACGGCACGCGCTCGCCGCATCCGGCCAGCGTCAACTACTCGATCCAGGAGTACGCGAACGACATCGTCTACTCGCTCGCGGAGGCTTGCCGCGAGAACGAGCTGCCGATGCCGCACATCATCTCCGAGTCGGGGCGCGCGCTCACCGCGCACCACGCGCTGCTGCTCTTCAACGTGATCGAGCTCGAGACGCAAATCGTGGAGGACCGGGACGAGATCCCGGAGGAGATGCACGCGGTCGTACACGACCTGGCCAAGACGCTGCACGGGATGGATGAGCGCTCGTTGCGCGAGGTCTTCCATGACGCGTCGTACTGGAAGGATCTGATGCGCTCGCTGTTCAACTCGGGCGTGCTAAGCCTCCCCGAGCGCGCACTCGCGGAGCGCCTCTTCCTGGCGGTGATGACGCACTGCGCCGAGCTGGCCAGGCGAGACCCCGATGAGTGGGAGGACATCCTCCCCGAGTTGGAGGGGATCCTCACCGACCGCTACTTCTGCAATTTCTCACTCTTCCAGTCGCTCCCCGACTCGTGGGCGATCGAGCAGCTCTTCCCGATCATGCCGATCCACCGGCTGAGTGAGCACCCCACGCGGCGTGGCACGCTGCAGGACCTGACCTGCGACTCCGACGGAAAGATCGACCGCTTCGTGGGCGAGGGCGAAGGCAAGCGAAGCCTCGAGCTGCACGCCTATCGTCCCAACGAACCGTACGTGCTCGGGATTTTCCTGACCGGCGCCTACCAGGAGATCCTGGGCGACCTGCACAACCTCTTCGGCGACACGAATGCGGTGCACATCCGCTTGCGTGAGGACGGCGACTACGAGGTGGCGGATCTGGTCCACGGCGACACCGTGACCGACGTGCTGGCCTATGTCCAGTTCGACACCGAGGTGCTGATCGGCAACTTCAGGCGGAAGGTGAACCGCGCGACCGGCCTATCGAGGACCGACGCGAACGCGTTCATCGCGGATTACATCGCGGGGCTCGCGGGATACACCTACCTGGAGGGGCCGACGCGGTAGGCTCCATGGGAGGCGCCTCGTTGGATTTGGTAACGCTTCTGCCGTCCGACGCGGGAGACGGTCACGAGGCCGGCGGCTGCCATCCGGGCGAGCTCGCGCTGGACGGCCCCGCTTCCCGCGTCCACCCATCCAATGATCTCGTTGGCGTAGAAGCTCCGCCCGGCATGGCCAAAGAGTAGAGCGCATGATCAATGATGGGATACCACAGGCGGGTGCGAGCCGCCCCGCTAAGCTCTAAAGCATCGAGCGCAGGGGACGCGCCTCCTCCGCCTCGACGCACTGATGCACCTTCATGTTCAGCATCCGCACCGTGGCGGCTACGCCGGCGAAGACCTGGTTCGCGCTGACGCCGCGCGTTCTGAGCGTGCGCGTGCCATCCTGCCAGGTGATCAGGACCTCCGTGAGCGCGCTGGGGCTGCCTCCCGCCGGAATCCGTAGCTCGTAGTCGACCAGATCGGGGAATCTGAACGAGGCCGGAAGCACCTTGCGGATGGCATCGATGAACGCGTCGAATCCTCCGTTGCCCGACCCGGACGTGCTCTTGACCTCCCCGTTCACCCTGGCCCTCACGCTCACCGTGGACTCGAGGTCGAGTCCGCTCGTGACGGAGCAGCTGAGGAGCACAATCTGCTCGTGGTTCTTGGTCTCCAGCACCTCGGCAATGATGAAGGGCAGGTCCTCGAGCGTGATAGTCGCCTTGGCGTCTCCCAGGCTCACGATCCGCTCCAGGACCTTCGCCTGCTCTTCCGCCGTGAGGTGGATCCCCAGCTCCTCCAGGTTTTTCTCGAGCGATGCTCTGCCACTCATCTTCCCGAGCGCGTAGGCACGATTGCGGGCGAATCTCTCCGGTCGGAGCGGATTGTGGTACAGTTCGCCCTTGCGGTCCCCGTCCGCGTGAATGCCGGCGGTCTGCGTGAAGACATCGGCCCCGATGACGGGCGCGTTGTCCGCGACCCGCTTGCCGGAGAAGCTCTCGACCATCTTGCTGAGCTGGATGATCCGGGCCTCGTCGATCGACAGCGTCATGCCCAGCTTGTCGCGCAGCACCACCGCGACCTCGGCGAGGGAGACGTTGCCCGCGCGCTCGCCGAGGCAGTTGACGGTGCAGTGGAGCGCGCGGACGCCCGCGCGCACCGCCGCCATCGTGTTGGCTGTGGCGAGGCCGTAGTCGTTGTGGGGATGGAAGTCGAAGGTCGGCTCGGGGAACCGGGAGATCATGTCCGTGAGGCCCGCGTATACCTCCTCTGGCGTCATCACGCCCAATGTATCGGGTAGCATGACGTGATCCACACCGGTTCCTTGTAGCCCCTCGACCAGCGCGTACACGTAGTCGGGGCTGTCGCGGTACCCGTTCGACCAGTCTTCCAAGTACACGTTCACCCGGAGACCCTGGTCCTGTGCGCAGCCGACTGTGCGCCGGATGTCCTCCAGATGCTCCGCCAGCGTGCGGCGCAGCTGCATACGACAGTGCCGCTCGCTCCCCTTGGTCAGCAGGTTCATCACGCGGGCGCCGGCGGACGCGATCCAGCCAGCGCTCTTCCGGCCGTCCACGAAGCCGAGGACCTCCACGCGGTCTCCGTATCCCTTGGACGCCGCCCACTCGGAGATCCTCGCCACGGCCTGCTTCTCACCTTCGGAGACGCTGGCCGACGCCACCTCGATCCGGTCGACGTGCAGCGAATCGAGGAGCGCCTCGGCGATTGCCACCTTCTCGGACGTCGAGAACGAGACGTGTCGGGTCTGCTCCCCGTCCCGCAGGGTCGTGTCCAGCAGCTGGACCTGGTTGGTCGCGCTCATGCCTTGAAACATATGCCTCCAGGGGGGCGGATCGCTCGTCGGGGGGAAGTCCGACCCCCGCCCGAGCCACCAGCACGGAGCCTGAGTTGTGCTCGGCCTGTACCAGCGGCAGGGAACACAACTGTCCCAAGCGGGCCATTTGGGGCTTCGAGACTGGCCCGCTCTGGGGTGGATTCTCGGAGGTCACGTACCTTCCCGAAGTGAACGTCGTGAAGATCCCGGACAACCTGAGTTACGACGAGGCGGCCGCGGCCTCCATGACCCTGCTGACGTCCTGGCACATGTTGGTCGGACGCGCAAGGATCACGCTCGGACAGACGGTGCTGGTGATGGGTGGAGGGAGCGGTGTGGGGAGCTCCGGAGCTGAGCGAACAGCCAGGATTCCTGCGCCGGTCCGAGCAGGCTCCGCCCCGGCTCCCAGCGGCCCTCGCAGTCGGGCTTGAACCTGTCGCCACACGCCTGGTCATCGCGGTACTGGCGCGTGTCGAGCACGCTCATGGACATCAGGTCGCCGAAGCGGAGCGCGCGGAAGATCGGCATCTCGAGCCCGCGCGGCGCGGAGCTCCTGCGCAGCGGCATGAACTCGTAGTACGCCTGGTACGCGGCGGTCCGGCGCAGGAGGAAGGCCTCCGAATCGACCTCGTTCTCGGGGACGCCGCCCGCGTAGTTGTTGTCCACGTCGTGGTCGTCCCAGGTCGCGATCCAGGGGAAGGCGGCGTGCGCGGCCTGGAGATCGGAGTCGCCGCGGTAGAGCGCGTAGCGGCCGCGGTACTCGTCCAGCATGAACACCTCCGGGCCGTCGTGGGGGCGGACGGCGCGCCGGCTCCGTCCGACCTGGTAGATGTAGTCTCCCAGGTGGACGACCACCTCTAGGTCCTCGGCCGCCATGTGGCGGAAGGCTGTGTACCAGCCGTCCTCGTAGTTCTGACAGGAGCAGAACGCGAAGCGCAGGCGATCCGTGCGCGCGCCGGGCGCCGGCGCCGTCCGCGTCCGGCCCCCCGCGCTCGCGGCGCCGCCGGCGATGAAGCGGTAGTGGTAGGCGCACGCCGGCTCGAGCCCCTCGACCTCCGCATGGACGGAGTGCTCCAGCTCGGGGAGGGCGAGCTGCTCGCCGCTCCGGACGATACGCTGGAATCCCTCATCCCGGGCCACCTCCCAGCGGACGGACACGCGGGCCAGAAGGGTGCCGGCCTCCGCCAGCGCGGCTCCGCTCAGCCGGGTCCAGAGGACGATTCCCTCCGGGAGGGGGTCGCCCGAGGCGACTCCCAGTTCGAAGGGGCTCGAGCGGAAGCGGGGCGCCGCGTCCCCGCGGCGGCGCGCGCGCCGAGGCCCAGGAACTCCCGCCGGGTGCGGCAGCGCAAGGCGTCGTCGAACCAACGCAGATCTTCGATCTTCATGGCGATTGCAGAGTGGATGCGGCACGCACGATACGCTCGTCCTCGCGCTCCGCCCAGGAAAGACCGCCCAGGGCTCGGGCGGTCAAGCCGAGCAGGGAGCGTACCGGGGAAGCGCGCGTGCCGGTGGCGGGGTGCCACGCTTGCGAAAGACCCGCGGCCCAGAGCATGGTGCGGCCACGGTGTGCCGCGCGAGTCCTCGCGGCGACGGCCGTTGCGTTCCGCCACTTCTTCCGCGAGCCACCAGGGGGTCGAGCGCCGCCGTGAACCGCCGTACCGAGGTCACCACCCCCGAGGCGATCGCCGACGACCCCGGGGCCGAGCCGGGTCTCCGCCCGCGGCGACTGGCCGAGTTCATCGGCCAAGAGAAGGTGCGCGAGGCGCTCACGATCGCGGTCGAGGCGGCGCGGCAGCGCCGCGAGCCGCTCGACCACGTCCTCTTCCACGGGCCTCCGGGGCTCGGCAAGACGACGCTCGCCGCACTGATGGCACGTGAGCTGGGGGTGAACCTCAAGACGACCTCCGGCCCGGTGCTCGAGAAGCCGGCGGATCTGGTGAGCCACCTCACCAATCAGCGCGCGGGCGATGTCCTGTTCATCGACGAGATCCACCGTTTGCGCCCGATCATCGAGGAGTTCCTCTACCCTGCCATGGAGGACTGGCAGGTGGAGATCCGGCTCTCCGATGGGCCCCGCGCGCAGACCATGACGATGCGGATCGAGCCGTTCACCCTGATCGGAGCGACTACGCGCTTCGGGCTCCTCACCGCGCCCATGCGCGCACGCTTCGGGATCGTGCAGCGGCTTGGCTTCTATCCACCCGAAGAGCTGACCGAGATTGTGCGCCGGAGCGCGCACATCCTGGAGCTCGCCATCACCGACGAGGGTACGGTCGAGATCGCGCAGCGCTCGCGCGGCACGCCGCGCGTCGCCAACCGGCTGCTCCGGCGGGTGCGCGACTTCGCGCAGGTGCGCGCGAAGGGGCGCGTGGACCGGCAAGTCGCGATGCAGGCGCTCGCGCTCCTCGACGTGGACGAGTGCGGGCTCGACGAGATGGACGCGCGCATTCTCAAGACGATCATCGAGAAGTTCGATGGCGGGCCGGTGGGGCTCTCCTCGCTCGCGGTCGCGCTGGGCGATGACGCGATGACGCTCGAGGAGGTGTACGAGCCGTTCCTCATCCAGGAGGGTTTCCTCCAGCGCACCTCCCGCGGACGCGAGGCCACCAAGCGGGCCTATCGCCGCTTCGGCTACGCACTCCCCTCCGACCGCGCGGCCCCGGCCGGGCAGTCGATGCTCTTCGAGGAGTAAGTTGCAGGGGGTGCCACCGGGCGGGCGCGTTTCCGACTACGAGTACGACCTTCCCTCGGGACGCATCGCGCGCTATCCCGCGGAGCGCCGGGACGAGAGCCGGCTGCTCGTGGTGCCGCGCCAGCCGGGCGTGGGAGAGGGGAGGGAGGGGCGCGAGGCGGAACTCGGGGGCGGCGCGCGACCCTTCCGCCACCTGCGCTTCCGCGACCTGGTCGAGCTGGTGCGCCCCGGCGACGTGCTGGTGGTGAACGAGAGCCGCGTCATCCCCGCGCGCCTCCTGGGCAGGAAGCCCACGGGCGCGACCTCCGAGATCCTGCTCCTCCGCCCCACCGCCGACGCCGATCCGGCCGATCCACGCACCTGGGAGGCGCTGGTCCGGCCCGGGGGGAAGCTCAAGCCCGGGCGGCGGGTCGTCGTGGCCGACGACCTCGCGGTCGAGATCCTAGACTCCACGGCCGGGGGAGGGCGGGTGGTGCGGCTGGAGGGGCCGGGACGGGCGCTGGACGCGCTCGAGCGCCACGGCCACGTTCCCCTCCCGCCCTACCTCGAGCGCGAGGACGAGCCGCTCGACCGCGAGCGCTACCAGACCGTGTACGCGCGCACGCCAGGCTCGATCGCGGCGCCGACCGCCGGCCTCCACTTCACCCCCGAGCTGCTCGTGGCGCTCGACGCGCGCGGCGTGCGCCGCGTCGAGGTGATCCTCGAGGTCGGGATCGGGACGTTCCGCCCCGTCGAGGAAGACGACCCCGCCGCGCACGAGATGCACCCGGAGCGGTGGGCGGTCGCGCCGGCCGCGGCTGCGGAGATCAACCGTGCGCGCGCCTCGGGTGGGCGCTGCTGGGCGGTCGGGACCACCGTGGTGCGGACGCTGGAGTCGGCGGCGGACGAGCGGGGCGTCATCCGCCCGGGCGCTGGCGCGACCCGCCTCTTCATCCGGCCGCCCTACCGGTTCCGTGCGGTGGACGCGCTGATCACGAACTTCCACCTTCCCCGCTCGACCCTGCTCATGCTGGTCGCGGCGTTCACCGGCTACGAGCGCGTGATGGAGGCGTACCGGGTCGCGGTCCGGGAGGGGTATCGCTTCTACTCGTACGGCGACGCGATGGCGGTCGTGCCGTGACATCTGTTCCTCCGGTGTTTCTCCGGCGGACGCCTGATTCACTTTGGGGCATGGCTCCGCGCGGTGCGCGGGCCGTCCCGCGACAAGCCCGGAGCCCTGCCATGACCGGCTTCCTTCCGAGCCTCCTCGTCCCTCGCTCGCCCGCGTGCAGACTCCGCCGCCCGCCTCGCAGGCGGTCGATCGCGCCTAGCTCCAGGCCCCCCTCCAGGAGGTGGAGGCGGACGTGATGGGACGCATCCTGATCGGAGCCGTCCCGAGCGGCGGGCGGAGCGCCGCCGCACTGACCCGCCCTCTGCGTCAGCCCCTGGAGGGGGCTTGTGGCGAGCCGCGCGGCCGGGTCTCCGGCCGCGCGC
>Ga0310121_10005434_pt1 | contig 10952 bp, 18 predicted proteins | sample CB27_Tmax_986_MG_FD_203504 | JGI IMG/M metagenome (GOLD analysis project Ga0310121, IMG submission 203504) | Marine microbial communities from Western Arctic Ocean, Canada - CB27_Tmax_986 | ecosystem: Environmental > Aquatic > Marine > Oceanic | place: Canada: Western Arctic Ocean | collected...
CTGTATAGTAGACGAAATTTCTGCACTAATTTGTTCAAAACTTTCAGGATCTTCATATGCAGCGTTATAAAGTGATTTTAGATTATTAACTTGATTTATGATCTGATCAGTAAGTGTAAGTAGAAACTTTTCTCCATTAATATCAATTTCTTTTGTTATCAATGCTAAGAATTTTCTTTAGCCTTCTTATACTTTTCTTGTAATAAATTTATTCAAAATTATATTAACAGATATTTCAAAATGCTATATAATCTAAAGCGACAGCATCACTAATTAATGTAGTATGTCTAGAGTTTGTTACATAACCATTTTTGATAGCTTCTGTTGGTACCCAACGATTTGTAGATGTATAATGCCTTTTTTCAATTAGTTCTCTCTCAATAGATTCTATATCAAATTCTCCCTCTTCGATTTGCTGAGTTTGTAAATGTTTGATTGTAATAATGATTTTATTTATTTTAACGCGGTCGCCAAATTTTGACGTTAATGACGCAATTTCATCAGATACCTCAAGTATCTTAATCTTCATTTCTTTATTCCCAAATGCGTTATGGCTTACTAATATGCGCTCATCAACAAATTCATCAAAGCCAGTTTTAGTTTCATGTGTAATTGTCGGTTTTAAATTTGTATTAGCAGATTTTTTCTCTTTGTTTAATTCTTCTTTATTAATTGTCTCTGACTCTGGAAATAATTCTCTTTTAATGCTTAGATAATCCGATATAGACAACCCAACTGCATCATATATTGTATAATTGGGATAATTACGGTTAAACCAGTCTTTGTATTTTGGTTCCTTAAGATATCTTTTAAGATATTCATGTGGATCTTTCTTTGGATCCACAAAATTCAGAGTTTTCTTTACATTAACATTTACTTCTTCAACTATTTTATGTTCTGCCTCATCAACAACATTTTGTTCTATTTCTTCTACAATCTCAGGTTCGTGCTTTGGTTTTTCATTTTTCTTTTTTATTTTTCCAAAGTATCGTTTAAAATCCATAGAATGATCAGGAATTTATTACTAAAAAATGATTGGAAATTTTGATTATTAATAAAATAATTGGTGTTTTGACTTAAATGGCATTATGAAATCTTTTAGCACAAGTTTTTTCTGCTTACCATTTTTTAGTGCATATGTTTTTCCACCATAAGTACATACACAATCTATAACCTTCTTTTTTTTATTCCAAACTTTGTAAAATTCACGTAATTCTCGTTTTTCGTATTTGCCAGTATCTATTCTTTTTTTTGAGAGAAATTTAAAGGCCAAAATCACCTCACGTTTTTGGTAAACCTGAAAATTATCAATCCAGTTTAGACACCTTTCTATTTGGTCAAATGGAACTTGCAAGGTTGTTCCGGTTCCAGATTTTGCCTCAATTGTAAAAATTGTACTTTCCACATTATTTACAGTTAAAACATCTGGTAATGCAACACTAGGAGAGCCAAGTCTAAATGCCTTCCAAGATTTAATCGAATTGAATCTTTTAACAAGTGTATTTTCCCAATTATATCCTCGTTGCCTCCTAGTTTGTGCAGTTTTTTTATTGATTTTCTTTATTTTTTCATATTCATTTAGATCTTTAGAAATCAAATTTTGATTTTTGCTGATTAAAATTGTCATAATTTTGATATATTTTGATAATATAGAATACTTGGTAATTATATTATCAACTATTATGTTAATTGAAATTATGAATAACAAATGATTAATTTATGTAATATCAATATAATGGAGATGCCTTGGGATGATGGATTTTACTGCACATACTGTGGAAAAGATTTTGGTGATCAACCTGGCAAATTAGCATTGCATATTAGAGATTTTCATGAAAAAAAACATGGAAAACACAAATGATTTTATAATTATTGTTCATTCTCTAAACTAAAGAAAAAACTATGCTTGTCATTAAGCAAACATTTACTCAGTCTAACAGTTTGGCCGGGTTTTGCCATATGAATTTCAGCATCTAATTTCCCCATAACTCGTATTTTATCTTCAAATTCTGTAATACAAAAAACGTCGTTCCCCTTTTTTGATAATTCAATTATTGTGCCGATTTGGGAAACCTTCCGCCAATTAACCTCCTTAAAACAATTATCACAATAATCACTTGGTGGCCATACGATCCTGTTACAGTGAGAGCATTCACTGGTAACAAAATTTCCTATTTTTAACTCAGTCTCAAATTTATTCATGATTCAAGGACTAAAACAGTACTAGATGTAGCTGCTGCAGACATATTGTGAACTAATCCCTTTTTAGCATTTGAGATTTGTCTCTTTTTTGCAGTATTTTGTAATTGTTGTGTAATTTCTACAATCTGAGAAATACCTGTCGCACCCAAAGGATGTCCTGCTCCAATTAATCCTCCCCTAGGATTTATTTTTCTATCTTCCGTATTGAATAGATTTCTAACATACGATGCACCGGTATTTTTTTCTGTTAAACTAAGATCTTCTACGGCCATTAATTCACAAACTGAAAAGGCATCATGTATTTCTGCAACATCAATTTGTTGTGGAGTTGTTTTAGCCATTTTATACGCATCGTTTGCAGATATTATAGTACTGGATGATGTTGTTAACTCATTTTTTGTAAAACTTGCAGAGTTAGTTTTTTGACCAATGCCTGAAATCCATATTGGTTCGTCAGTAAATTTTTTTGCAGTTTCTTCAGACGCTAAAAGAATTGATGAACTGCCAGAGCATGAATAAGAGCAATCTAAAATTCGTAAATCATCAGTAACATTCTTTGAATTCATAATCTCAGAAATTGTATATGGTTTATGTGAATATGCATTTGGATTATCAATTGCCTGCTTGTGATTTTTAGCAGATACTATTGCTAGCTCCTCATCGGTCGTACTAAATTGTCTTTTGTATGCTTTTGTAAACATTGATGCCCAATAAATTGGATGATCAAATTCACCCCTTGATTTGTCCCATTCTAAAATCTGTCCTGGATTGCCAATTTTATCTGCACCTGTAACTAAAACAGTATCGGCCAATCCTGATGCAATGTATGAAAATCCAGAAATTGCTGCATTGGTACCAGAACTACATAGATGTTCAACTGTATGAGAAATTTTTGGCCTGATGCCTGACAATTCAGACAAGATAGCACCAAGATATTTAGAATTGTCATTGGTTGAAACTATAACGCCGTCAATAAGATCTTGTGATAAATTTTTTGTAGTATCAAACACCTGCTTTGTGGATTCTAGTAATAATGATTCAATTGGTAATTCGTATTTTGTAAATTTTGTATTTCCATACCCAACTACGGCTACTTTTTTCAATCACATCCCTCCGAAAATGTTGAAGTAACTAAATCAAATGAATTTTCTACGTTATCCGCTGGATTAAACTGTATGATTGGTAAGTCTATCCCCGTTTCACGGAATATCTTTAATTGGCTCCTACATTCATCCGACGTTCCAGCAATACATAGTTCATTTACCATTGATTCAGGCACTAATTCATGATTATTTTCTAAACCGTTTTTTTCATATTCTTCAAAGATATTTTTTGTTTCATTTTTAAATCCGTTTGTTGCTAAAAATTCCCGATAAATTTTTCCAACAGAAACATAAAACGCCAATGTTTTTTTGGCACGAATCATGGCTTTTTCAGAGTCTTCATTAACACATGTGATGATTTGAAGTGACGCGTCGATCTTTTTTTGATTTTGCATCCTCATAAGTGTTGATTTAATTTCACTTTTTGGCCTAAGATAAAAAATAACACCGTCCGCAATTTTCCATGTAAGTTCTACCATTTTTTTGTTAACTGCTGCAAGATAAATTGGAATTACATTTCTAGGAGGTTTGATAAGCAATGAAAAATTTTTCAATAAAAAAATTTCCCCAGAATAATTTACCACTTTACCGCTAAGAATCAATCGTACAATTTCCACGCACTCTTTCATTCGTTTAAGCGGTCTATCAAATTTATCTCCATGAAAATCTTCAACCAATGATTGACTGCTTGTCCCTAATCCTAAAACCAAGCGTTTGTTTGAAATTGTATCAACAGTAGCAGCCCCCATCGCGATCAAGCTAGGACTTCGCGAATAGACGTTAATTATTGACGAACCAATTTTTGAAAATTTATTTTCTTTACTAGCCAAACCGAGCATCGAAAAATTTTCCATTCCCCATGTTTCTGGAATCCATATCGTATCAGGTTTGAATTCGTTTAATTTTTTTGAGCATGCTAAAACCTGCTCAACCGTTAAGAGTGAACCCAAACTATATGACAAACGCATTTTGATTCATCTTTTTGAAATAAATTTCATGTATTTTTTTTGAATCATTTCCTTTGAGCATGTCTCAACATCCTTATGAGAATCAATAGAGCGCCATAAAACATTTTTAAATTTTACCGTGTTTAATGAATTTTGTTTGGCTAGTTTTGGGAAAACTATACCTTCTATACTACCCTTTGCTGGTAAAATTTTGGTAATGTCTATGCTTAGGTGATAAATTCCCCCATTCATCCATGTATTTTTGACATCAGTTTTTTCGTTGAACTGAATGATTTTATTGTTTTTAATCTTCATTGTTCCATAATTTGTTCTCAATTCAATTGCGGCTATACTATTTGGTTTACCCATCATTTTTTTCAAATTGATGTTTGTTATTATGTCACCGTTTAATACAATAAATGAATCATCAACAATATTTTTAATTGCTTTTTTAATTGCGCCTGCAGTGCCAAGCGGTGATGTCTCAACTGAGTATTCTATATTGCAGTCAAAGTTATTTTTTTTACTAATGTAATTCTCAATCTTTTTTCCCTTATAACCACTGCAAATGATAATATCCTTGATTCCAAATTTTTTCAGATAATTGATCTTCCATTCGATTAACGGTTTGTTATTGATTCTAATCAGTGGTTTTGGGATAGTATCCGTGACTGGACGCAGTCTCTTACCACGTCCACCTGATAATATCATAGCCTTCATAAAAAAAGTGAGCGTTAAACTGGATTAAAAGGCTTAAGCTTATGTTGTAAGCTTAGTTAAGACATCATTTTATTAAAAATACATACTGAGTTTACTGCATGTCTATTCTAGATGTTAAAAGAAACAAGCAAGATTTTCTTAAACATAAAAGTAAATCATCACAAAATACTTTTGTTAATTACACGTTTATTTTCAAAAATGGTATAATGAAAACTTTAGCGATAAAAAATATGAGTTAGTTAATCCTTGAATCATTGGTTTTCGTGTCTGCATTGTGGTAAAATTAAACGAGATTACAAGTGTGTAAAATATTCTTATGGTTCTGTTTACTGTGTCAAGTGTGATAATAAATTAAAAGAATGAGTGTTCAGGAACTAGCTGATTTTTGTACTTCCTGACCTTCTTCTTTTTTACAGTGCTGATGATTTTGACGATTTGCTCTGACTTATGATGAGCATGGCAAGCTTATGAAACACTCAGACTTTTGTACTTGCTGACCTTTTCTTTTTTTATGAAATACATGTGTAAAACTTGTAAAACGACTTGTAATGATATTATAGAACATATTAAGAAAGTACATCGTTTTTCAGAATCTTACATAAATGACCAACTAAAAACAAGATCCAGCTATCTACATGCTTTTGAGAAAATAAAATAACCTAAATTTTAATCGTCATAGACTTTTATTCCTACAAATTAAACAAACATCTTCGAAGTACCAAATCGTACTAGGTTAGGGCTATTTGTTGAAGAAAAAGCAACATAGGATCAAACCCTAACCTAGTCGAATTATTCATATTCATCATATAGTATTCTGTTTTTATGAACGATAAGGAAAAACTACGAATGGCAAAAAATTTAGTAAAATCGAATAACAAAAAAATCAAAAAAGCTTTGAAAAAAATTGATGAGTTTGAGAACTCAGGAACTTATGTGGCACTTGAAAAACCTAGAATATGGATCAAAGAAATCAAAGAAATTTTAGAAGAATGACGCTAACTGACAAGGAAGTGAAGCGTATGCGTGAATTAAAAGCTCAAGGTCTCCCGATAAGTAAAATTGCAAAAAAGTTTGGGATACTTCCAGAATCTTGCAAATATAGACTTGATCCAGATTCAAGAAAGGAAAAAATCGAAGAATCTTTACGACTTCTTGATAAGTTAGAAACTAATTTTTGTTTTTAATCATTCCCTTATGCCTGGTCTTATCATATAATTTTATCATACAATCAATTAAATCTAAATTGGTATGTGTTTTCAATCTCTTATTACAAGTAGGACAGAGATCATTTTTCTCAATATGTAATTTCCATGATGATAGGTGTACAGTGTATAATTCCATTTTACCTAATGTTATCTATAATAATCCTCATTGATACGCTTTCATTCTGATAAATTAAACAAGTCATGGTTTGTACGCCTACAGAAGTTAGAGGGTACACACTCTCTAACTTCATTTTTCGTTCAGGAACTAGCTGATTTTTGTACTTCCTGACCTTTTCTTTTTTTATGGGCAGATATGATAAAATGACAAATAATCTTGATAATGAAACGTTAAAGGCTAAAAGTTCTAGAATGAAAATTCAAAATACATTGGGTATGATTGATGACTTGCTTGAGTTAACTCGTTCAATACTTCAAGAATGTGATAAAGACCCTGACAAGAATGATTTAGCGATTAAATATCTTCTAAATCAAAGGCAATTACTAGAAAAAATTAAAGAAACCTTAGAAAAATGACACGAACTGATAAGGAAAAATTCGATAGTGTCTTATCTTTACGAAAACATACGAAATCTCATCTTAAAGCCTAAAATAGAGAATTTGTTTTCTTAACTAATTGGATGACAAAAAAATGGAATATCCTGTTTGTTCTGAAAGTATAACAGATAACATCACAGTTGATGAAAATGAAAATGAAGATTCATTAGGAAAAATTGTTTCTAGTGCATTGATTGGTCTTGTTGCTATGAAATTCAAGCAGTATACTAAGTTTGACAAGTATGACGATTAGAATTTAGAATTTGGTGTGAAAATTATGCATGATAGAATTCGTGTAAATAATGATAATCTCTTTTTTGGTGTTTTCATGTATTTAGAATAATGGTATACCATATTAAGTACATACGATAGTAATTTGTAATATGATTCCAATAGGTGAATTACAATTACTTGCTTGTCTAACCTGTGGCGTAGTAGTTGCTGGTTATCTTTTTTACATAATATGCAACAAAAGACGAGAAAAAAAATTCGATCAGTATACTAAATTTGATACATAAATACGAAGATCACGCTCGTTTCCACTTTCGCTGATCAGATTTGTAGGTTTTTTTTGACGTGATTATTCAAGTGTGATAACAAATCAAAAAAGTCTTAGAAAAATGACACAAACCGATAAGGAAAAACTACGAATGGCAAAAAATTGTTACTATTGTTACTTTTTTAATTTTTGTTTAATTTTTTAAGTTTAGCCATCTTTCTTTTACAATCATTTGTTTCCTTGAATGTATGATTAAAATTCTGTCTATTGCAGATTGAACATATTCTTGATTTTGTCATGGTTATTGCTTTTCTCGTTCTTGTTAGTGAGTGAGGGAATGTACTGCTTCGGAGTACGCCTCACTCGTGCTATTTTTGTCTTAAGCAAAAATAGACTTGGCGTTATGTCGCCATTATCATTTTTCCGATATCATGATTTTAGTCTTGTGTAAGATTCAATATTTGGCAAAAAATCTCGAAAAACGCTCTATAATCAATATAAACACATAAGCTAAAAGGCTATTACTATTTTATTCAGTCAGATAGTAATGTAGTTCTGTATAGCAATCTGTACAATAATCTTGCTCATTTGTATGCTCACAATTATACACTTTAGGAACTTTGTTTTTGCATTTTGTACAAACTAGCATGTCTAGGATTTTTTTATCTTTAGTACACCAAGACCCATCTGAATTCCGCCAACAATCAATAATGGAACAGTCTCCATGAATGGATTTCTAGCTGTTTCTTGTGATTCAGAAAGATCAGCCATGCCGATTACTGTAACGCCACCAATTATGATTAGGATGCCTGCAATGAGTATCATCCCACCAAGTCCCTTAGATGAATCATTTCGTGAAATAAAATATGCAATTAACGGTAAAACCATCGCAGGACCACCAAGTCCGTATCCTCTTGACTTATGATCCAACGCCAGAAAGCCCTCCTTGTCGGGATTATCAGTTCCAGCAGCTACATCTGCACCATAAATTACTAACAAAGCAATTGCAATGCCGGTGATTAGTATTGCTGCTGCTTTTGCCATGATTAGCTCAAAGTTTCAGAATTAATAAACTAATCTAGTGGATTAATTAAAATTGAATTTTTTATCTCGTTAACAGTTTCAAGCAACACTGACACATCCTTGGAGTCACTCAAATCTACAACATTAAAGTGGCCAAGCTTACGCTGCGGCTTTGAGACATCTTTTCCATACATCTTCAGATAAGCACCGTCCTTCTCTAGCTGAACCGGCTCGTACTTCCCTTCAAATCCATCAGGACCCAAGATATTGCACATGACAGTTTTGTGAACCAAGTCAGTACTTCCAAGTTCCAGCCCAAGTATTGCACGAAGGTGCTGTTCAAACTGTGATGTCTTGCATGACTGTAACGTATGGTGTCCAGAGTTGTGAACCCGCGGAGCTATCTCGTTGATGAGAATCTTGTCATCCTGATCAATGAACATCTCAATTCCAAAAACACCGGCACCTTTCAAAACTTCCATCGTCTTTTTTGCAATCTCGCCTGCATTACTTATCACATCATCAGATACGCGTGCAGGCGCAATTGTCACTTTCAGAATATTATTTTCGTGAATGTTTTCAACCAGAGGATATGTTGCAATATCACCTTTTGTGTTTCGAGCTGCAATCACAGATACTTCCATCTTAAAATTGACAAATTTTTCAACCATCAGGCTTTTTCCGTCAAAGTGTTGGTATGCCTTTTCAACATCATCTGATGATGTGATCTTGAAATTACCCCTACCATCATATGCGTCTCTCCTTGACTTTAGCAAAACAGGAAGCCCAAGATCCTCAATTTTTTCACGCAGGTCGTCCAAGGATGAAATCTCATAAAATTGTGAAACTGGAAGTCCATTTTCCGAAAGAAATGTTTTTTGTGAAAGCTTGTCTTGGATTATGCCTAGGGTGGATGGTGATGGTTCAATCTCAGCCTTTAGCTTGCTTAGCACGTCTGTATTGCCAGACTCTATCTCGTATGTAATGATGTCAGACTGTTCTGCAAGTTTTAGAATTGCAAGTTCGTCCTTAAAGTCAGCAACAATTTGTTTTGCACCAGCCTGAGCAGCCGGACAGTTATCCGTTGGGTCAAGTACTGTGATTTCCGATATCGCATCACTCAGATTTTTGGCAGCCTCTGTTATCATCATGCCAAGCTGGCCTCCTCCTATGATTCCAAGCCTTTTTGTCATAATCACCCTAGAGATAAACTAGATAAAAACCAGTGTTCGTTACATTAAAAACATCTTCAGGTCTATGAAAATTATGAAAAATCCACTTGTTGGAATTATAATGGGATCCAGTTCTGACAGCAGAATAATGCACGGTGCGGCTGAAATTCTTGATGAGTTTGGTGTTCCACATGAGGATCAAATAATTTCTGCACATAGAACCCCAACAAGGTTAGAAGAATATGCAAAGCATGCAGAAAAAAATGGATTCAAAGTAATAATAGCTGGCGCTGGCGGTGCTGCGCATCTACCAGGAATGATTGCATCGCATACTATTCTGCCGGTAATTGGAGTTCCAATATTGGTTTACAATGACAAGCAACAAAAAAAATCTGCATTTGGAGGTCTTGATTCGTTGCTATCAATCTCTGAAATGCCATCTGGTTCTTCAGTGGTAACTGTGGGTGTAAACAAGGCGACAAATGCTGGAATTTATGCACTCAAAATCCTAGCTAACGAGTCCAACAGTATCAGAAAAATGCTGAAATCTCACAAGGAAAAGCAACACAAATCAGTTCTCAAGGAATCCCATGATCTCAAGAGAATGGGTCTGAAAAAGTTTGTCAAGAAAAAGTTCAAGTAAATACCTTAACCTAATCCTTTTTGAAGATTAGCTTCATTTGTTTTCTCACGAAAAAAATATCATGATTCATTTTTTAAGTAAATAGATAAGTAGTGGATAACCAAAAATATGCCAGTTTGGTTCTCCCGCTAATTGATGAAAATAAACCAAAATGTTACCTATGTCATGAAATGTTTGAAAATATGGTGGATTTAAAAAAGCATCAAGAATCAAGACACAAAGAATTTTTTGATAAATATGAAAAATATGATACTGAAAATTAGTAAGTTATCAGAAGAAATTTACTAAAGTATGGCTAAATTACCATTAAACTTTCCATTGAAATGGATTATTATCGCAGTATGTTTAATATTTTCTGGATTATTTTTTACAAATGAAAAAATCATGACGGCATGGAGCAAATTTTGGCTTTGGAGCTGACATCATTCACACTAGTAATACTTTATCATAAATTGCCATTAATGTGACTTCATAATACGTTTTGCAGTGTCAAGGCTAATTTGTGCTAAATCATAGTCATTGTCAATAGATAAAGCTTTTTTGAAATATTTTATGGCCGATGGAATGTTGCCCATCTCCCCAACAGAAAGACCCTTGTATGCAATAGCCATTGTATTTTTTTTGTCAAGACTTTGAACAATATTATAACAAGAAATCGCTTCAGAATATTTTTGTAGCGTATGTAGCACTGAACCCTTGTTAATTAGAGCGTCCAGATTTTTTGGTTGAATGGTTAAGGCCTTATCATACATCTCCAATGCTTGTTTATGAAGTTCTAAATTTTGTAAAGTAACACCATAATCAATAATAGCTGCAACATTATCAGATTCAATTCGTAAAATATTTTCATAATATTTTAGTGCTTGAGTATATTTTTCATCCT
>Ga0310121_10005435_pt1 | contig 10952 bp, 12 predicted proteins | sample CB27_Tmax_986_MG_FD_203504 | JGI IMG/M metagenome (GOLD analysis project Ga0310121, IMG submission 203504) | Marine microbial communities from Western Arctic Ocean, Canada - CB27_Tmax_986 | ecosystem: Environmental > Aquatic > Marine > Oceanic | place: Canada: Western Arctic Ocean | collected...
GTGATCGCCGTGGGACGTCGCCGGGCACAGCTCGAGCGTGCTGAACGGATGGGTGCATCAGAACTTGTAGCCGCTATCGATGGTGTCGACTGGGTAAGTCAAGTGAGAAACTACACGGATTCTTCCCGCGGTGCGGATGCGGTGATCGAAGCAGTGGGTACACCCAACACCTGGCAAGCCGCTATGGGCATGGTAAGAGGTGGTGGAACAGTTAATTTTTTTGGTGGATGCCCAGGCAATAGTCACGTGCCAATAGACACCTCGCTGGTTCACTATTCAGAAGTGTCCCTTAAATCAAGTTTCCACCACACGCCGAGACATATTCGACAAGCATTAGAGGTGATTCGCCGTAGAGATCTTCGCTCGGCTGACTTCGTCATCAATGAAGCCCCCTTGTCAGACTTATTGTCGGTTTTCCATGAGATGATGAGCCACAATGGACATTTGAAGACTGCGATTTTGCCGTAGCGTCTAGATTTACTAAGCTTCCTTATGCCGATACTCGGTTGGGCTTGACGGTTTGCCTGGAGTCCGGCAACTATAGTCGTATGTCGCTTGAAAACAACCCTAAGAGACATTAAGCGTGTGTGCGTGACAAGTGAACCCTTTCCTGCAGCCTATTGATTTCATCGAAAAACACGGTACGAGATTCTCTGCGTGGCCACTCAAGGACTCGCTAACCTATACAAGAAGTCTGACTAAATCCCACTATGAAAATTTCCAACTCGCCAGCTGGTTACTACCCCGAAAACTCCGGCAGGATTTTTTTAACATCTACGCATTTTGTCGCTGGGCGGACGACTTAGGTGATGAATCAGGCAGTGCTGAGCGAAGTCTAAATTTACTCCACTGGTGGCAGGAGGAGCTTGCTGAACTTTACCTTGGAAAAACTACCCACCCTGTCTATGTGGCACTACAGGAAACAGTTTGCAAGCATGCCATACCTCAAGAACCATTCAACGATCTAATTCGTGCTTTTGTTCAAGATCAAACGGTGCCAAGCTACGCTACACACAACGAGCTACTGATGTACTGTCGTTACTCCGCCAACCCGGTCGGTCACCTTGTTTTACATCTTTACGGCTACAAGGACGAAGAACGTCGTCGCCTGTCTGACTTTACCTGTACCGCATTGCAATTGGCCAATTTCTGGCAAGATGTCACACGTGATTGGTCAATTGGACGCCTATACATTCCGCTTGACCGCATGCGATCTTTCGACTACTCACCAGAAATGTTTGAAGAAGATTTAGATCTGGGTCGCGGAAGCCCTTCGTTCCGTGCTCTTATGCGAGAACTTGTAGAAGACACCGAAAAGTTATTCATCAAAGGCCTGCCGTTAGCAGACCAAGTGGACCGTCGCTTGGCAGTCGATTTAGAGCTATTCAGTCGCAGCGGTATGGCAATTTTAGAGTTGATTCGTCACCAAAATTACGACACGATAAGACATCGTCCTAGGCTCGGTGTAACAAAGCGCCTTAAGTTGATGCTCGGCGTGACAGCGCGTAGACTGCTGGGGCACCGTTTACACGAACAAACCGTCCGCCTGCCGGATTAGATCATATGTCTACCTTGGAAGAGTCATTTGAACATTGCAGATGCGTAGCGCGAAATCGAGCGCGAAACTTTTACTATGCCTTCCTGCTCCTTCCGCCAGACCAAAAACTCGCTATGTGTGCTGTGTACAGTTTTATGCGACACGCAGACGACATCGGTGACAGAGTCGAAACCCCTGTTGGCTCTCGGCGCGTGGCTATCAACAACTGGGAAGATGCCCTTAAACGTGCCCTCAAAGGTCATTATGGGGGCAACCCAGTCCTGCCAGCTCTTCATGACACTGTGCAACGTTACAACATCCCCAGGGAATATTTCTTTGCCCTGATCGAAGGCATCAAAAGCGATTTATCCCCTCGACAGCCTCGTTCCTTCGATGAACTTTACAGTTATTGTTACCAGGTTGCATCGGTTGTAGGTATGACATGTGTTCACATCTGGGGTTGTAATTCCCCGGAAGCACTTCGCCTGGCGGAAAAATGTGGCGTCGCATTTCAGCTCACCAACATCCTGCGTGACATTCCCGAGGATGCTCAGATGGGGCGTGTGTATCTGCCCAAGACAGACCTAGAGCAATTCGGGCTTAGTGCCGAAGAGCTGATTGCCGGTAAGCCTGGTAAGCACTTTGGAGACCTGATGGCATTCGAGTGGAATCGTGCAAATCTCTACTACTCCGAAGTCGAACCATTGCTTGATATGGTAAACGCTTCTGCACGTCCTGCTCTCTGGGCTATGATTTCAATCTACTACAACATCTTGCGACGCATTCGCGAACACCGCTACGACGTGTTCACACACCGTGCTGAGTTAAGCAGCCTAGAAAAAACTTGGATCGCCTTGCGGGCCTTTAAGCTGCAATTGACTGGAAGGAGGCCGCCATACCCCGTGTAGTTGTTGTCGGAGGTGGCCTGGCCGGACTGTCTGCTGCCGCTGCCTTGGGTTCGATTGGATTCGAGGTTGACCTCCACGAAACACGCCCCTTTCTTGGTGGTCGTGCGTCCTCCTTCCTATTGAATCCAGCCGATGAACATTCCGAACAAATTGACAATTGTCAGCATGTCCTGTTGCGGTGCTTCACAAACCTATTGGATTTTTATGAACGTACCGGAGTCAAAGAAAAGATTCGCTTCTACGATCGACTCCATTTCGTCCGCCCCGGTGGCGCGATAGACATATTGAAACCGGGACGACTACCCGCTCCAGCACATCTTGTTGGTTCTCTGTTAATGTTCCGGGGGTTAGACTTCAACGACAAATACTCAATTTTGGCAACACTAACAGCCATGAGTCGCGAACGTCAACATCCCCGTCTCGACGACATTACGATTGCACATTGGTTGACTACGCATGGCGCAACCGAGAAGGCAATCTCATATTTTTGGAAACCAATCCTAATCAGTGCCCTAAATGAAGAACTCGAACGCGTCTCAGCGCGCCCTGCGTTCCACGTATTTCTGCAAGGTGTAATGGGAAATCGGACTAGTTATCAGATAGGCATCCCCGCCGTACCTCTAAGTGAGCTTTACCCATCGGAACTAGACAATAGACTTGGAAAAAATGTTCGTTTTCATCTTCGTTCTTCGATCAAATATATAGACCCAGATGAGCACGGGGCGGACTACTATATTAGTGCCGTACCCTTTGAGCACGTCAATCAGCTCATTCCGGACTTGAAACTACCACTTGAAAGATTTGAACATTCTCCAATTACTGGGATTCATTTGTGGTTTGATCGAGAGATCACTGCGTTGCCACATGCTGTATTGCTCAATCGAACGATCCAATGGATGTTTCGGAAATCAACAAACTATTTTCAGTGTGTGGTGAGCGCTTCACGTTCACTCTTGTCGATCTCACGTGAAGAAATCATCGAGACAGCCCACCGTGAACTAGGCGAATTCTTCCCGGCAACTCATGATGCTAGATTGATTAAAGCTCATGTCGTAAAAGAAATTCGTGCAACTTATTCAAGCACTCCAGGCCTCGAGACATACCGTCCACTTACAATGACTAAATATCCGAATCTTTTTCTAGCAGGTGACTGGACTCAAACCGGTTGGCCGGCAACAATGGAAGGAGCCGTTCGTAGTGGATACCAGGCCGCGGAGGCCGTAGCTAGGGCGACAGGTCGAGAGGAATCTTTTGTCTTGCCCTAATCTACCTTGACCGGTCCAAGGATCTGTTATTCTGTACCTCTCACCGGCTTTCATGGCACTCAGAACTCTTTTCCTTAATCCACCCTCCTTTGAGAATTTTGACGGAGGGGCAAGCTCCCGGTGGCCCGCTACGCGTGAGATTGAATCTTATTGGTACCCAGTTTGGTTGTGCTACCCAGCGGGGATGCTACCGGACAGCAAGGTCATCGATGCTCCGCCACACAAAATCACGCCTGAACAAACAGTAGAGATGGCTCAAGACTTTGAGTTTCTTGTCCTGTTTACTTCCACACCTGGTTTCGAGAACGACACCCTACTTGCGGAAAAAATGAAGGGGGTCAACCCTAAACTCTCCATATGTTTTGTGGGCCCTCATGTTACATCCTTACCCGAGCAGAGCCTAGAAGCCTCCTCAGCGATTGACTTCATAGTCCGTAAGGAGTTCGACCATGCGGTCGTTGACTTCGCCAATGGCAAACCAATCGAAGAAATTTTAAACGTCAGCTACCGAAGTGAAGGCCGTCTCGTCCACAATGCACAGGGGCCTGAAATTGAAAACCTTGATTCACTGCCCTGGGTAACTAAAACGTACAAACGTGACCTTGATATTGAGCGCTACACCGTCCCCTTTTTACTGCATCCATACCTCGCTTTTTATACCGAGCGAGGGTGCCCAGCACTTTGCACTTTCTGTCTTTGGCCCCAGACTCTGTCAGGGCATCGTTGGCGAATACGTTCAGCGAAGGACATTGCGGCAGAAGTTCAATGGACACTAGAAAATTTTCCGACCTTGCGAGAGATTTTTTTTGACGACGACACTTTCAACATTCGCAAGTCACGAGTAATAGAACTGTGTGAAAAACTTAAGCCCCTTAACTTCATATGGTCTTGCACCTCGCGAGTAACCGTAGATTACGAAACACTCAAGGCCATGAAAGAGTCAGGGTGCCGGCTTTTAATTGTCGGTTACGAGTCTGGCGATCCACAAATTCTTAAAAACATCAAGAAGGGAGCAACCATCGAGCAGGCAGAAAGGTTTACGAAGAACTGTAAGAAGTTAGGACTCGTAATTCACGGAGATTTTATCGTCGGATTACCTGGTGAGACACGTGAGTCGATCCGTCGTACAATTGATTTCGCTAAAAAAATGGACACTGAAACTATTCAAGTTTCAGTCGCTCACCCCTATCCCGGCACTGAATTCTACGAGTACGTTGAATCAAACCACCTCATGACACATGGCAGCATGACCGATGAAGGTGGACATCAACTACCGAACATCGCCTACAAGGATTTAGACCAAGCCGAAATTATGGACTGGGTCGAACGCTTCTACGACGAGTACTATTTCCGGCCACGAGTTGCTTGGAGGATCGTTCGAAAATCTCTCTCCAGCAAAAGCGAGAGGCGTCGCCTCTACAAAGAAGCCCGCGAATACCTGGCGTTGCGAGCAAAGCGGCAACGCTTCGTCAAGCAGCAGCGGCATAACAACCAGACAGCATGAGCAAACTTCCGGGGCAACAGCTTATCAGCATAGCCACTGAGCAGGTCTCTTTTGTCGGATACAAACCGGCAAATTAGAAACGTTTATTCCTTTCCAGGGAGGTTAATCATGCTTTCTGTCGGCCTTACCCAGCGAAGATCCTCACGAACAATTCGATCGATCTCCCTGCCATCTGGGTTGAGGTCCTTTATGACCTCTTCAAGATTGACATTTTCTTCCCTCAACTCAAGAATCTTGGCCTCTATTTCACTTTCCTGCTCCCACGATTCCCTGAGCGCAATAAATCGATCGTGCACAGAAAATCTATAAAACGCCAAAATGCCAAGAGCAATTATTGCCCCTAAGGCGATACGTAGCCATACTACTCTTGGGAGTTTCATTTCCTCCAGTATAATTCAGGGCTATCCTGGTCATGGTAGCGTTCCTAATCTTGGCTGTTAAGTATCTCGTGACCAGGATCGACCGGGGGCCACTATGACCGTTAAAGTTCTTACCTACACTACTTGCTCAGACACCAAAAAAGCGGAGAAACTAGCCAATCACCTGCTTGAGAACCGTATTGCTGCCTGTGTCAACATATTGCCTGGAGTAAAGTCATTTTATCGCTGGCAGGGTAAAATCGAGACTGACGCAGAGGTGCTATTGATGATCAAAACCTCTCGTGACTTGGTTACCGAGGTCCGACGCGTAATCGAAAAACTTCACGACTATGACCTTCCAGAGCTAATTGTCGTACCAATCATAGACGGCTCGCCCGATTACCTGACCTGGCTCGAACGTGAGCTGATCACCACCAAATAGGAACTCTCTGATCATTGACCCACATTTGATGCGTTGATTTTCACAGTCAAAGATTCTGTGATCCCGATTAGATTATAAGAGTAGAATACCGGTTGGGGTCCTAACTTTTTTTGCTAACGTGCTTGCGGAATCTCTGTGAAGGGTGCCAATCGACATCAGATCAAATATCTTTAATTTGACGACATCACTCACAGTGCCTTAATCTCTAGTAAGTTGATAGAGATTGTTTAATGGACGTATCAGTCAAAGGTGAATACGCCTTGAAAGCTGTATTCGACCTGGCAGCGCGGGATGCACCTGGACCGGTCAAGATTGCTGACATAGCGCGGCGCCAAGAAATTCCCCAGAAATTTTTGGAGCTAATTTTGGCACAGCTCAAGAAAGGTGGTTTTTTAGAGTCACGTAGAGGAGCAGAGGGGGGCTACTTCCTTGCCCAGCCGGCAACCGAAATCACGATTGGGGCAGTGTTGCGACATATCGAAGGATCGCTGTCACCGGGTCGCAAGACGCATCGCAATAGCATCCCTGAAAATTCACCTTTTCCGGACTTTTGGGATCAAGTAGAACAGGCACTCTCGGGAGTAATTGACAAGACAACATTTGCGGATCTTGTAGAGCGTTGGCGGGAGAAAAATACTCATCATGCAGCTAATTGGGAGATCTGAAGCCGCACGAACGTTGCACTAGGTTGAACCAGATCGCCTACAAGTTTAATAGGACAACGCTATGGGGCAAATTTTTGACGATAACTCGTTTAGCATTGGAAGAACACCCCTGGTGCGCCTCAATCGAGTCCTCGGTGAGGCACCAGTAACCTTGCTGGGTAAGGTGGAGGGCCGCAATCCGGCGTATTCAGTCAAATGTCGCATCGGCGCCTCGATGATTTGGGACGCCGAGGAACGGGGAATTCTGAAACCCGGTACGGAACTGATTGAACCCACCAGTGGCAATACAGGAATTGCTCTGGCCTATGTCTCTGCGGCCAGGGGTTATCGATTGACCTTGACTATGCCAGAGAATTTCAGCGTGGAGAGACGACGTGTACTACGGATCTTGGGTGCCAATCTTGAACTGACAAAGGCCGAGGATGGGATGGAGGGTGCAATTCAACGGGCGAAAGATCTTGTCGCATCTGATAGAGGTCACTTTGTCATGCTTCATCAGTTCGAAAACCCCGCCAACCCCTCGATTCACTTTCGTACGACTGGCCCTGAAATTTGGGACGATACAGATGGCAAGATTGATGTGTTGGTGGCAGGTGTGGGTACGGGCGGCACTATTTCCGGAATATCCTGGTTTATCAAGAAAAAACAGAACCACCCATTGATCACAGTGGCAGTCGAACCTGCAAGAAGTGCGGTCATTTCGCAGCAACTTGCTGGAGAGGAGCTTCGCCCCGAACACCATCATAAAATACAAGGAATAGGGGCCGGCTTTATCCCAAACACACTAGATTTAAAAATGATTGACCGCGTGGAACAAATCGAGGATGAGGAAGCAATTGATTATGCCAAACGATTAGCAAGAGAAGAAGGTTTACTTTGTGGAATTTCCTGCGGAGCGGCAACAGCAGCAGCCTGCCGGCTAGCCAAACAGCCGGAGTTTGCAAATAAAACTTTCGTAGTGATTCTTCCTGATGCTGGCGAGCGGTATCTGAGTAGCGCACTATTCGACGGTGCGGACTGAAGCCTCTACTACAACGAAAGAGGAATTACGGTTTAATTTTTCTTGTCGAAAACCCTCTACTGAATTCCCCTGCGCTGCCGTCATAGGTAAATTGATAATGCTTGAGCTTGTAGCTAAAAGGGATTTGGAAATACAGGTAACCCTGGATGGTTTCTCCAGTCTCACCCATGGGAAGTTCATGCTGTTCCAATCGTTCAAGTAAAGAAGTCGTGGTTCGCTCTTCGGAATTTAAGCTTAGTTCCTGACTGCTTCTTCCAGGTGGGTTTCCAAGGCTTCGCCCTAATCCACCCAGGGTACGAGGTCGCGTCTCGGCTCCAGGGGCCCCACCGACAATCACTGGATCGTTCTCCTGAGAAAAAATCCCGGGGGGACCGTTGCTAACTCTTCTCGAACCCATCACCAATACTGAACCTCCCGAAATTTCATGAGGAGACATCGCCAAAGAACGTTCATTATTGCGCCGGGAACGCATAAGGAAATCTTCCCGTGTCAACATAACTTTGGAGTTGTAGAGAGGTTCCACTATAACTTCCGCCAATATATAATCGCCTTCTAAATCTGTTCCTAAAAGAGATCGCAGGTCGTCAGCAGAACGGACCAATCGCACAGAAACCACTGCATCATCAAAACGTTCCCGTAGCCACTCAGCACCCACCGGTAAAGCACCGAGCAGAAACAAACCTACCACGGAGACCTTTAGGGCCATCTTTACCACAGTCGTAACACCTCGATCGCAAATCTCATTCGCCGTGATTATGGCACATCGTAATAAGAATTACCTTTTGCCGGAGGAGGAAGGAGTTGACACGTAATCGTAGATGCCTCTCTGGCAGATCATGCGAGCGACTCCTGGTGAGACAAATCGTTCCCAATCTTGATTCTGACGAATTGCCCTACGGAAACCCGAAGCTGAAATCGAATTCCATTCTGGAGATAGGTGAACAGTATGGATGCGTTCCTTCAGGGCTAGTGGTGGTTGATAGACACCATCACGTGAAGCCACTAGCAATTCAAATTTTTCAAGTTGCTGGGTAAAGCTCAAAGCGTCATCATAATTCCAACTAACAATCCTCTCGGCAGCATCTCGACCACAAAGGAAGAATAGCCGAAACTTCAAGGGGTAGTATTCGCTAACTTCAGCAGCGATCTCATGGAATAGGCCTGTCTGGGACGAGGCAACCACACAACGCTCATCTTCAGCGAGTGCGACTTGCAGCAACAAAATGCGGTTTTCAAACCCAGTATCGCCATATTTTTTATGCGGGAAGCTCATCGGCAACAGAAAAACAACCTGTCTGAGTGTGTATTGTTCAATTGCTGCACGCACTAGTGCAAGATGTGCCCGCGTAACAGGGTTGAACACACCAGGAAATATGCCGATGTTTCCTGTCTCAACGTGTTCACCCTGAAAGGGTACTCCCTTATAGAAATGAAGCATGGAAAGGTCGTGGCAACAAGTCTTTCAGTTGTACTGTCTCGATCCAGGTGTCTACATTGGCAAGAATAACTTCTAAATTCCCACACAGTTCCCAGAGCACCTGACAACAAGCACCGCAGGGAGGAGTACCTACTTCTATTTCAGTAACAATAGCAATGCGGGTGAACTGTCGACACCCCTCGGAAACCGCCTTGAAGGCAGCCACACGTTCGGCACAAACAGTTAAGCCATAACTAGCATTCTCAATATTACAACCGGTAAAGATCCGCCCTTGATCAGCCTCAAGAGCCGAACCAACAAAAAACCTCGAATAGGGTGCACTGGCACGTTGGCGAACCTGACGGGCTTGCTCGATTAACAAGGTAGCAGCAGATTCCATAGTGCTTCTATCCAATCAGGCCATGTCTGCGGCACGCACGAGTGTTTCGTGAACTACTAAGTCCTCACTGGGTGTGACCGACAGTGGTTCGCCCTTGCGCACAGAATTCAACATTTCCGAAAATTCTCCAAGGTACCGCTTATAGGGTGGCAAATTGACCACCTGTCGTCCCGCTTGATAAGGACCAGCCTGTTCGGCAAGGTCAATTTCAAGTCTTGTTTCTCGTTCAATCGGATATAAGTAGGCAGCCCCCTTAGTTCCAAGCACTTCGAAACTACGGTGCCAATGAGCGTTCGGTTGTAAACTCGCGCTTGACACAATTGCCATAGCGCCAGGGTACTCCAGCACAGCTGCAGTATTGTCTGAGAGCTGGTCAGTGTGCACACCTGACCTACGAATGAAAGGTGTGACACGATCGGCTCGACCCATCAATCGGGCGATCGGATCAATCACATGTGCTCCGAGTTCGAACATGATGCCCCCATGTAATCTTGCCATCGCGTGTCGACTTGGCGGCTTTACGTTCGTGTTAATAACCGCTCGCACGAGAAAAACATCCCCTAACCACCCTTGCCTAGCCGCCTCTAAAATGCGGTTGATGCCGGGATGGAAACGCCACATATAACCCATCTGTAGGAGCAGTTTCTTTTTCTCAGCCAATCTCACCACCTGACGGAATGATTCTATATCGACAGCAGGAGGCTTTTCTAGATGCACGTGCTTGCCAGCTTCCAGAGCCCACAGAGCATGCTGGGCATGGTTCTGGACACCTGACTCGACAGCAACCACTTGCACATTCTTGTCGGCCAGGAGTTCATCACGAGAAGCAAATCGTATACCATCCGGGGCATTCCTTCCCCCTTTTTTATACCTTTCCCGTACCTTAGGGTCGTCCTCCCACATGCCAATTAAATTCCATTCAGGTGACTTGAGGGTCAGCCTTACCTTCGCAACGGCATGAGAATGTCCGCCCCCGAGAAAGGCAATACCTAGGGGCGAATGTGATGCCCGTGTAACAGCAGCTGTGCTAAGCGTAGAGGAAAGAAACAATCTACGATCCATTTTTCACACTCCTTTGGATACCAGTGTAACGTTGTTTTCTTGGCGCTAGTGGTTAGCGCAAATTTCCGACTCATCGCTCTTCCTTGTGCGTCAAGGAATCTCGGCTCGCAACGGATAATTGGTCAGCAGCAACTTACCTCCTGCCTGCGAAGCCAAAATCAAAGTAGTCGGATCAACTAGATTCTCGAGGCGAGGTCGTTCTCTTTCAAATGTAGCCAGATAATACCGAGTTTCGCTGGACCAACGCTGCCTAAATTCATCGTCGTCAATGAAGACAGCAGGCGCTCCAGGTTCGTTGGAGCCATACTCAAGATTATTCTTGCGCCCGTTGAGTAGTAATCCCCCACGATTGGCGTAGAAGAAGATTGAAGA
>Ga0310121_10005436_pt1 | contig 10952 bp, 8 predicted proteins | sample CB27_Tmax_986_MG_FD_203504 | JGI IMG/M metagenome (GOLD analysis project Ga0310121, IMG submission 203504) | Marine microbial communities from Western Arctic Ocean, Canada - CB27_Tmax_986 | ecosystem: Environmental > Aquatic > Marine > Oceanic | place: Canada: Western Arctic Ocean | collected...
CGTGGCGACGCTGGTCCACGTGAAACAGGGCGTCACCACCGGCGTGGCGCACAGTGATGCGTGCATCGGGTGCACGGTCTGCGCCGGCCGACCAGGCGACATGGACTCCATACGTGCCGTCGCTGGGCAACGACGCCGTGAAGGTGGCGGTTGCGCTCTCAAGCTCACTGGCAGGAGCCACGCGTGTTTCACCGCTCGAAAAGGGGTTCATGGCCCCTTCCAGCGTCGTGGTACCGACCTTCCATCCCGGCGGACCCGGTTGCCAGTTGCCCTCCAAAGCGGCCTCCGTGACGTCGACAACCACCATATTCGGGTTCTTGCCGGGCTCTCGGACGGGGAACACCGTCGCTCCCGCGTTCAGCAAATAGGGGATGAGGTAATGATTGATGCCCTCGGCGTTCACCAAATCTTCTACGATGCTGTGGGTGTTCCCTCGCTGGGTTGCCCACCGAGCCAGCGGAGGAGTCCAGGTAAAGCCATGCGCTTGGCTGAGATACACCGTCTTGCCCGCCAATGAACCCGCCACGTGGCCTGCGGACTCGATTCCGCGAACCACCGGTGAGCCTGGCTCACTGCCCCGCATGGCCCACATCTCCGTGTCGCGCTGCGGCGTGGGCTTCATGGCCGGGAGCAAGGCGGGCAGGGGGACCCAATGGCCCTCTGGGTCGGGTGCCAGCACTCGTGCGCTTTGGATGCGGTGACCTTCGTCTGTCAACGCGTCGATGACCCGGCGGTGAATGGTCTGGAGCGCCAACTCGGTCTGCGGCGCCGGGATGGTCACGTAGACATCGGGGACATCCGGGCGTTCGGGGATCCATTCGACGAGGGCGTCGTAGGGTCCGAATGCAAACCAAATCACCAGCCAATGGATCATGGTGTTTCTCCCGGGATCGACACGCCGGCGTTGTGCAACATGCGTCGGACGGCGATCAGGGGCAACCCCACGATAGCGGTGAAATCCACGCCGGAGATCTCGTCCATTAGGCTGATCCCGAGCCCTTCCACCTTGTAGGACCCCGCACAATCCAGGGGAAGTTCCTGGGCTACGTACGATTGAATGTCGGCCTCCGTGAGCGCACGCAGGCGGATGCGATGGACGTCCAGGTGTTCTTGGCGGCTTCCGGTGGCCGTATCGATGACGCAGACCGCGGTGAGGAGCTCATGTGTCCGACCCGCCAAGCGTTGCAATTGGGCGCATGCGCGCTCCGATGTACCGGGCTTGGTGAGAATATCCCCATCCAATGCGGCCACTTGGTCGGAGCCGATAATGACCGCATTGGGTTCCAGGCAAGCCAACGACTCGGCTTTCATTCGGGCCAAGGTGGTGACCAATTCGCGAGCAGGTAAACGGAGGGAATCCTCGTCCACGCCTTGGGGACCACGGACGTCAAAGGGGATCCCAAATCGCTCCAGGAGTAGGCGTCGGTACGAGGAAGTAGAGGCGAGGACGATACGGCGCACGGCGGAGATGATGCCACGTAGGGTGGCGTCTCGGCAAGCGAAAGCGCGCCGCGGCGGGTTGGCTATGGTATGCTGCGCGAGCATGATCTCCATCAACTACACACAACTCTTGGATGGTTTGTGGGTGGGATCCTATCCACAGCAACCCGAAGATGTGCTGCATCTGAAGAACACGGACGGCGTGACAGCGATTCTCAACCTTCAGAGTGATGTGGATTTGGAGACGAAGGCCATCCAATGGGAGCTCTTCGAACAGTTCTATGAGCAGCAAGGCATGGTGGTTGTTCGAGTGCCGATCGTTGACTTTGAGCCGACCGACCTGCTGGGGCATTTGCCTGCGGGTGTGGACGCACTCCAGCAGCTGATGGAGGCGGAGCACAAGGTCTACGTGCACTGCAATGTGGGCATCAATCGCTCACCCACAGTGTGCATCGCGTGGTTGGCCCAACACGGGGGGTTGTCTCTGGAACAAGCGATTAAGCACGTCATGGAGCGGCGGTCGTGTTATCCCTATCCCGAGGTGCTCGCCGCGTGGGATCATCAACGGGCATGACGGGACGGAGACTGCCGGATCCGGCTTTGGGGGCGGCGCATTTCTTGGCCCTCGTCGGAGGCATGTTGGTCTTTGGTATCGGGACCACCGTGGCGATGGGCGTTGACCCCGATGAACCCATTGGCCGATATCAAATCTTGGGGCAGCTTGCCGGTCAACAGGTGGTCGTCCTGATGGGCATCACGGTCCTCTTTGTCCGAACCAGTCGATTCCAATGGCCCGACGTGCTGGGTACCCATCGGCAAGTGCTGCGATGGGCCGTGTTCGTGTTTTTGTTTACGCCCGGATTCCTCATTATGGAGGACCCCTTTTTGGATCTCTGGAATCAACTGGGCGGCTTCCAGCAGCCTGGGTGGTATGAGAGCACATTGGTCGTGGATGGGTGGGGCTCCGGGGTAGCGATTGTTGGGGTCGTGGTCATTTTGGCGGCTCTCAGTGAAGAGCTTGTCTTTCGGGGCTACTTCATGCGGCGATTCGCCTCGATGGGTGTACAACGTGCCATCTTGCTGCAGGCCATCCTCTTCGCCCTGTTTCACTTCGAACCCCACGGTGTGCCCGTGTATCTTTTCAGCGGAATTGTCTTGGGGATCCTTCGCCACGTGTCTGGCTCCATCGTGCCCGGGATCGGTTTTCATGCACTCAACAATGGACTCAGCGTTCTGGACTTCAATGTGGGGCAAACGGTCTTGTCTGAGCCCACGATTTGGGCGTACGGGATGGCGGCTGTGATGATCGCCGCATCATTGGCGATCGGTCGACGGGCCGTCAGCGCACAGCGAATGGTTCCGTCCGTTGAGCCGATCGCTCAGCCCACGCCCGAGACGAAGGTGTAAATTAACCCACTGACCAAGAGAAGAAGCGCCGTGTACGCGACCAACTTTCCCCCATCGAGCGCTCGATCGATCCGAATGGCGCCGCTTCGGTTGGGCCGAGGACGCTGACTTCGGGTGTTGCGCCCTTTTGTGTTCGCGGCACTTTTTGCCCGTCGGTCCGGTCGCATCGCTGCCTTGGTGACGGCCGGCTTGGTTTTTCGACGGCGCACCATCGCGCCCAAAGTCAATGGGTCGTGGTGCGGGTCCATTTTTTCGAGAAGGGCGTGCACGTCATGAGCAAAGTCACGCGCGGATGCATAGCGTTCGTCCACGTTGGTGGCCAACGCCTTCTCCAAAATGGGTCGAATGGAGGCATCGATGGACTTGAATTCCGGCGTCAGTCGTCCATTGGCGATGGCCTCACGCTGGGCGGTGGGTTCCGTTTCCACCAGGGGGATATGACCGGTTACGAGTTCGAAGAGGACCATGCCCACGGCAAACACATCAATACGTTCGTCCACCGCTTCGCCGCGGGCTTGTTCCGGTGCCATGTAGGGGATGGTGCCTTTGACGATACCGGCCTGCGTGATGCCGGTCCCCTGTTGTTCGCGCGCGATGCCAAAGTCCACTAGCCGAACAACGCCCGCGCGACTGATGAAAATATTCTGCGGGCTCACATCTCGGTGAATGATGCCGCGCCGTTTTCCTCGGGTGGTCTTGAGTTCGTGGGCGTAACTCAACCCTTCGAGGACGTGTTGTGCGACCCACAGAGCATGCGGAACCGGAAAAGGTTTGTCTTTCTTGGTGAAATGGCGATGAAGCGCGGCCAAGTCCTCGCCTTTCAATAGGTCCATCACCATATAGTGGATGCCGTTCGCGTCCCCCAAGTCGGTGACGGGAACCAACACCGGATGGGCCAATTGGGAGGCGAGACGGGCCTCGTCATGAAACATGGCGACGTACTGGGGTTCGTCGGCCAAGTGTGCATGCAACACCTTGATGGCCACTTCGCGTTCGAATCCGTCGATCCCTTGGAGAACGCCACGATACACCGTGGCCATTCCTCCCGTTCCGATCTTCTCTTCGATACGATATCGACCAATCTGGCTCAGAGCAGGCTTCACTTTGCTCAGAGTAGGCGCGGACGGCCCGTCGGTCAAAAAACCGAACACTTGCGGTTCGTTGGACCAGCCGGTAGCCTCGCCCCGAGGTGAGTGAGGTAGAGACCAACCGATGGGCTGCATGGTGGCAGCGAATACGCTGGAGTGAGGTGATCGGACCGCTCATCATCACGCTGCTGGTCATCGTGTATTACCGGCGGCTCTTGCTGGGCGACTTCCCCGTCAGCCATGACCATCCCGCCCACCTCTTCAATGGATGGCTGACCAGTGATGTGCTTCTACCCAGCGGCCGTCTTCGCGGGTGGACCGACCTGTGGTTTGCGGGCTATCCGGCCAACGAACTCTATGGACCGGGCGGCAATCTGTGGATCACCGCTGTGCGGATGCTGACGTTCGGTCAGTTGGACTACGGTACCACGTATGGATTGTCGATTTTTGCGCTCTTCCTCGTGATTCCACTCTCGGTGTATGCCCTGGGACGCGCCTTTGTGGGGAAGATGGCCGGCCTGATTGCCGCCCTGATGCTGATTGTGACGCGCGGAGGTTGGTACGATCTGGGCTGGTTTTGGATTTTGGAGATGGGCGTCTGGCCCTTTGCGTTGGGCGCGGCGCTGACCTTCTTTTCCTTGGTCCTCTTACGAAATACCCTGCGGGAAGGCGGAGCGGGGCGCATCGCGCTCACCTCCATGGCCGTGGGCGCCGCGGTGCTCGCCCATCCAATGAGTATTTTGCTCTTGGTCGTCTGTGCTCCGATCTTGCTCCTCCACCACCTGGTGGAGTCCGGAAGAAAAGACGCAACCCGAGTCCTACTGAGGCTGCTGGGTGTGGCGGCGCTTACAATCTTGCTCAGCGCTGCGTGGTTGATCCCGTTCATCGCCAAGAGCGCCTACACCCAAAAATTGGGTGAAGTGTGGATGCGTCTCGATGAAGCATTGCCGGCTCTCATTCGATTGGATCTTTTTGGTCCGGAGTGGCGCTTCTGTTTTGTGGCGGCCATTGTCGGCACCATCATCGCCATCGTTCGCCGGAACGTGTGGGTGCTCTTCTTCGCCACCGCCGGTGTTGTCATGACACTTTTGGCCAGTTCCACCCTTCTGTACGAGCTTCGCTTGTTCGATGTGGCCAGCCCCTTCGCGTCCATTCAGTACCCGAGACTCATTGGGGTGGTGCGCGTGTTTATGTACTTGCTGGCCGGTTACACCATTCAGGAATTGGTGCGCGCGGCACTGGGGTTGCGTCAACGCCTTCAGGAACAATCCTCCCGCACTCAGCGCGTCAAGAGTATCGCCTTCCTGGTGCTGCCGCTCTTGTTCATCGTCCCCTTTATTCCAGGGACTGTGGGCTATTTTTGGTCGAATCACAGGGTCCAGATATCCAGTGTCCGCAGCCAACACGATCTTTTTTGGTGGGAGGACTTTCGCGCTGCCGCAGACTACTTGGGCGACCAACTTGAAGACGAGCCGTGGAGTCGTGTGGCCGCCATTGGCGATCCCTATGACCATGTCTTCTCCACGCTCCCCGTATACACCGGTGTGCCGGTCTACACTGGTGGTTTTGTCCCGGCGCACACCTATCGCTTTTTCTTTGAGGGCAAACGGGATGCAAACACCCTGCGTGCAGTGGGCGTTCGCTACGTGTTGGCACACACCGCCTGGGGACGCAACCGTTCGGACTTGGCGCATCGCAAGACATTTGGAATGCTCAGCGTGTACGAGTTGAAGAAAGCCAACCCTCGCCGGGCCAGTCCCATTGGCACGTGCTCTGTACTGGAAACACGCGTGACCAATGAACGTATGGAGTTTCTCGTCTCGGACGTTAGGGAGTCCTGCCGTCTTCGGATCCACCGTTCCGATTATCCCAACTGGCAGGCAGACTTGGATGGGACGCCTCTCGAGATCGAACGAGTCGGCATTCACCCGGGCAGCACGTATAAAGCGTTCATGAGCGTCGATGTTCCTGCGGACGGTACGTTGACCCTTCGTTGGGTGGAGCAACCATCGGATCGAGCGGGGTGGTGGCTTGGTGGGATGGGCTTGTTCATGCTCGTGGGCATTGGCCTACGGAATCGATTTCCGCGATTGCGCTCGTGGCTGGGTACGCGATTGCCCACACCGTCGCCAAAGGCACGTCGGCATGGTGCTGTGATGCTGTGGGCGCTTTTGACACTGGGCGTGCTGGGGGGCGTGGTCGTGGCCGCACAGCGTGCGCAAGAGGTGACCTACACCTTTGATCGACACTTGGATGACGCGGAACGCTATGTCGAAGCGGATGGCAAGCGGTTGGATTGCGCGCGCGCTCCGCTGGAGCCGGGTTGGCGGTGCAGTGTGAACTGGGACCTGATCGCGGCGGGGTTGTACAGCTTCGACTACGACAATCGGTACTGCATCTATGCTCACCCGAGTCCCGCCGGTATCAAGCACATCACATTCCATGACGTCCCCTTGAAGAAGCGTCTGAGCGGTTTTTATGGACTGCTGGACACGAGCCAGGGCATCGGGCCCGTTCATATGGACATTCGGGTTGGCGATGGCGACCCTGTCCGATTCACCGTTCGGAAGCCCAAACGGGCCATAGGCTTTGAGCTGATGACATCGCCCGGGTTGGCCACAGTGGACATCGCGATCCAGGCAGATCACCCCGCTTGGCGTCAATTCTGTTTCAACATGCAGGTGTTGGACGAGTAGCGGGCGGTCGACACTTACAACCCTTTGAGCAGTCGTTGTACCAGCGGGAATGAGGGATTGCGCTTGGCGAGCCCGTGAAGGATTTTCTGTGCTTGGAGGATTTGTCCCAACCCCAAGTACGCCCAGGCACGGTGTGCGCTGTTCAGATCGGATGGGCGCTTTTTTTGACGGAGTTCAGCCAGACGCATGGCCTCCTTGTAGCTCTTGGAAGCCTCCGCGCTGCGTCCGGCCTGGGTGAGCACATCCCCTCGCCGAAGCAGCCATTCTGTGGGCACGGGTGCGCGCTCTTGGACTGCGCCGATGAGGGCGAGCGCCTGGGCATATCGTTTCCGTTGGGTCTCCACCCGAATCAGCGCGATCCGAAGACTGACGGGATCCCCAAGCCCTTTCATCCCCTCCCCATATCCCTCAGCGGCGTCTTCCCATTGTCCTTGTCGCTCTTGGAGTGCACCACGAGCCAGGAAGCGTTCAGGGGTGGGACGCCGTGCAATGGCTCGGGTGTAGTCCGCGATGGCCCCCCGAAATCGACCCCGCGTGGTCCGAACTGCTGCGCGCGCCTCCAGGGCAGGCCCATGATCCGGTTGTCCTCGAAGGGCTCGCGTCAGCGCTTGTTCTGCGGACACGTGCCGACCGGCAGCACGATGGATGAGACCGCGCTGATAATGCATCTCCCACCGAGCCTGGGGGCCTAGAATTTTGCCGGCGCGATTCACGTCAGCCAGGGCCTTCTTGGCTTGCCCCAGCTCGCGGTAGAGCTGAGCCCGTTCCAAGAACAGGGCCGCATTGTTGGGCTGAGCTTCGAGGGCTCTTGTGAGGGCTTGAACGCGAGCAGAAGGGGCTTCATGGGCCACTCCCACGTTCGGAGTGCTGACAATGAGAGCGGTCAGAACCAGCGAGCGCCAAGCCATGGGTTACGCGACTTGGCGGCGAATACGCGCCATGAGCAGGGCACTCATCAGGAAGAGCAGCCATGTTCCCGGACTCGGAGGAGGCAGCGTTCCGACCGTGTGGCAGCCGCATCCCGGCTCGGACGTTGGCGGACCTGGGGGCGGGGTGCTGGTGTCCGCGCTGGTGCCTCCGTCCGTGCCTACGTCAACACTTGGGCCGGCGTCGGGTGTGGGCTCTACGGTCGGCGGCGGCTCAGCGCCGTCCGGCGTTGGCGTGGGCACATCGCACACATCGCCGATGCCATCCAGATCTTCGTCCGCCTGATCGGCGTTGGGTTCGAAGGCGCAGTTGTCGCACGCATTGGGCACGCCGTCGCTGTCGCCGTCGAATTGGTCGGCGTTGTAGATTTTGGGACAGCCGTCGCATGCTTCGCCCACGCCGTCGTTGTCCGAGTCAACTTGCAAAGAATTCTCATGGTTTGGGCAGTTGTCGCAGGCGTCACCAATGCCGTCGGAATCGGTCTCGTTCTGTTCTGGATCAACCACCTCAGGACAGAGATCACACACATCGCCCACCCCATCACTGTCGCCATCTTCTTGGTCGGGGTTGGCGTCGCTGGGACAATTGTCGCAGGCGTTGCCGGCGCCATCGCCGTCCGAATCCGGTTGGCTTGGATCCGCCTGCAAAGGACATTGATCACAGACGTCTCCCACGAGATCGCTGTCTCCATCCGCCTGATCCGTGTTCGAAATCTGTGCGCAGTTGTCACAGAGATCCCCCACATCGTCGGTGTCGGTGTCCGCCTGGTCCGGGTTGGGTACGGTCGGGCAGTTGTCCTCTTCGTCCGGCACGCTGTCGCTGTCTCCGTCTTGAATCGCAGGCAGGATCTCAATCTTATAGATCGTATCCGTCGTGGTGTCGGAGGCCCAGAGGTGGGTGCCGTCAAAGGTGAGGCCTTCGCATTGACCGGTGGGGGCAGCGAGGGTGTCCACAACAAGGCCCGTGGTGGGATCGATGCGAAGGAATTCATCGTCCTTGAGATTGGCCTGCCACAGATGGGTCCCGTCCCACGCCATGTCCGCGTAGCCATTGGCGGTGGTGCCGGGGGAGATGGTGTCGACCAGGACCCCCGTCTGGGCGTTGTACGCACGGATTTTGTTGGACCAATTGTCACTCAGATAGACCACGTTCGCCTGTGGATCAAAGGCGAGACCACCGCCGATCCCCTCCCCGTCAATCGTCTTGGTGACGATCAAATTTTTGGGGTTTAGTTTGTCGATGAATGTTGCCACACCGACATTGCGGTCGGCCCAGAGTGCAGTGCCGTCCCAGGCGAGACCATGGTAAATGGTTCCGGTGGTGTCAAACTCAGCGAGTACGGCGCCTGTGTCTGGATCCAGACGGTAAATTTTGTACCAATTGCCCGGGTTCTGGGCCTCCAAGACGTTGTTGACCCACAAAGAGGTGCCGTCCCATGCGAGACCGTTCGGATAATGACCTGGGGCACCGATCTGATGGACAACATCTCCCGGAGCGGCCTGTGCAGCGAACGTCCCCGTTAGCCCGGCAAGACCCAAACAGCATGCGACAAGGAATGGTTTCCCGTGATTCATTGTATGCCCTCGATGGTTGTGGCTCCGGCTGTCATACCGGATCACCATACCCGCGTAAAGAAACGTTTTGGCGCAGGAGGAAGGCCGCGCGGAGTGGGCGAGTGAAAAAAAGTGGAGCCACCGGCTGAGTCAGCCGGTGGCTCAAACCACCTGTGAGATTAGGGGGTTTAGAGTGCGGCGTTGTCGTTCCGTCTTGGGGAATAAACAACACTGCCATGCGGGCTCGGCGTTGCCGCCGGGTTCGGTTGCGCCACATCGATCGCTTCCACATCCGCCGGGGCGGAGACGGTCTCTGTGTCGCCTTGTTCAACGGGCGTGGCCGACGCGCTGGATGAACCTGACTTGCCGTTATACATGTCGGCAACCAAGAGGATGCCGGCACCGATCAGCCAGGGTCTCCAGCGCGTGATGAATTCTCGAATGGAGTCAATCATTAGCCTGCGCTCGGGGGTCTGGGTGCCTGTGGCGGTGCCGCAGGCGCGCTGGTCGCCGATGATCCGCCGTTACCACATACCTCAGCGCACTTGTTGATGATGCGTTGACCAAGATGCTGCCAGGCACCCACCAAGAGGTAGAGCGCTGCGATCATGGCGATAATTTGAAGCGACCACACCAGTGGCGGGAGTACAAAGGATGCGTCAAAGGCGTTCAGGTCGAAGGGGCTAAAGCTGAAGGACTCCCCATCCTTGAGTACCTTCAACCAGGGGTCGAGAACCAGGATGAAATACACACCGACAGCCATGGCCCACTTGTTCTTCCACGTGAGAACGAGCAGTAGAATGCCGGAGATGGCCAATGGTCCCAGGATGGTGTTGACGTCACCGGTCAATGTGACCACTCGTTTGATAAAGACGAGCGCTTGGGACAGCACTGCCAACAAAGGCCCAAGGAGCGAGTCGAAGACGCCGCCGCTGGCTTGACCAAAGTTTAGAGCGCCAAGGGCGTCGTCGTCACTGGTGGCACCCACAAGAACGAGCAGGACCAAGCCGATGACAAATCCCCACAAGGTGCGATTGCGCCCTTCCGTTCCTCGGTACAGGCTCCAGAGGCATCCCAAGAAGATGAAGAGGATGAAGTAGCGCACGAAGGCATTGAGCAGCCCACCAACCAAGTTGTATGGGTACTCCTTGAGGGTGTCATAGAAGTTTTCGGCCGCATCGCTTTGGCTGGTGGACAGCTGCACCGCGGAGTTGGCCATGGCTTGTAATGCCGCTAAGTTCACATATTCGTCTTGGGGCATGTTTTTCGCTGAGTCACGAAATTGGCTCAGGCTGGCCGGTCGGTTTGAGTACACTGCGCTAAGGGTAGAGCCACCTTGGAAGCCGTCCCAACCATCGTTGTCAGGTTCATCGTATGCGTTGTAGGCATCGCCGATGTCAGCCCAAATGAGTTCCAAACTCTGCAGGTTCTCGACCGCGTCAAAAATGACATCATTGTCTTGGACGTCTTTGAGTGCGGTTTCACACTCGGCGGTGGCGCCACCTTTACCGTCTTTCGCGATGTCACATGCCGAAGGCCACGCCTTATCGCTCGTGATGTCGTCCGCCAGTTCGGAATCGCCATCGGCCGCATCCACGACCGCGCTTTCGAGTTGGTCGTACATGTTCGGATCGTTGAATTCCATGACTCCCGCACTGACAAGCCGAAGGGCCCATGCCAGCACAAAGGTAGCTATGAGCAATGACAGGCCCGTCAGCACAAATGCTTTACCCGGATTGTCCCAGGAATAATCGATCAACTTGCCGGGACCTACGTATTTGTTAAACATGTTCTCCCCCGTTTTCAGGACGTAATAGCGCCTGAGTGGTTCTCGATATTGT
>Ga0310121_10005437_pt1 | contig 10951 bp, 8 predicted proteins | sample CB27_Tmax_986_MG_FD_203504 | JGI IMG/M metagenome (GOLD analysis project Ga0310121, IMG submission 203504) | Marine microbial communities from Western Arctic Ocean, Canada - CB27_Tmax_986 | ecosystem: Environmental > Aquatic > Marine > Oceanic | place: Canada: Western Arctic Ocean | collected...
GCGAGTTTCTTCGGAGACTTCAAAATCAACACTGTCGGGCATCGGCAGCATCCCGCTATATTGAATGTCTTCATCGGGCCGACCAGTCGCATCGTCTGCAATCAGGATGTCAGCCATCAATATGAATTGATCCTCTCGGGCCAAAAGGAACTGACGCTGCCACTTCCAGCCGTTGTCCAGTTCGCATTCCAACTCAAAAAGATCCACATCCTCGTCGGTATGCCAACAACAACACTCCCAATCAGTAGTCTGACCGGTCACTGCACCACCGATCACCCACTCCGCGCCCCACTGTCCGGACAGCGCAACCTTCCCGCGCGCCGCCAACTCCAAACGCACGCGTTGTTGCGAGTAGTCCACGACCAACCTCGGACTGCCCGGTGCCCAGCCCGGCTGAAGAACGGCGACTTCGCTCCAATCGGATTGGTAGGCGGGTTCGGCAGGCAGCGAAGCCGGCTCCCGCCAAACGGACGTTTTGTCGCGGCCCTCCTCCAAGACCCACTTTGCTAGGGCACGATCCTCGTCGTCTTTGGTCAAGGACAACGCAGCCGGAAACAGATCGGGAATCGGCCCGGCGGACTTCGTCGTTGGACTGAAAGCCGTATACCGGTCCGCCCGCGTCAACCGTAGCGCGTTGCGCACAAACCAATCGTACTGCTCTCGTGCGGACGGACTTAACTTGGCCCCTTTTGTCTCTTTGGCCATGTGCCCACATCGCGTCCAACAGGCAAGCAGCCGTCGAACCGACTCGAGTTCGTGTCCAGGTAGCATCCCGGCGCCATCGAAGACATCCTCCATGCTCTCGGACAAGAACCGTGAGGCGGCTTTCCCCAATGGGGAACTATGCGGAAGCTCCGGAAACAAGTAGGCCACCGCCATCGGAATCTCGCCGCCAATCAATTGGCTGGTCCACAAATCGGCTCGGCCGATAGTCGTAAACTCGGCAGGAGTATTACTTAGAAAATCAAACAATTGCCACCATAAGGTTCCGGCAACGGTGGAAACCAGGTCAGGCAGACTGTGAACCCAGGCCAGACACTGCAGTGCGTAGGCTGGGCCAACCGGTCGTTGGCTCACGTCGTCCAGCCAAGTTGAAAGTTTGGCGGAAGGATTTTGCGTGGTATCCAGGATAGCGTCGACTGAGACGTCGACCCCGTCAAACAAATCTGCCGGCAATTCCCATTTCAACGCGTTGCCAGGTTTCGTGCCAACGAGCTTGTCCAGCCCAATTGGTGACTTGCGATTGCGGAGGTAATCGGACCAATTAGCGAACGTCTCCAGGGAATCGCGCCGGTCCGACTCGAGTTGGCCCAGCAACGTTGACAGTTGCTTTGCGGTGGCTTTCGCCGACTTTTTCCGCGACTTCGACTTTTTTTCGGTGCTGGCAGCCAAGGCGACGTCCTTCCTCAGAATGGCTATATTCTATATTCCAGAGAGCAGCCGTTGTAATGGCTGACCGCCGGCGAATCCGAAGGATACTTTATCTTTTTTTCGATGCAACGCAACAAGCGACGCTGGCAGAATTGCCAGCTCGATGAATTCAAGGAGCTAGGAGAGGATGCGAACTTTCTGCACCGCAGTTTGTTTGGTTGCCGTCGTTGTAACTGGTTGCCTCCTGGGTCAGGCCGCGGACGCGGAACGAGAGGTGCCAGCAAAACCGTTACCGGTCGACCCGAAGTGCATACGTGTTTCCAAAGAGGACGAGGTCTGGATCGACGAGAAACGCAAGACGGTCATTGTCGCGGGCCAGGTCTGCAACGATCTAGCCACCTTGGAAATGTTCGCTTGCCCAAGGGGCACCAAGGAGCATGAAGCCGTCGTGTCGGTCAATAGCACGGCCCAAACGATCCACGCCGCGCTTTTGGCTGTCGGTGCCGAACCGGGAAGTCCCGCCAGGTTTGATCCGAAATACGAACCACCGACGGGCTCCGAGATTGGCGTGTGGGTGGTCTGGGATGACGACGAGGGAACGAGGCAACGAGTCCCCGGCCAGCAATGGGTGAAACACGTTCCTTCCGGCAAGGCAATGACGCACAAATGGGTTTTCGCTGGGAGTGGATTCAGCGAGCCGTTTGGCGACGAAAAACCATATTACCTGGCGGATGCGGGAGACCTGATCTGCGTATCGAACTTTACCAGTGCCATGTTGGACCTCACCATTCCTAGTTCTCAGAATGATGGGAGTCTACTTTTCCAGTCCTTCTCGGAGAACGTCCCACCGGTCGGCACGCCGATCCAACTGGAGCTAAAGCCAATCCAGTCCAAAGCCCCTCACGAAACTCGACAATGATCGAGTATCTCAGCGGCGGCAGCCAGGTATCCGACATAGAACGGACCGAACTCGGCGTAGCGGGCACTGGCCTCGTCAAAACGCATGCGGTAGACAATATCCTTGAGGAACTCGGGATTCTTTGCCCATAGCGTCACGCCCCATTCCCAATCGTCCAAGCCGACACCGACGGTGATCAGTTGGGTGACACGACCAGCGAACTCCATACCACTCTTGGCATGTTCGGCCATCATACGGCGACGATGGACCAGCGGCTCGCGAAACCAATTTTCACCAGTCTGGCGTTTTTTGTTCATCGGATAGAAGCACATGGCGGGCCAGCTTACCAAATCCGGCGTGAGTCGTTGTTTACGCATGGCAGGTTCCCGCGTCTTATAGGCGTTGACCTTCGCCTCGTAGCTGGGACTCCCAGCTTCCTCGCCCTCATCCACCAAGCGATCGGCATACTGCTGGAGGGTCGGAACGTACTCTGACACTTCGGTGAGTGAAACGAACGAGTAGGATGGTTGCAGGCAAGTTCCCAGTCCGCTGCTCATAATTGCTTGATGAACGGCGTCTATTCGCAGTGGATCGGGGTCCAGCAGCATTAAGCCGAAATCCGCTTTATGCCCACTAACGACAAACGATTGCATCTGGACTGGCGCGTTTTCACCTTCGGGGTCCAGTATCTGTTGCAACTCTTCCCGTCCGCGACTGCGGGCGTCAGACTCCAGCCGCGACAATCGCACACGGTCGAGAGAGTAATAGATATGGGTGCAGTGCCAGCCTTCCTGTGGGATCAAGCTAGGCTCTACTTGGGGACCGTGTGCATGGGGACGATTCATTTTTGGTTTTCCATTCTCTTGTAGCTGAAGTCGTAAGACTTCGAAAGCGACGCAGCCACGAAAATACTCACCGGCGTTGTTCTCAGGGTTCGCTTGCCGGATGGCTCAATCATACCACTACGTCAACCGATGGCCCACTACGTCGGCGGATGGCCCACTACGTCGGCGGATGGCCCACTACGTCAACCTGATTCACCCTCGGCACAAGGCCAAAGGGGTCTTTATCAGCAAATTGTCTGTTCGGAAGGGGCGAAGCCTGAAAGTAACCGTCGGTGATTGGGTATATTACTGCATGTTGAAAGGGCTGGTCTCACGACTTCAGCGACTTCGTGAAACCTACGTTGTTCGAGTTTCACAATCCTTCACAGCGTTGCCGCAAAGGCGCGTTAAATTGCGGTGTTAAGAGTCACAAACAGTACGGCCATTGCCGCGAACTATGGACTGCGGTGAGAAATCACCGCTTTAGATTGAGGTGAGACGTATCAAAAAGGGTGGCGGCCGTGCCTAACGAGGTTGAACTACCAGCCAAGCCTCGCGCTGTGCGCGGGTCTCCCGACCCCGCACTTACCCCGACCGCAGGTCTTCAGAATCGCCAAACGAAGGCGCACATTGTTCTGTCCATGTGCTTCCGTCCTTGGCGTTTATTCGTGTTTCTGTCTTGCTATCAAATAAAAAAGGGATGCCGGACGCCGCCTCTGAGATTTGGCTTCCGACATCCCTTGGGGGACCGCAGATCTGCGGATTTGCCAAGAGTTTTCGACGAAACGTCAGCCTACGTATCCTTCCTCGCTCGGCGTCGGCTGCTTATCCATGTCGCCAATAACGCCAACTGAGCCATCAACAGGCCAGTCGGTTCCGGTGTTATTGTGATGCGAGCCAAGGGTGTCCCAGCCACAAACGCGGAAGTGAGTGTCTCCCCATTCATGGTTCCGGAATTGATGAAATTGTTGAGCCCCGAATGGGTGGCGATGTTTAAAGCTTCAGAGCTGTCGATACCGGGAAGCGTGGAAAACGCGGCTCCCATGGTGTCGTTCACTTCCGTGCCGCTATCCCAGACATCCGCGCCCGTAACCGTAATTGTCAGCGGACCGGTGAAGTTGCCACCAGCATCAAAAATCTCATAGGTCGTCGGACTATCGTTGCCGATGAAAGCATCGTTCGAAGGAATGATCATCGAAGCGAAGCTCAAATAGCGATTAGCGGAAGTATTGAGCCCAGTCAGCGTGGCGCTCGCCGAGCTCGCAAAAGAACTGCTCGCCGGTCCAAATGGCGTACCGGGCGCAATTACCGTATCGACTCCCATGCCTGCAAAATCTGCTTCCAGCCCCGTCGTGACTCCGCCTTCGGCCAACGACTCCAACGAAGGACTGGACATGGTGCCAGCGTCGAAAAAGTCGAACGTCCCGTCGTGCAGTCCCACCCAGACGGGCGTTAAGAACAATCCTCCGGTGACTCCCAGGTTTTCGACCGTAATTTGGACAGTCTGTGCCTGAGAGACGCTGGACGCCAACATTCCCAAAGCCAGGCTAACGGCAAACGCAAAACGATTCAGGTATGTAGCACCTGAGTGAGTAAACGAATTGTTAAACATATTATGCTTTTCTCAAAATAGGATCAGCGCAGCGTAAAGCGCGCATCACAACCCACGTGGATAACTACCCGTGCCACCGATGGACGATCCTGGTACGGATCAACCAACGTCACAGGCGCAAACCAACCTCACTAGCGGGTGAAAGGCTCGCGCGACACGGGTTCACAAAAGACTAGGGTTCAAAGACCCGCCACACTGCATTGGCTGTCTCCTCGACGTATTGGGTGGCTGGTCCAGCCAGCGCCCCTTCATTGATCATCCGGGGAATATTCAGCATGAGACCCCCGAAGTGGCAGAGCGCGACATCCAGCGGTAGGGATCGCACGCTGTCCGCGTGAATCGCCTGTTTGAACATGGCCTGGAACAACCGGCCCTGAGCCTTGGTGACGTCCTCGTCCTTCGCTTTCATCTTCGGCGGATTCAGCAGCACATAAGTAAAGGCCTCGGAATTGCGGTCGTAGTAGCTGAAAGACAGCCAAATCCACTCTCGCAACCTGTCCCGGATGGGGGCGTCACTGGTGACCAGCCCTTGCTTTTCGGCCGCCATTTGCACTACGACCCGCTTGTACGCTTCCCAGCACAGCTCATCTTTGCTGCGAAAATGGCGATAGACGGCCCCTTCGGTGATCTGGACTTCGCTCGCGATATTCCGGATCGTGGCTGCCCCATCGCCACCTTGGGCGACTAGCCGAATAGTTGCGGCCATCAGTTTTTGCCGGGTATTTGCCGATTTTGCTAACATTTTTGCCTCAAGTAAGTGAGTGTTTACTTATTAAAGTTGAGTAAGGGGGGGCTGTCAAGCGGGTCGTGTGAAAATTTCCCATTTTTGTGCCGAATTGGGGGATGACGGACGATCACGGTAGTGACGTTAAGCATTTTGGGCCTTGATCATAACTCCGGCCGATGCCATCAACGCTACGAATGCCGCTATTTTTGGGTTCAGTGTGCAGGCACGACAAGCAAAGCCAATGGTACTGAAACCTGAAACCTGAACCCTTTTAGGCAATTCCACGTTGCTGCCATCCCGGAGCCTTCCTGTCTTTACTCTATGGTTGCGTAATTTCTACACTTGGATTGCGGTTTAGATCTTTGTTTTGCGTTGTTTTTGTGTTGTTTGCGATTGATTTGAAGAATTCACATTTTGTTAGGTTTGCCTACACACGTTTTGAGAGGCGTTAGAATGCAGTCGAGAACTACCAAAGAGCGTGGCGGCTAACCAGAACGGTTTGAACGACAGTTGAGTAAGTCGCGATTCGCTCAACCGCACGTGTCACTCAATCCCTTGGTGTTCTAACGTTTCTGGTGAGCCGCTACCCGCGAACAGCTTCAAACCTCGTTCTAAAGCGGTGCTTCACACCGCACTCCAAATTCCGCGGTCCGACACATCGAGTTCAACGTGAATCTCCAATTGGTGGCGGTCGGAAAACCCGATCATCCGCTGAATGAACTGCGTCCGGCCACTGGCCAGCTCCGGCCCGTTGTCCAAATTGATGACCAACTCGCGAATGTGTCCAAAGAAAGCTTTCCGATCCTGCCACCATTGTTCGAGGCAATCAACCAGGAAGTCACTGGTTTCGCGGGAGGTGCCGAAGATGATTGTCACACTCCAGTGAGAACGTCCAGGATACCGAAAGGAACCAACTTCCCCTTGACGTCCAGGTCCTGGTCCTGAGCTTTCACCGCTTCCTTGCTGCGGGCCGAGCCGCCACGCGACAGTTCACCCAACTTGAGGATGGCTTTGGTGTCGATCGAGATCCGCAGCGAATCCAGGCGTTCATCCGAGGGGGCGTTGTGTCGCGACCGTGTGGCGTGACCAGCCGAAGACGGTTTCGGTCCGTCGCGGACCACCGCCGAGGTAATCTCGGCTAACGCTGGCCTGAAACGCCCGTCGTTTCGCACCGGTAATAGCTGCCGGGAAAGATGTCAGATGGCAACGGGTCTTGGCGGGAGCGGATAGAGTGGCAACCAGTAGCTACAGGTTCTACCTTTTTACCGTATTGGTATTGGCGACGGGTTGTATTTTGAGTTCCCCTTGCAGTAGATCGCAGAAGGAATCTGGCGAGCTGGTTTGGCCGCGAAGCGTGAGCCGCTCGGTCATGAGTTTGGGAACGGTACCCTGGCCAGCACGCTTGTAGAGCAGAACGTGTTTGGCGATGTATTGATTCACTAGCGACTTACCAAGTTCCTTGTTCAGGGCGTCGGTTCCGACCAATTGAGCCGCGTGATGCCGTGCTTCGCTGGAAGATCGACTTCTTGACGTCGCGAACATCCAGTTATGATAGACAGCGAAGGAGCCGGGATCGACTCGCCAAACCGCCAACGCCATTCGCGCCAATTCACACGCGTCTTGATGTTGGTGGTTGGTCCTGGTGACCGTGTCATTACATTCGTTGCTGAGTGGAACTGGCAAAGTCAACACAGCCAACTGGTCGCCAAACCGGTCCAAGGCGATCTTTAGCTGCCCATTCATTTTTCGGCAGTGCGGGCAGGTGTAATCGAACAATTCAACCAACACATGAGTCGCATCTGGACGTCCGACGATCGGCCAAGCATAGGCGTTGAGCTTAACCTTACCGCCCATCACGCTAATGATTCGTCTCGGTGGCGTCTTGGCCTTTGGAGGAGCGTCCGCTGCCACCGGCGTTTGCTGCTTGTTTGCTGGAGATTCATCCCTTTCGGAATCCTGCTTATCGGGTGGCGACGAACGGTCGGCAGCCGGCTGGGGCTCCGATTGCGATGTGTTCTCTGCGGGCAGCGGAGTCAAGGATACATGTGGCGCGGATGGATTGGTTGTGTTCGAGGTATCTTCGCGCGTGATGGAATCGTCGCCTGTCGCCATTTGTGCCGAATCGTGCATGGCAAAGGCTTCTTGTAAATCATGGTTCATTTCTTCCAGCAAATAACTCAGGCCAGCATCCTCGTAGGGCAGGTCTCGCTCCCTTTTGATTTGAAAGCGATGGGCGTCAGCATCGAACACGTTTATTGGGCCAGTCGCAAGGTCGCGGCTCCTGCCTATGTAGTCGCCCAGTTGCGTTGGTCTCGGTCGAACCGCGGCCACAATGCGGGCGCCGCCGCGCGTTGATCTTGGCGACAGATTTGATCCCAATTTGCGTTCCCCGTTTGCCGTCGGTTGACCCGAAGCCGCCTCCGCTGGTTCAGTCAGATCAGTTGTTTCGCCAGCAGTTATGGGTAACAACGCCTCGGGACCTTCGACGACCGCTTCGAATACGCCGTCGTCGGCCGCCATTTCCGATGAATCCGCAACGGTTGGGTCAAAGAATACTTCTTCGTTCTCACTGACATAGAATTCATCGGGCGGTTCGTGGTAGTCGATAGCGAAGGTCGGTGGAGGTTCGACCAGCGATTGGCTGGTGATCAGCCCCATCACACCCACCAGCGCAATCGCGCTGAGCCCTTTGGTTATGCGACGGTTAAGTGGCTGCCAAAACAGCACCGCCGCGGAAAGAAGCAACCCAATCGAATGGGCTGATATGCAATAGATACAAAGGCTCTTCAAAACGAATAGTTGGAGACATATGAACCAAATCCCAGCAGCGCCAGCCGACAGAGCCAAAATCGTAACCACGCCCCAGGATTTTCGTCGTGTCTTTTCGGAGGACCGCTTGCCTGTTAAGCCCAGCGCCACGAGGAGCGACGCGTACAGCATTCCGGCAGGCACACTGACCGGTATGCCAAAGACCTTCGACCAACGACTATGAAGAACGTGGCCACAATCCCAAACTCCGTCCGCACTGCAACCAATGACGTCACCTGCGCGAAAAGCGGTCCACGCGAGGTAGCTGGCTATTCCCAACGCTGTGCACGAAAGCAATCGCATCCCCCAAATCGTCCACATGCGGGGAAAGGGCGATGGCTTGCTAACGTTAAATCGCGTCAACGGAACGCTGGCGGGAGGAGAGTACGGCATACAGCTACCTGGGGAGGCAATAAAGCGATTAACTAAAGGTACGAGGCAATATGGTAAGAAACCAGCGGGTATCTGTTGGAATGTGGTTTTTTTGGGATACGATGGCAACGGCTATGACAATCAACGAAAGTCAGCGGCGTCGTGAAGCTCTGACGATTTTTAGTAAACTGATCATTAGGCAATTATTTGTTGCGCTGAAATTTCGGATACGGTTTATTTTCTGGATTGCGAAGTCCTGGTCGGGTGGCTATTGGCGAGAGGCGAAATGAGATACGCGATTATTGGTAACGGGGTTGAAATCAGTCGAATCGAGGAGGCGCTGACGAGTCTTCCCGATGCGGAGATCGTCAACGTCGGCGAGTCGGCTGGGCTGGCGGATTCAGATCCGTCCACAATGCGTCCAGAATTGACTGGAATTGAAGCGTGGGAGGCGATCTTGTCAGGATCGTTGGCCGACGGAGTGGTGTTTGCTAGAGATTCAAACTCCAAACAGCGCGACGACCAGCTGCGAAAGCTGGTTCAAGCCGGCATTCCAATCCTGGCGGTGTACCCGGCGTGCGATGTGCTGCTCGGATTCGAGCTGCAAATGATCCAACGGGACACCGGGGGGGTGATCATCCCCTATTGGCCGGGAAATCGGCATCCGTTGCTGGGTGAGATCCAAAAGTGGTGCCGTGACGAGCGTGAGAGTCCGCTGGGGCCGATCCAGCAGCTGGTTCTGCAACGGGTGCTGGCACCGAGTCAGCGACAGGAAGTATTGGATACATTTGCCCGCGATGCCGAGATTTTGGGCCGGCTGATGGGGGGTGTTGATCAACTGGGAGCCTTGGGTAGGGGAGCCTTGGGGCGCGAAAGCGACCAGGAGACCCTCAATAATCTGAGCGTGCACATGTCGACGTCTCAGGGGTGTTTGGCACGTTGGTCCACCCTACCCCAGTCAAATTCTTCGGACAGTGAGCTTTCGGTCGTTGGCCAGCGAGGTCAGGCCAAGCTGTCAATGCCGCCAGATCCGTCGCAATGGTCTCTGACGGTCATCGGCGGAACGGGCGATAACGACGAACCTTGCGGTCTGGGCGAGGTAAACGCGAGATGGAACGACGTAGAGAATATTGTGAGCGTTTTCCAGTCGGCTATTGGGCAAGCAGACGATGGAACGGACTGGGACCATGCTTGCCGTGGCTTGGAATTGGCCGATACGGTCGAGCAGAGCCTGCGTCGTGGGAAGACGATTCACCTCTACGGTGTCGAACATACGGAAGAGGCGACTTTCAAGACCATGATGGCCGCTGGCGGGTGCTTGGCTCTATTGGCGACATTGGGTGTCGTGTTACTGCTGGCGGGGCTGGATGCGCTCGGCCTCACCGCTTGGGGCACTGCTGTCTGGAAAAAGTGGCCATTTGTGTTGTTGGCGGGACTCCTGGTCTTTTTGGCGTTACAGCTACTGCGTTTTGTGTTTCCGGACGCGCCCGCCAAGAAGCAACCGAGCTGAAATGCCAGCCCAGGCGACGATTATTTTCCGAGTTCGTTGAACTCTCGGATATCAGCAGACTTTGCCCATTTTGCCGCGACGATGGCAACCGTCACTACCGGTCGCCAGTCGTACGAAATTAGGTCGGTTCTTCTGATTGGCGCCCCGGCTGGTCAAGCCATCCACCGGACTTGGCCGATCTACCGTGATGACCGACTAACTCTACGTTACCCGCACGACGCGGAACCGTGAGTCTACAACCCAGACGTTGCGTCCCACCCCCACATTCCCACCTGTTTGAATCCTCGCCGATGCACCACCAGCAATTCCTAACACGCTCTGTCGCACGTCGCCTGATGATGGCGGCGTGCGTGGCCTTTACTGTCAGCGGTTCGGATAGCCACGGCCAGCTTCAGGCATCCTCGGCTCGTCGAACTCCCATCGTTCTGGCCGTTGACGCATGTCGCGATTCCGTCGTGAACATCCACGGACATAAGACCATCGGCAGTGGCGAAGTCGGGACGGGCGACGCCGACGGACCGCGACGCGTCAATGGCATGGGAACCGGTGTGATTATCGATCACCGTGGCTTCATCATCACCAATTACCATGTCGTGCAGGGGGTACGTCGAATTCAGGTGACGTTGGCTGATCGGCGAACTTATACAGCCCGATTGGTTTCTCATGATCACGATACGGACCTGGCGGTGATCAAGATCGACGTCAAGGAATCGTTGCCGTTAATTCCAATTGGCACGTCCCGTGACCTGATGCCCGGCGAACCAGTCATTGCGCTGGGAAATGCGTATGGATATCATCATACGGTCACGTGCGGGGTTATCAGTGCACT